>TARA_B100001113_G_scaffold353290_1_pt1 | contig 13103 bp, 12 predicted proteins | sample TARA_B100001113 | Tara Oceans TARA_B100001113 (sample SAMEA2622402) | marine metagenome | biome: marine biome (ENVO:00000447); feature: deep chlorophyll maximum layer (ENVO:xxxxxxxx); material: "saline water (ENVO:00002010), including plankton (ENVO:xxxxxxxx)" | depth 50 m | reverse complement strand
TATATATATATTAGTGGTTACTATAATACTTCTGCTGATTTTGATCAGATTAATCTTACAAATTTAAATTCTGGAGGAACAAATAAGGAAAACTTTGTTGCTAAGTTAGATTCAAATGGAAATGTTTTGTGGGCTATACCAGGTGGTAATCAGTCTGGAGGTTGTTGTGATGATAGGGCTTTAGGCATGCATGTAACCCCAGGAGGTGATGTGTTTATCACTGGAACTTTTTGGAGTTCCTATTATTTAGGAGTACGTAATGCTCCAACTACAATAAATGTTCCTGGAGCTCAGAGAAATGCACATGATAATTCTTTGTTAGCCAAAATTGATACTGATGGAAACCCTGTTTGGGTAATAGGTTTTGGAGGAGATAATACTTCAGGAGGATGTCCATGGCCAATTTATGATGCTGATGACCATTCTTATGATGTAAAGGTTGATGCTGACGGTTATATTTATGTTACTGGATTCTTTTCAGGATATGATGCGGATTTTGATGGTTTTACCATAACTAATCCAGAATGGAGCAACGATTGTCAACCAATGGGTTATATAGGGAAATTAGATTCAAGTGGAAATTGGCTTTGGGTGGATAAGTTTGATGGTATAAAAGATCAAAGAGGTTCTAGAGATAATAGATTGGCAATTGATAAATTTTCTAACATCTATGTTGTTGGAGGGTTTCAAAATAGAGGGGCAAATCAAGTAGCTAATTATGGGCCTTTTTCTTTATCTTCAAATGGAGAATGGGATGCATTTATTTTTAAGATGGATAAAGAGGGAAATTGGTTATGGGCAGAAGGAATAGGAAGTAATAAAACAGATAGGGCTAATAGTATTGCAATAGATGTTTGTGATGATATTTATATTACAGGAGAATATCGTAATCCAATGGTATTTCCAGGTGCAAATGCATCAAATGGAACGGATACTCTAAGTCATAAACAAAAAAGGGATGTCTTTGTTGCAAAGATGAATAATCAAGGACAATGGAAATGGGCAAAAAGAGCTAGAAGCTCCGGAACAGATAAGCCGTATCAGATGTCTGTAGACGCTAATAAACAGGTATTTCTTTGTGGAACAGCAGGTGATTCGTTGAAATTTAATGATAATTTAACTGTTAATCCACAGATTGCAGGAGATACAACAATGTCTACTTGGGTAGCTCAATTAGATGGTTCTACAAATACAGGAGATTGGGTATGGGCTAAAGTAGCTGGTTCAGATACTGATGATGATGATAGAGCTAATGATATATGTGCCGATGGTTTTGGTAATGTTTATGCAGTAGGTTTTTATGAAGATGTTGCAAATTTTGATGGAATATTATTAGATGCAACTAATAGAAGGAAAGATATTTTCGTGTGGAAAATGAGTATGACACCGGGATCTTTTACCTATAATAATTCTAACGATACTGTTTATCATACTGAAGTAGTATATAATCCACTTGATACTGGTGTTTTTGTCCAATCATCTTTTGAAGTTGATGGTTGTGATACTTTATTCTTAGATTCTATAATTGAAAGAAAGTTAGGAGTAAAGATTATTTTTGATATAAATAATGTCGGTTCTGCAATTGTTAGTGTTGATGGTCAAGTTCAAGTTCTTCCTATTGAAAAAGAATATTTATCTGGTGATATAGTTAATATCTCTGCTCAAATTGATCCAAATTGGCTGTTTGATTACTGGCATTTAAACACAAATACGGTAACATTAAACTCAATATCTACAACATTTACTGCTATTAGTGGTGATTCTTGTGTTTTAAAAACAAAAGTTAAGCCTCCTTTAACAGCCTTTATTGCTGGAGAAGACACATTGTGTTCAAATACAAATAGTAATGCTGAAGTTATAGTATATTTCAATGACGGTAATCCTCCATATACTTTTACATATAGTTTAAATGGAACTAATCAACCTTCAATTACAACTATTGATAACCCATATGTTATTTCTACAAATCAAGAAGGCCTATATCTCTTAACATCTTTTAATGATGCAAGTTCATCTGGATCTATTTCTGGTGCTGCATATGTTACTATTTCTGATCCTCCAAATGCTAATTTTTTTACTTCTGAAGATACTTTAAGTACATTATATACAACGGTTAGATTTGAGGATATATCAAGTGGTAATATTGTTTTTTGGAATTGGAATTTTGGAGATAAAAATTTCAGTAATGTAATGAATCCTATTCATACATATGATGATTCGTCAGGAATAGTACAAGTCGAATTAATTGTAATTGATAATAATGGTTGTACAGATACAGCATTTAAACAAATTTGGTTAGAAGATGAATTTTGGATTTATCTACCTAATAGTTTTACGCCAGATGATGATGGTGTAAATGATTACTTCTGTCTTTCATATAATGGTATAATTGAAGAAACATTTTATTTTAATATTTTTTCTAGAAACTCCGATCTAGTTTATTCTACAAATAATATTCTGGATTTAAAGTGTATGACTAATAATGGTTGGGATGGGTTGCATTATAAAACAGGAAATAAATTGCCTTTGGGTACTTATATTTATGAAATATATTTTCAAGATTTTGAAGGCTGGAAGCATCGTAAAACTGGTTCAATTTATCTTATTCGTTAACTTTGTTTTTCTAAAATAATTAGATGTTATTTACTAGATATTTAAGTTTTTTAATTTTATTTTCTTTGTTTATTTCATGTGATTCAGTAAAAAACAATGATGTTCTTGTTATAAATAGTGGAAAAACACAGGGGACTTTTTATCATATTAAATACTTAAGTGATCAAGGTGAAAATTATCAAGAAGAAGTTGATAGTTTATTATTTCTTGTAGACAATAGTTTGTCTACATATAACAAAAGCTCACTAATTACTAGAATAAATTCAGGAGAAGAGGTTGTTACAGATTCATTATTTAGAACGGTTTTTAGATCTGCTAAAGAAGTTTTTACAAGTTCAAATGGACTTTTTGATTGTTCTATCGCCCCATTAGTTAATGCATGGGGATTTGGATTTTCTGAAAAACAAAAAATGGATACTAACAGAGTAAGTAATCTGTTGAAGACTGTTGGTTTTGAAAAGATATTTTTACAAAATGATTCAATAATCAAGCCAAAAAGAATGCTTATTGATTTTAATTCAATAGCTCAAGGATACACAGTGGATTTAATAGCTTATTTATTTAATCAAAAAGGAATAGCTAATTATTTAATTGAAATTGGTGGTGAAATTAGATCAAAAGGAACAAATACAGATGGTAATTTATGGAGAATAGGAGTAGATAAGCCAATAGAATATATTGATTCTAATGATCGTTTTCAATTTATTTTAGAATTGAATAATAAATCCTTAGCAACATCGGGTAATTATAGAAAATTTTATAAGGAAAATGGGGTTAAATATTCTCATGTAATTAATCCTATAACAGGTTTTCCTGCTAAAAATGATTTATTGAGTGTTACTGTAATCCATAATGATTGTATTACGGCTGATGCTTATGCAACGGCTTTTATGGTTATGGGATTACAAATTTCAAAAAATTTTCTTTCTCAAAGAGAAGACTTAGAAGCATACTTTATTTATAGAAATCAAAAGGGAGAATTAGCAAATTATGTTACAGAAAATTTTAAAGAAAGAATTATCAACTAAGACTCATTAGGACACATTTCCTCAGCCGTTTTTCCGCAGTATCCACAGGTTTCTCCTTCTTTATTTAAAAAAGGATTTTGACTAGCGCATGTCCCAGCAAATTTTCCATCTTTTTTGAGAATTATTTTTATTCCAATTGCAATAAAAACGAACATCATCATTAGTGTGGTAATAATAAAAACTTTCATGTTACAAAGTTAAGTAAAAAAATCTAGGAACTTTATTTCTTTCTTTTATATCAACGGTGTTAAAATTTATAAGTTTGTTAAAAATCATCTTTTATGAAAGAAAAAGCAAAAGCCTTTATTAGACTCGTAGAAATAATGGATCGATTAAGGGAGGAATGTCCTTGGGATCAAAAACAGACTATTAATTCATTAAGATATTTAACTATTGAAGAGGTCTATGAATTATCAGATGCTATTTTAGATGGAAATTTTGAAGAAATTAAAAAAGAATTAGGTGATTTATTATTACATGTTATTTTTTATTCTAGAATTGCTTCAGAAAAAAAAGTATTTGATATTGCTGATGTTTTAAATACAATTTCTGATAAATTGATTCATAGACATCCGCATATTTATGGAGATGTAAAGGTTAAGGATGAAAAAGAGGTTAAAGAAAATTGGGAAAAATTAAAATTAAAAGAAGGTAAAAATTCAGTTTTAGAAGGGGTCCCTAAATCATTGCCCGCAGTTGTAAAAGCTTATAGAATTCAAGAGAAGGTAAGAGGTATTGGATTTGATTGGGAAAATAAAGGTCAAGTATGGGATAAAGTTTTAGAAGAAATACAAGAATTAAAAAATGAAGAGAATAATAATAATATTGATAGGATAGAGGATGAGTTTGGCGATGTCTTATTTGCTTTTATTAATTATTCTAGATTTATTAATATTAATCCTGAAGATGCTTTAGAAAAAACAAATAAAAGATTTATAAAAAGATTTCAGTTTTTAGAAAAACAAATATCTGCAGATGGGAAACAATTATCAGATTTAACTTTTGATGAGATGAATTCGTATTGGGATTTAGCAAAAAAGGAATTATCGTAATAGTTCCTTTAATATATTATATTTGTGAAGGAATTGTTAATTTATGATTATGTCTCGTTTAATTGCTTCTTTATTAGTATTATTTTTCATTTCTTCATGTGAAAAAAGCCCTGGTGAAGGAGGAACTTCCTCTATACAAGGATCTGTATATAAACTATCTACTTATTACAATGTATTAACTCAGCAAAACGATACTGTTTTTTATCAACTAGATTCTAAAAAGGATGTTTATATTATTTATTCTGATAATGAAAATGATTTTTATGATGACAATGTTGAAACCAATTGGAATGGTCAATATAGGTTTGATTTTTTAAGAAAAGGAGATTATACGCTTTTTGTTTATGCGGATAGTACGGACGGACTAAACATAAGCTATGACTATCCTGTTTTTAAACATGTAAAAATTGATGCAAATAATTCAACATTTACTTTGCCTGATTTTGTCATAAATGAATAAATCAGTTACACATACTAATAGCTTTAATCCAATTTCATTAAGTGAGATGGATGGGGTTAAATTGATGAATAGATCAGATACTAAATTTACATTTCGTGCTGATAAACTTCCTTCTCTTTTTGAAAATCTAATTCCATTTTATAATGTTTTAGAAATAGACGGTAAAAGAATTCATTCATATAAGTCTTTATATTTTGATACCAATGACAGGAAATTTTATAAAGACCATCATAATAGAAGAGTTAATAGGCATAAAATTAGATTTAGAGAATATGAAGATTCTGGTTTAGTTTTTCTTGAGGTAAAATGCAAAAACAATAAAGGAAAAACTATTAAAAAAAGATTAAAAGTAGATCAAATACCAACCAAGCTTTCGAGTGAACATCAAAGTTATGTTCAAAAAGTTATGGGTTATTCATTGTCAGTTTTCCCAAAACAATGGATAAATTTTAATAGAATTACTTTAGTTCATAAAATATTAAAAGAAAGACTTACTATTGATGTTAATCTAAATTATTCTGAAAATGAATCTAGTGGAGATTTAAGTATGATAGCTATTGCTGAGGTTAAGCAAGAAAGAATGAGCAGAACATCTGACTTTATAAGAATTGCTAAGGAGATGAAAATTTATCCAATGAGGCTGAGTAAATATTGTTTTACAACAATGCAAATAGATGATTCTATTAAAAGAAATAGATTTAAAGAAAAACAAATTTTTATTAATAAAATAATTAAAAAATAAATGTCACTACTACTAATTTTACTAGATGGTTTAGAGTTTTTAGGAACCCCTCTTTTTGACTCAAAGGATTTTTTCAAATTACTTGTAAAGACTTCCTTTAATTTATCAATAATTCTAATTATTGTTAGATATATTTATTATCCTATAACAAAGAATAAAGATTATCTCTTCACCTATTTCCTTATAAGTTTAACAGTTTTTTTATTATGTGTTCTGCTAGATAGCGTTAAAATTGAATTAGCTTTTGCTTTAGGGCTATTTGCAATTTTTGGAATTATTAGATATAGAACTGATCCTATTCCTATTAAAGAAATGACTTATTTATTTTTAGTAATTGGCGTTTCAGTAGTAAATGCTTTGGCAAATAAAAAGATTAGTTATTCTGAATTAGTATTTGCTAACCTTATGATTGTAGCTGTTACTTATGGGTTAGAAAGAATATGGCTTTTAAGACATGAAACTAGAAAAAATATTATTTATGAAAAGATAGATTTAATTGGTCCTGATAAAAGAGATGAATTAATACAAGACCTTAAAGCAAGAACTGGAATTGATGTTGTAAGGGTTGAGATTAGAAGAGTAGATTTTTTAAAGGATATTGCATATCTGCGTATTTTCTATTATGAAAACGATAAGAAATAGTCTTTTTTTTTTAATATTTTTTAGTTTTTCATCACTTGCTCAAGAAAATGATTTTCAGATTTGGAACACATTAAATCTTAAGAAGAAAATTCACAAATCTATTACTGCTGATATAAAGTATGGCTTAAGATATAGAGAGAATGCTTCTCTGATATCTAATCAATTTGTTGACCTTAGAATAAAATATAGAGAAAATAAAAGATGGAGTTACGCTATTGGTTATAGATCAATTTCAGATTATTCCATATCTTCAAATATTCAGCAAAAGGGTAGATTATATTTGGATGCTTATTACTCAAAAAAGATAAAAAGATATTTTATTGATTTTAGAAGTAGGCTTTTAACTCAAGGAGATTCTTATTCATCAAAAGAAGTTTTTAGACAGAAATTTAAACTTTCGTATAATATAAGAAAAACAAAACTTGAGCCCTCTTTAGCTATTGAACTGTTTTATAATTTTGATAATTCATTTTATAAAACAAGAAATTCTCTTGAGCTAGCTCATCCTATAAATAAAAAATTAGACTTTAGTTTGGTTTATAAAATTGAACATGAATTTAATATGACCGATCCAATGACTCTTTTTATATTTGAACCAAAGATTAGTTATAGATTTTAAATGATTGAAAAAAAAATAAGCACCTCATTTTTTATTGCTGATTTTAGTGAGTTGAATCCAATTGAACAAGATTTAATAAATAAAGCAAAGGAGATTTTAAAAACGTCATATTCTTCATATTCAGGTTTTTCTGTTGGAGCATCTGTAATGTTCGAAGATCAAACAAGTATTGAAGGTTCTAATCAAGAAAATGTGGCTTTTCCCTCTGGTTTATGTGCAGAAAGAGTAGCATTATTTTATGCTAGGTCAAAATTTCCTGATAAAAGAATTGATACAATCGCTATTTCAGCACAATCAAAAGATTTTGAAATTAATGATTATATAAGTCCCTGCGGAGCTTGTAGACAAGTTATGGCAGAGTATGAAGAACAACAAAAATCAAAAATTAGAATTTTACTGCATTCTCCTAACGACTCAGTTCTTATTTCAAATTCTGTAGAAGATTTATTACCTTTTGTATTTAAAAGTCCATTTTTAAAAAGATTTTAGTTTTTTATGCATATTCTTTCTACACCAATCGAATATTTGAAAGGCGTTGGTCCTGTAAGATCTGAATTGCTTAAAAAAGAATTACGAATCTTTACTTATGAAGATTTATTAATGCATTTCCCTTTTAGATATGTAGACAAGAGTAATATATATAAGATTTCAGAAATTAATGATTCCTTAACACAAATTCAGTTTAAGGGTAAGATTGTTAAAATTGAAGAAAAAGGAGTTAAAAGATCAAAAAGATTAATTGCTCATTTTCAGGATTCAAGTGGAATGATTGAATTGATCTGGTTTAAATCAATAAAATGGATAAAACAAAATTTGAGTCTTGAAAAAGAGTACATTGTATTTGGAAAGCCTACTTTTTTTTCTAAACGAGCCAGCTTAGTTCACCCTGAATTAGATGCTATTGAAGATGATTCAGATGATTTTAAAGGATTGTATGGCGTTTATTCAACAACTGAGAAATTAATTCACAAAGGATTAAATAGCAGAGCTTTATCTAAGCTTGTCAAGAACCTTATTCCACTAATTAAAAATAATATTGAAGAAAATTTATCTAAAGAAATCCTAAATAAATATAAAATTCCTGCAAAAGAAGATGCATTAATTAATATACATGTATCAAAAGATTTAAAGATTTTAGAAAGAGCTCAAAAAAGATTAAAATTTGAAGAATTATTTTTTTTACAGTTACATTTATTAAAAACAAAACAATTACGAAAGGTTAAATCTAAGGGTTATGCGTTAGCAAATATTGGAGATATATTTAATGATTTTTACAATAACCATTTAAAATTTCCTCTTACAAATGCACAAAAGAAAGTATTAAAAGAAATAAGAGCAGATGTAAAAGGAAATCAGCAGATGAATAGGCTATTACAAGGAGATGTTGGGAGTGGAAAAACAATTGTTGCTCTGTTAAGTATGTTAATGGCTATAGATAATGGATTTCAAGCATGTATAATGGCTCCAACTGAAATTTTAGCTCAACAACACTATAAGACAATTTCTGAGGCACTTTCAAAACTTGAAATTAATATTAATATCCTCACTGGTTCAAAAAAATCCAAAAAAAGAAAAACTTTATTGGAAGAATTAGAAGAAGGAAAAATTAATTTATTGATAGGAACACATGCTCTGTTAGAGGATACTGTAAAGTTTAATAATCTTGGTTTTGTTGTTATTGATGAGCAACATAGATTTGGAGTTGCCCAAAGAGCAAAGCTTTGGAAGAAAAATCTAAATCCTCCACATGTTTTAGTAATGACTGCGACACCTATTCCACGAACCCTGTCAATGACTTTATATGGAGATCTGGATGTTTCAATAATTGATGAGCTTCCTCCTGGAAGAAAGGAAATAAAAACACTTTGGAGATCTGATTCATCAAGACTTAAAATAATTAGATTTATGCATGAGCAGATTAAACTTGGAAGACAGATTTACATTGTTTTTCCTTTAATTGATGAGAGCGCCAAGCTAGACTATAAAAATTTAATAGAGGGCTTTGATTCTATTGTTAGAGAGTTTCCGCTTCCAGATTTTCAGGTTAGTGTTGTGCACGGACAAATGAAAGCTGATGATAAAGAGTATGAAATGCAAAGATTTGTTGAGGGTAAAACAGATATTCTTGTTGCTACTACAGTTATTGAAGTTGGAGTAAATGTTCCAAATGCATCTGTTATGATAATTGAAAGTGCTGAAAGATTTGGATTGTCCCAGTTACATCAACTAAGAGGGAGAGTTGGAAGAGGAGGAAATCAATCATATTGTGTTTTAATGAGTGGAAACAAGATAAGTAATGATGGCAAAACTCGTTTGCAAACAATGATTGATACAAATGATGGATTTAAGTTAGCAGAAGTAGACTTAAAACTTCGAGGTCCAGGAGATATGATGGGAACACAACAAAGTGGATTATTAAATTTTAAAATTGCTGATATAGTTAAAGACAATAAAATTTTACTTCATGCAAGACAACAAGCGCTAGAGTTAATAGAAGATGATATAGACTTATCTAAATCAGAAAATATAAATATTGCTCGCTTTTATAGACCTTACGCTAGAGAAAGAATGGGGTGGAGTAGAATAAGTTAAAAAAAGGGTAAGCTATTTGTATCGCACCGCTACAACCTACTACCCTTGCTACATTCCTGTCCTGGGGGATTTCATAGGGAGCTGGTCGTACAAGACTTACCCTTAGAGCGCAAAATTAATATAATCTAACATACAGCAAAATTTTTCTTAGTATGTATTTTCTATATTTGTAAAAAATTTAAAACCATGGATACTAGAAAATTTGCAATGAATTATGGAGCATATTTAGGTTTAGCTTTAATAGTTATTTCATTTATTGTATATATTCTAGGATTAGAAGAACAAAAATCTATTATTCCTTCTCTTTTAAATAATTTTTTAATGATTGGGGCTATTGTTTATTCAGTTACTATTTATAGAGATAATTTTAATAATGGATTTATTTCTTATGGAGAGAGTCTCAAGCTTGGTACATCTGTAGTGTTTTTTGCTTCAGTAATTTTAGCTTTTTATACCTTTTTATTTGTAACCTTCATTAATCCTGAGTATTTAGAAAAGATTTTAAAAGTAGCAGAGCAAGAAATTTTAAATTCCGATCCTGAAATTTCAGATGAAAATTTAGACTTAGCATTATCAATGACTCAAAAAATGTTGCAGCCACAATGGATGATTACTCTTTCTGTTCTTGGTGGCACTTTTATGGGCTTTTTCTATTCGTTAATTATATCGTTTTTTGTTAAAAAAGAAGACTCTAATTTTACAATCTAATAATGGATATTTCAATAATTATTCCTCTATTTAATGAAGAAGAATCTCTTCCTGAACTATGTTCATGGATTGAAAAAGTAATGAATAAAAACGATTATTCATATGAAATACTGTTAATCGATGATGGCAGTAAAGATAAATCATGGACAGTTATAGAAAATATATCTTCAAAGAATCCTGATATAAAAGGAATTAAATTTAGAAGAAATTATGGAAAGTCTGCAGCTCTTAATATTGGATTTCAAAAGGCTCTGGGTAATGTAGTAATTACTATGGATGCTGACTTGCAAGATAGTCCTGATGAAATACCGGCTCTATACGATAAGATTATAAAGGAAGGATATGATTTAGTTTCTGGATGGAAACAGAAAAGATATGATCCATTATCTAAAACAATACCTACAAAATTATTTAATTGGGCTGCAAGAAAAGCTTCTGGAATTTATTTGCATGATTTTAACTGTGGCTTAAAGTCATATAAAAATAATGTCGTTAAAAGTGTTGAGGTTCATGGTGAAATGCATAGGTACATTCCTGTACTTGCTAAATGGGCTGGTTTTGAGAAAATAACAGAGCAGGTTGTTGAACATCAAAGCAGAAAATATGGAGAAACAAAATTTGGTTTAGAACGTTTCGTAAATGGATTTCTTGATTTATTGACAATCACTTTTGTAACCAGATTTGGTAAAAAGCCAATGCATTTTTTTGGTGTTGTAGGCACAATTATGTTTATTTTAGGATTCGGCATATTTGGTTTTATTGTAATTGAAAAGTTAAACGCAATAATTAATAATGTTGCAGCTAAGAACATTGCAGATATGTCTATTTTTTATATTGCCTTAACATCAATGATTATTGGGGTTCAATTATTTCTTGCTGGCTTTATTTCTGAAATGATTTCAAGAAGTTCTAATGACAGAAACAACTATCAAATAGAAAAGGAAGTCTAAATTTTGTCTGCTAAAAAAGTAATTATTATTGGTCCTGCTCATCCTTACAGAGGAGGAATTGCAAATTTTAATAACTGCTTAGCAAAGGCATTTCTAGAAAATGGAGATGATATTCAGGTTTTTTCTTTTAAGTTACAGTATCCATCTTTTTTATTTCCAGGAAAAACACAATACGAAACCTCAGAACCACCAAAGGATGTTGTAATTAAAAGTTTGATTAATTCAATTAACCCATTTAATTGGTTTAATGTAGTAAGAGAAATTAATAATCAAAAACCTGATTATGTTGTAATAAGGTATTGGCTTCCTTTTATGGCACCTTGTTTAGGAACAATTGCCAGACTAATACATTCTAAAACTAAAATATTAGCTATTACTGATAATATTATTCCTCATGAAAAAAGGTTTGGAGATTTTTATTTAACTAAATATTTTATTTCAAGTTGTGATGCCTACTTAACTTTATCTGCATCTGTACTAGATGATTTGTTAACATTTACTAAATCAAAAAATAAAAAATTTATTCCCCATCCAATATATGATACTTTTGGTGAAAAACTGTCTAAGGAAAAAGCCAAGGAGAATTTAGACTTAAATAGTGAAGAAAAATATTTGCTTTTTTTTGGCTTTGTAAGAAAATACAAAGGTTTAGATTTAATGCTTAGGGCTATGTCAGATAAAAGAATTAAGAACTTAGGTGTTAAACTAATTGTTGCTGGAGAGTTCTATGATAATATTGATGATTATATGAATTTAATTGATGAATTAGATATTAAGTCAAGTATAATCTTAAAAAGTGATTTTATTCCAGAGACTGATGTCAAAAATTATTTTTGCGCTTCAGATATGATTACACAAACATATAGAACAGCTACTCAAAGTGGAGTTACTCAAATTGCTTATCATTTTGAAAGACCAATGCTTGTTACTGATGTTGGTGGTCTTGCTGAAATTGTACCAAATAATAAAGTTGGCTACGTAACTAGTCAAAACCCTTCAGATATTGCAGACGCAATCGTTGATTTTTATAGCAATAATAGAGAAGGGGAATTTGAAAAAAATGCTGCTATAGAAAAATCTAAATTCTCATGGCAAAACCTTATTAATGGTATTGAGGAACTCATTCATTAATTAAAAAATATTTTTTTTCATTTCTTATTATATTTGCACAAACATTCAAAATGAGGTTTTTAATATCAATATTACTAGTGTTTTCTTTTTCTGTTAATGCCCAAAATTTAAATCAAATTGATAATAATGGCCAAAAACAGGGTCTTTGGAAAAAATCATATGAAAATGGAAATTTAAGGTATAAAGGACAATTTAATAATGACATTCCAATTGGTATTTTCTATTACTATTATAAATCTGGTGAATTACAATTAGAAAAAGAATTTTTTCACAATGGTTCAGCTGCTGCAACGTATATTTTTTATAAGAATGGTAATTTAAAAGCTTCAGGTTTATACGTAAATGAATTAAAAGACAGTACTTGGAACTATTACAACAGAGATAGTGTTTTAATACTTCAAGAGGTTTATTCAAAAGGAATACTAAATGGATTAGTAAAAACTTTTTATGATGAAGGTTCTATTTATGAAGAAAAGAATTATGAAAATAATGTTTTAAATGGTATTTGGAAACAATATTTTTTAAATGGCGAGCTTAAATTACAAGGCACCTATTTAAATGGAAAA
>TARA_B100001113_G_scaffold72534_2_pt1 | contig 13168 bp, 13 predicted proteins | sample TARA_B100001113 | Tara Oceans TARA_B100001113 (sample SAMEA2622402) | marine metagenome | biome: marine biome (ENVO:00000447); feature: deep chlorophyll maximum layer (ENVO:xxxxxxxx); material: "saline water (ENVO:00002010), including plankton (ENVO:xxxxxxxx)" | depth 50 m | reverse complement strand
ACACTGGTGTGCATTGGTTCGCTTTGCAGGCTGAGGACGACATCGATGAATTCAGCCTGTGGCTGAATTGGGACGTCGCTGAAGCGCCTCCAACCTTAGAAGACATGATTGAACTGATGCATGGCATACCTGTGGCGGACCAAGACCTGCAAAGTCAACGCGGCAGTGAATTCGGAGACAGCATTCAGTATTACGTCAACGTCACTGAATCTCTGGCTGAACTTTCTGTGGAAACCTACGGTGGGAATGGAAACGTCAACCTCGCCATCTCCTACGGCGGACCGCCTGACCCCTTCGATCAATGGGGTGAGTGGGACATTTTCGGAGAAGCAGATGTGTTGAATGAAGGAGTGGACCCTGAGGCATACGAGGATTGGTCTACCGGACCTGGCAACGAAGAGCGTGTGCACCTCTACAACGTTGAGCCAGGCACCTACTACGTCACCGCGTTCACGTGGGGACAAGCCAGGGACTACAGCATCGTGGCAGACCTTACGCCGATGCCCACGAACGGCGAAGCCTCCGATGCGATTGCTTTGACGGCAGGCATTCCATACGGGCCCTTCTCGGGATACGACGGACTCAGCCAGTATTTCTCCATCGATGTGCCAGAGGGTACGGAACGCCTTGAGATTAGCCTCGACGATGGTTTGGGTGAAGCCGACCTCCATCTCGCTTACGAATCAACGCCAACGGAGACCGTGTACGATGAGCGCAGCGCAGCACCTGGAGCCAGCGATCTGGTTGCATTCAACGATCCGACACCGGGCACGTGGATGATCCTCGTGCACACAGACCGTGTGTTCAGCGGCACCACTATCCTTGCAGAGTTTACCGATCGTTACGTCTGGGATTGGGACGGCGAACCGATTCAACTGCTGAACGGTGAGGCCATCGTCGGCATTGAGGCCGAAGAGGGCACCGTGTTGGAATTCTTCGGCATCCTCGAAGAACCAGCCTCTCCTCTTGAGGTGAACACTTGGGGCGATGCAGGCAGCATCGAACTTGAGGGCGAAGCTGAGCCATACGATTGGGAATTGCTCTTCGAGGACGGGCCACGAGGTCGCCAGTGGGGCGACGAAAGCTGGTCTGAGGGCGATGGCGTTGCTTGGACGTGGTACGTCGATACCGCCGCAAACGGTCGGTTCGACGTGACCGTTGAGGTCGTGGACGACATCAGCGGTTTCGGCATCATCGCCACCTGGTTCGAATCTGAACTTCCACCGATGGACGATGATGAAGATGACGATGACGAAGATGTGGACGAGCCCTTCGAACCTGAGGGGTGCGAGGAACGCGCCGTGGATTGGTTCGAAACGTTGGACAGCAACGGGGATGGATTGGTAACCGTGGACGAGCACCGTCCCCACCCCTCAACATCCACACCAGCCGCGGACGTCGACATCAACGGTGACGAACGCATCCAAATGGAAGAGTTGGAAGCAGACCTGTGCACGTGTGGGGAGGAATTCATTTTCATTTGGGACCAAGCTGACGAATACGGCGCCATATCGGTTGAGGAACTTTCTGACGTGGACTACCTGAATGAAATCGACGTTGAGGGCATTGACAGGGACGGAGACGGCGACATCGACGGACGAGAAGCTGAGCGCCACACCTTGGCGTGCAGCACGACCTACGACCCGCTTGACCTTGACGGAGACGGCGTGCCAAACGAAGACGATGCCTTCCCAGAAGATCCCGATGAGAGCTTGGACACCGACGGTGACGGCGTTGGCGACAACGCTGACTTGGTCGCTGGGGTCAACGACTCCATGATCACCTACGGCGCTGCTGCGGCCGTTCTCGTGTTGATTATCGTGATGCTCCTGACCATGCTGCGACGTGGGCCTGGCGGACCTCAAGTCGACCCGTGGGCCGAAACAGGGGACGAGAAACGCATGCCTGAACTGTTCGACAACACGATGTCCATGCCCGAGCCACATTCTTCCACCACTGAACCGAGCGCCATGAGCGCGACGGTTGACCAATCAGAAACTCAGCCTGTTCCTGAGATGATGGACCTGCCCAGCATGACAGATTTGCCGCCGTCGTTGGATAACGCCCTCCCGGGTGGACCCTTGGAATGGCGATGAGCATCATCGAGGACTCAGTGCGCGTCCTTTGGGCGTAACGCGAGCCGTATCGGGCGCATCAAACGGAGCACGTGGCCATGAAGTTCCGGCAAAAGCCGGAACATGACCAGGGCCAAACCGTACATGGCGAGCAAGGCCACAACGCGAGCCGCGTAGGTGTGGGCGAACTCAAACATACGAAGACCGAACACCTGCACTTCACCGTGAATGGCATGAAGCCATACAATCCCAGCGTTCCGGAAGATGTTCAGGACGTGGATGAGGGGGAGGGTGAGCAACAGCGCACGCAGCCTCCGCTTCCATGAAAGGTCCAAAACCGCGATCGCCCCGACAAAGACGATCATGGACTGTAGCGCGGTGCAGCCCAACACGATGTTGACACCGACCGACGTCCCGTCCGCCCAAACAAGATCGGTTTGGATGGGATAATCGCCGAACGGCTGACTCCAGAACCACATGTTTCCGTCCCACTCCTGCCAGAGCACCTGTCCTTCAGGTGTGCTGACGTAGGTCTCCCCCACACGCACGTCACCGGCGCCGCTGAACCGCAGCATCAAAGCTGATTGCGAGGCCACGGCCACGATGGCCAGACGGCTCAACCACGGCACATGGTAGGTCGCGAGGTACGGCAAACCGGCCAGAGCAACGGCACCTTTCAGCCAGCGTAGGGCGGAAACGTCGCGTGCATCCTCCGCCTTCCACTCCCACCAAGCAAGACCGAAGGAGGCGGGCAATGCTGCGCTGAGCATCACGGTCAGGACAGGATCACCGTCCTGCCAATATCCGTCCGCCATCAGGAAAAAACCGAGGCCAACCAAAGGCCAACCAAGGGAGCTGATGCGATGCATGCTACCCTTGCGCGACAAGGAAAGGCCAAGCAAGAGCATGCCAGAGGCAAGCATACCGATTGACTCTACGGTAGCCCCCGCCATGCCCTTCACCCTGCTGCGTCCGTCTTCAACCCTCTGCGTTGGGCAAACCCATTGAGCGCGGGTGACCAACCTCAAGGGCTGTGCGGCAGGACGTAGAGCATGGACGGCCCAGTGGTTTACGCACGCCGCCCATTCACCGGTGGTAGAACAGATGCCCCGATTGCGTTCCTCGACCGCGATGGAGTGCTGAACACGAGCCTCAATGGCTACGTCAATCAGCCAGGCGAATTACGGTTGATTTCTGGAACAGGTGCTGCCATGAGAGCCTTACGTGAGGCTGGATTTTTGCTGTGTGTGGTCACCAATCAATCCGCCATTGAACGTGGCCACTGGGACGATGGACGACTCCATCTCATCCACGATCGCCTTGATGACCTTCTGAAGCACGAAGGTGCGCAACCTGACCTTGTCCTTGCTTGTCCTCATGTGCCTTGGGAAGGGTGCGGGTGCCGTAAGCCAGAACCGGGGATGCTTGGATTAGGAGCGCGCTTGCTTCGTTCAGTGGAAGGCTTCGATACGATGCGACAACGATGGAAGCGTGGAGACCATGCTCCACCGCATGCACTGGATGTCATGGTGGGCGACCGAAGATCCGACCTTGAGGCAGGTGCACTGTATGGTGTTCGTTCGTTTTGGGCCAAAAGAGACCGGGGGCTTCAGACGATTCTTCCACGCCTGTTGGACACGAACGACACCGGCGATGAGGTGACGTGATGGGCTGGCTGGGCTTGGACGATACCGACCATCTTGGCGGTGGATGCACGACACTGGCTTTTCATCGACTGTTGGAATCATTGCCAACCGGAGTACAGCTCATGGGAGACCCATGCCTTGTGCGCTTGTATCCGATGGCAAAAGGCAGAACTCGAGGAAATGCCGCCTTAAGCGCCGAACTCCAAGTGGATATGGCCAAAGAGTCGTGGATTGCTTGGCTAGAGCAATATTGGTCTACGACGATCGAACCTCTTGCAGGCCAATGGACACCATCCACGCACGCAGCGAGGCCACAAGTACCGAGCGACCCCGGGTTTGTATGGTTCGAAACCAAGCCTAACGTGGCTTTCTATAGAAAGGCGGTCAAAGAAGACGTTTCGTTGAAAGATGTACCTCAACCGGATTGGTCGAGGGGTGGGGAAGGCAAAATCGGAGCTGCCGCAGCCGTGGCGTGGTCAAACCGTGCTACGACCTGGGAAGGCATCGCATGGCGCCACGAATCTGATGACGTGCGTCGTTTGGACGAGACGGCTTTGCTTGTGTTGGATCGAGACGAACGGCTCTTTGCCTGTCGCGACCCTCGCAAGGGCCGGGGGCTTCTCGCCCCACGAGGTGCTTCACCGGTGCTGTGTGGCATCCGAGGAACAGAACGTCAGGCGGTGGCCGATGCTCTGCAAACGCTTCTGCAGGCCGCTGGAACGGAAACCGCAATCGGACAACGGGTGTTCAGCACCAATCAAGGGAGCGGAGACCATCTTAACCCACCACTTCAGTCAATCGTGGAGAAAACCGAGGTCATCCAAGGAGGTCACGTAGCGCTTCAAACAGACCAAGGAACATGGTTGGCCTTTGCTCCATCAGGAAAGGTCCGCGAGGTAGCCTCGCATTTGTGTCCTGGTGACGTGGTTCAAGGCCTTGGACTACTGAGTGGAAAACAAGGACGCGAAGGCCTCCACTTGGAGGCTCTATCCCACCTCTCAGGTCCGTTACGGAACGTACGAAGACCGAAGTGCCCTTCATGCGATAAGCGCATGAAATCTGCCGGGAAGGAGCAAGGATTGCGCTGCCTGGGCTGCGGCCACCGGGATGAGGACAGATGGATTGGAGATGCAGTTATTCCAACCGGTTGGGTACAACCGCCCTTAGATCGACGACGCCACCTTGCGCCTGACCTAAGCAAAGGTCTCCCAGATGGCTTGTCGCTGAGAGACAAAGCACCGACATCTTCCTAACTCAGCGGTTGCTCTTGGTTTCATGTCCGATGAAGCAACCGTCACCATCACGACCATTTTGGCTGTCCTGACGTTCCTCGCACTCCTTGCTTTCGTCGTTTGGAAAGCCAAGCAGAACCGTACGGATGCTTTGGCCAAAACAGCCCCAAAAGTAGCGGGGGAAGATCCATTGGAAGGAGGAGCACGTCGCCCTGAAGCCTTCGAGGAACCAAGCGATGAAGACCTCGAAATGATGGGAGATCTACTCGGCGAAGTCGAGTGATTAAGCGATGACGAGACCTTCGTCAACGATCCGAACCCTCTGCCCTTCACCAGGACCGTCCAGACGTCGAACACCGCTCTGCGCCAACGTCATCCGCCACGAGACAAAACCTGCTTTCTGCAGACGTTCTTCTGATCGAACCCGGAATCCGTCCTCTGCGTCCATGTCCGTACCGAGTTTCGCAATGGCGAGCAGCACCACGTCATCCAATCCTGAAACGAGATCTTCCATCGCATCCAAGGAAGCACTGGGGATGCGGCCAGTCGCGGGCGCCCAGTCGTCCATTACAACCAATCCTACGCCAGGAAGGGACGTGGCGGCTTGAAGCAGCGCCTTGGTCACCAAATCCATGCGCCCAACGAGGTTCATTGCGTGAAACCGAGTGGCCACGGTCGGCGGCAGGCCACCGATGATTTGCGCGAAGCGTGCCGGGTCGGGCATGTCCGGTGCGGCCCACAGCACGCGTTGACCGTCTTCGAGCACCATGCGGGCCATGTGAAGCGCCAAGCTTGTGGCCCCAGCGCCGGATTCGCAGGACAAGTGAACGTTGGGCTCGTCAAACGGAGGACGCCAGGATGCCATGAAACTCGACGCATGACGAAGGAGAAAGACGCTTCCGGTGTCGGAACGCTCTTCATGGGTCAGCCTGAGACAATGTCATGGCCGAGGACGCTCCCGTGGAACGCATCCCACGTCGCCCTGCCCCCGAGTTTACCGAAGTCAATTCCTTTGGCGAGGCACTGAAGCAGCATGGTCTCATCGGGACCGCCGTGAACGACAAGAATCAGTACGGTCCGGTTGGTATGATGGTGATGTTGTTCATTGTGGCGGCCATCACCTCCCTCGGACTTCTGCTTATTCGCTCCTCCTGAGGCGCAAGGGCTATCCTCCCGATGACCCGTTGTGGGTCATGGACCAAGGACATCCTCCTCCGACGATGGCCTTCACCGACCGCCGATGGACGATCATGGCGGCCCTTTTGGGGTCCAACACCGCCGTGATGCTCGTGCATGGGCTTCAACAGGAAATGAACCCAAGCGTCACCCGGGAGTTTGCACTCACCCTCATCGCCGTGACTTTACCCTTCCAAGCGGTGTACTTCATGATCCATACCTACGCCGATTCATTCGCCACCAACCTCGCTCCGGCCGAGCGACGAACGCTGGAGCGCCTGTCAACCGTGTGCCAAATCATCGCCTATGCTTCGTTGCTTGGTCTAGCCATCCTCTGGAGCAACGTCTCACCTTTCGTTGGGGGCGGATTCCTGCTCGCATCCTTCTGCGCACTGCTGATGGTCCGCATGGCCATGCGAGAGGCACGCTCCTCTGAAGCCGTCCGCTCGACGTGAACATTAGCCTGCGAAGGTTCTTGGGGCGGCCACAATGCCCAATGGTATGGCCTTCTGTCCGTTGGATTACCGCTACGGCAGCCAAGACTTCAAAAAAATCTGGTCCGAAGACGGTCGGCACGAACGCCAACTCGAGGTCGAGCGTGCGTTGGTGTGGGCGCATCAGCAGATGGGTCGGGTAACCGCTGAGGATTACGCTGTCATCGAGCGCATCTCGGTGCCTGATATCGTGACCAAGAAACGCGTCAGTGAAATCGAGGCGGAAACGCGTCACGACATCATGGCCTTGACCAAGGCCATGGCCGAAGCCGCGGGCGATGCGGGTTGGTGCGTCCACTTGGGCGCGACCTCCAACGATATCGTCGACACGGCGGTTGGTCTCCAACTGCGCGATAGCCTCGTGCTACTCCGCAAGGGCTTGTGCGACCTCATCAGTATCTGTGCCGATGTGGCGGAACGAGAACGCGACACGGTCATGCTGGGCCGCACCCACGGTCAAGCCGCCGTCCCAATCACGTTTGGATTGAAGACCGCCGTGTGGCTTGACGAACTCCGCCGCCATCTTATCCGCCTTGACGAGGCCAGCCCACGAATTGCCGTCGGGAAGTTCTTGGGAGCCGTCGGAACTGGTGCTGCTCAAGGCGATGGAGCACGTGAACTGCAACGCCTGATCCTCGAACACCTCGGTCTTGGCGTGCCCTTGGCTACCACACAGGTCGTCGGGCGAGACCGGTACATCGAGTACGTCCATTGGATGGCCAACACGGCCACCACATGCCAGAAAGTCCTCACCGAAATCAGGAATTTGCAACGCTCCGAAATTGCCGAGGCTGGTGAGGGATTCGACGTCAAGAAGCAGGTCGGGTCTTCGACCATGGCGCACAAGAAGAACCCCATCACGAGCGAAAACGCCAGCGGTCTCGCCCGTATCGTGCGATCCTTCATCGCTCCAAGCCACGAGAACGCCGTCCTTTGGCACGAGCGCGACTTGGCCAATTCCAGCGCAGAACGCTTCACGCTCTCGCATGCGTCTGCACTCTGTGATGACGTGCTTGCAAAGACCGCCAAGGTGCTTCGAGGCATGTGGGTCGATGCAGAACGCTGCCTGAAAAACATCGAAGATCAGCGTGGTTTGGTCATGGCCGAGAAGGTGATGATCGAATTGACCTCCCACGGCATTGGCCGAGATGAGGCGCACGAGATCCTCCGCACCGCTTCCTTCACCGCCGTGGAAACAGGAGAGCACCTGATGGACATCTGCATGCGCACGCCCGAAATTACTGCGGTGTTCAGCGTCGAGGACTTGGAGGCGATGTTCAACCCAGCAAACCACATTGGCGTGTCCGGTGAATTGGTGGACGAGACGGTCGCGCTCGCTCGTGACGCCATTGCTTGATCAGTTCACAATCAAGTGACCTCTTCGGCCGTCCCAGACCTTTGACCACTGCAGGTCCAATCCCTCCGGGAACAAAGGTGCTCTGACCACGAGGGTCTCGTACTCGCCCCCTTCACCGTCGACGTTGAAGCGGTACTTCTCAGCCAAAGGCTCCAATTCGTCCAAGGTGGCGTGATCCAGAATACGCCCTAACCACGCCTCGTCCAATCCTTCAGCGGAAACGGACGTGACAAGAACGTCAAACCCGTGTGATGCAAGGCCACGAAGATGTTCCATTGGGTCTTGATGCCAAAGGGGCGTCCAGGTGATCAAGCCCATCTTTTCGCCAAGCCGTTCCAAACGGTTGCGCTGGTAATCCGAACGCAGTGCTCCGCTAACAAAACCGTCGAGATCGTAGGCCAGAAGCATGTCTTCGAGCGCCTCAAAATCAGGACCCTCCGAACCGTCGATGACGCGGTGGTCCCATGGAATGCCGGCTGCTGAAGCCTGTGCCTCAACCAATCGCGTGTTGGGCACTTGGAACATTGGAGAATCGCCTTCCACCACCAACGTTACGAGGACACTGACCTCCCATCCACGGCACGTCGCCCACCACCACGCCGCACAGGAGTCTTTCCCGCCGGACGAAAGAACCGCGACGCGCATGGTCCTGCGGGGCGGAAGGCCTTCATCAGCCTGTCACCGGAGAAAGAGGGTTCAAATGGGGTGGACCCGCGGTTCAACCGTAGGCGGCGCAGCCGTCTTGGAGGCAACATCATGCAACCCAGCGGACGAGGCTACGACCACGGCATTACCACCTTCAGCCCAGACGGACGCCTCTTCCAGGTGGAATACGCCCGGGAATCCGTTAAGCGAGGAACGACGACTGCGGGCCTGAAGTTCCGCGACGGCGTGGTGCTCGTCTGCGACAAGCGCATCGTCTCTCGTCTCATCATCCCCGAATCCATCGAGAAGGTGTTCAAGGTCGACGAACACGTTGGCGTTGCAACGTCCGGCCTCGTGGCCGACGCTCGCCAATTGGTGGGTCGCGCCCGCGTCGAGGCTCAAATCAACAGGATCACCTACGCCGACACCATCCCCGTGGACGTTCTGGTCAAGAAAATCTGTGACTTCAAGCAGTCCTTCACCCAGTACGGTGGCTCCCGACCCTTCGGTACCGCGCTCCTGCTTGGCGGCGTGGATGACGAAGGCATTCACCTCTACGAAACGGATCCCTCGGGCGCCTACCAAAGCTACCATGCCGGTGCCATCGGCAGCGGCCGCAACACCGTGATTGAGTTCTTTGAGCAGAAGTGGAAGGAAGGCCTCACGCTGAACGCTGCCATGAAGCTCGGTCTTGAGGCTCTGCAGCACGCCAACGACAGCAACCTAAACCGGGAAGCCGTCGAAGTGGCCACCATCACGGCCGAGGGCTACAATGTCCTCGATCGCGCAGCGGTCAACAAGCAGATCGACCGGCTCAAGCCCATCGATGAGTGAGCAGTGACCGCCCATGGTCTCCCTCGATGACGCGGTCGTCGCGCGATGGGAGCACGGAGGCAAGCGCTACGAAGTCCTCCTCGACCCTGATTTGGTCGAGACCTTTCGAGAATCGCCCGACACGGTAAACGTCGACGACCTCATGGCCGTCGAAGACGTATTCCATGACGCTCGGCAAGGCGAACGTCCTGCCATCGATGATGTCGTGAGCACCTTTGGGACAGAGAACGTTGCCACCATCACACGGACCATCCTAGAGCGAGGAAGCATCCAACTCACCACCGCGCAACGCAAAGCGCGCGTTGAAGCGATGAGGCAACGCATCATCCATCGGATCCACAGCGAAGCTGTCGATCCACGTTCCAAGTCTCCACACCCCCGAGCCCGCTTGGAATTGGCGCTGGAGGAAAGCCGCTTTTCCGTGGACCCCTTCAAGCGCTTAGAGGCCCAAGTCAAGGACGCTATCGCCGTGCTGAAGCCCTTGATTCCCTTGTCGTTTGAACGCATCAAGTTGGCCATCAAAGTCAGTGGAGCTGGCTATGGTCGTGCCCACCAGGTTCTACGAGGCGACCTGAAACGCGAAGAATGGCTGGGCAACGGTTCCTGGGTCGGCGTCGTTGATGTTCCAGCAGCAAGGAAGGCTGACCTGATCGGTGAAATCATGCGAATCGACCGCGAAGCGGAAGTTCGTGAACTCCCGTCATGAAGCAGACCGTCCACAGGGCTAGGCCCCGTGTTGCAATGGCTTGTTGGCCTCAGCGAGTTGCGAGAGTGAGGTTCTTCCACATGTCCTCAGGAACTTCCATGGACAAACGCAGGCCGCCCATTGCACCCAGACGAACGGGGTCATCGACCACGTGAACGTTAACGTCGCCCATGTCAGAGAGACGGCGCTCAATCATGGCACCAAGTCCACGGATTCCGGAGCCACCGCCAGCGAGGACCATGTTACGACGGAATTCGTCGTGGAACTCGGGGTTGGAACCAGCGATGAGCACCTTCACGTTCTCGACGATCGGGTCAACGATGGATTCGCAGGCACGCTGCACGCAGTCGGTGATGTCCAAGGTCATGGCCTTGCCTTCAATGGAGAAGTCCACCATGATGGGCTCGTCGGGGGACGAAGTGGAGACGAAGGAATGCTGTTCCTTCCATCGGCGCGCCATGTCCTTGGTGACTTGGGCGCCATTGTACTTGGCTTGGACTTCCTTGATGATCTGACTGTCCACGTAGTCGCCGGCGTAGCCAGTGTGCATCTGGTCACCTGGCCCCGGAATGGTGCCGTAAACGCGGCACAAGTCGGTCGTACCCGCGCCGATGTCGATGACCAAGGTGTGCTCGAGCATGTCGAGGGCGTAGGCAACGGCGAAGGGCTCGGAGATGATCATGGCAGCGTTGACGGAGCCGGCAGCAGCGTCGAAGATGGCCGTCTTGTCAACGTGGCTGGCTTCAGCGGGAGCACCGATCACGGCCACGACACGGTCGTAATCCTCGGGGTCTGACAGGCCGATGAGGTGGGTGATGAAGTGAGCGATGTACTGACGGTCTTCAGGGGTGTCCTTGATCACGCCAAGTTCGAGGGGGCGGTAGAGGTTCAGCGCAAGTCGGTTCTTGAGCGCCTCTTCGCCGAAGAGCACGTCGCGCTTCAGGAAATTGCGGGCAACGGGGTCCTTCGGGGTCCCAATGACGGTGAGCTCTTCCACTTCGTGGGATGCGGAGGACACCATGACGGAACGGAAGGTTCCGAGGTCGATTCCAATGTAAAGCGTCTCTTTGGCCATGCGCCCACGAGCGTGGTTTCGCTTATGAACCATCCCTTGGCTGAATCGGGCTCAGCACCACGCCTCGCAGGTGTGGCAATACCATGCTGCGTGCTCGGGGTAAAGCTGCGCCATTCCGGAGCACGACGTGCACTCTTTCTGCGCCTTATCGCCAAACAACTGCATCACGATGGAAACGTGATGATGATCGTCGATGCCAAGTTGCTGCCGCATGGCCCACAACAACTGGTCCTCAGACGGTGAGATGATGCCGTCCTCAAGCACCAATTGAACGACGCTCTTGTAGTCGTCAATGACCTGAACCTCACGGTGGTCAAGGCGCACACCGCCTTTCTCCGCTACAATGTCCTGTCCGCCTGGGTCGTCGGCGAACACCACCAAAGAATGCGCCTTGAAGGCGTCGTCACGCAATTCGAGGTGAATGCTGCTTCCCTCGAGGTTGGCGTAGACCAAACGGGAATGACGGTTGATTGTGTTCGTGATGGAACGTGCGGTGTCTTCCTTGGTGCGGCCACGGCGCCATCCGGTGGGGCTGGTTTCGTTGTAAGCATAGAATTCGGTGCCGTAGCCGGGGTACTCCAGCCGAAGTTCTTCGCCACCGTCGAAATCGTTGGTCAAGATGTGGAAGGCAGCCACGTGGGTAGACATGATGTTATCATCGTCATCGAAACTGATCATCAGCGGTTTTCGCTCTTCTGCGGCCGCGTTAAACTGACCTTGCATTCCAGTCATCCACTTGTCTTCAAGACGCTTCAAACTCGCTTCCTGTTCTCCAGACAATCCCTTGTCGATGCCCAGCATCCCGCGCAATTCTCCGGATTGCATTTCCTGGTTGAACTGATTGATGAGTTCGGAATTGTAGTGATGATCGTCACGCGTCGGGCCGGCGTTCGATTCGACGTGGTTGGGGTCAGCCCACTCGTAGCCGCACTTGGAACACGCCAAGTAACCGCTCATGGTCGAAGGTTGTGCGTCACCACCACAGCGTGGGCAGTCGCCCTCTTCATTCACGGCCAAGTTGTCTGCTGCTTCACGCCGTCCTCGACGGGGGTTGAATCCAGCCATGACCTCCGAGGGGCCGAGGCCGGACTTCAAGGTGTCCATCCTCAGAGGAGGAGGGCCTTCCGTCCGTAACGGAGGGTTCCGTCTTGTGCGTACACGCGCCGTACAACGAGACGCACTTCGTCATCAATGTCAACCTCTGCAGGATGGCCGTCCGCATGAAGGAACACGCCAGACGGGCCGTGATCGAAGGTGACGAGCAGCGACGTGAGGCCGCCAAGCACCGGCGCTCGGATGGAGAATTCGGACGGGCAACCCGCGGCAATTAGGCGCGTCCAGGACACCACCCGGGCCACGAGAGGAATCGCCTCCCCCTTGTGGGGAAGGGAACCGTCTGCATTGGAGCCACGCGGAGGCCACATTGGTCCTGTTTGAGCCAGCATGCCAAGACGGGCTTCCAATCCAAGAACGTGGACCTGATCCGAGACGTAGGCGCCTTGCGACACGTTTTGTTCGCTGAGTTCCAAGGCCCAAGCCTCCTGCATGGAGGTATGATTCTCTGAATCTACCGAGATGCGTGCGTCTGAGTTCACCATGACGCCGGCTGGGTCAAAGGAAGCGGAGCGTTCCAAAACCGCAGCACCGTAATCAAAGCGATGGACGACGTGTGAACCTGCTTCGTCAAGGGTCAGCCAAGGCAAACTTGCCACCAATATGGGGCGTTCTCTTTCGGAGATTTCGATCGACACGCTGCCGCTGTGGCCTTGTCGATGCCAGGCCTCGAGGGCGTCAATCGCCATGGTGAGGTCGTCAGCGTCTGGGGCATGCACTCGGGCCTCGTCCAGATGGAAGCGCGAGGCCACCACCACGCCGTTTGGCTCGTGGTGGACGGCGACGCCAGCTTCGATGTCTGCGAGGTTCATTCT
>TARA_B100001113_G_scaffold37331_1_pt1 | contig 13180 bp, 13 predicted proteins | sample TARA_B100001113 | Tara Oceans TARA_B100001113 (sample SAMEA2622402) | marine metagenome | biome: marine biome (ENVO:00000447); feature: deep chlorophyll maximum layer (ENVO:xxxxxxxx); material: "saline water (ENVO:00002010), including plankton (ENVO:xxxxxxxx)" | depth 50 m | reverse complement strand
TACTACAGCAACATTTATGTTGTTCAAGATCCTGCTCACCCTGAGAACGAGGGTCGTGTCTTCCTTTACAAGTTTGGTAAGAAGATTTTTGATAAACTTGTTGAAGCAATGCAACCCGCATTTGCAGACGAGTCTCCTGTTGATCCTTTCAACTTCTGGAAAGGTGCTGACTTCAAGTTGAAGATCCGCAAGGTTGATGGGTACTGGAACTATGACAAGTCTGAATTTGCTGCACCTAAAGTGCTAGGTAATTTTGATGATGACAAACTAGAGTCTATCTGGAAAGAGGGTTACTCTCTTGCAGAGTTTGAGGACACCAAAAACTTCAAAACTTATGAGCAACTCTCAGCAAGATTGAATTTGGTGCTTGGTAAAACTACTGCTCCTACACGTCCTAACCTTGGTGTTGACACTGAGGAGTATGAACCAAAACCTTTCAATGATACTGATATCAATGGTTTGAAGAATGCAGTCGCTTCGTCTCCTGTTGAAGATGAAGAGGATACTCTTTCATACTTTGCTAAACTAGCAGGTGAGGACTAATGGTAGGACCAGGTGAGTACATGGCAGTATTAAATGTCGTGGAAGCATGGAATGAAATCTCATGGGCAGATGCAGTTCCATTTACATTAGTTCTTATTGGTCTGTACTGGGTCAAAGTTAAGATTGATTCTAGAGCAGGTCTTGGTAAGAAAAAACTAAGACAGTTGAAGACGGTGATCAAAGAAGCAATTCTAGAGACCAAATAAAAAACTGTCACAAAGGGGGTTCACACCCCCTTTTTTTATGCTATAATATACATATTAAAAAGGAAAAAAATGAAAGCACTCCCTCTTTTGTTACTGCCATTCTTGACTGCCCCTGTTGGTGCAGAAAGTATTGGTGATCGTAGTAATCGTGAGGCATACAGAGATGCTCCACCTAGAAACTGGTATGAACGTTTAGTTGGAAGACCATCAAGTGCTACAGGATTGACAATTTCAAAGTCTACCACTCCAGTAAGATATCCTCGTGTTGCAAGAAATAGTTATCAATATGGATACTCTTCATCCAGTGTATGCACAAAGCAAGAGTATAGAGAGGAGTATATTCCTGGTACAGCAAGGAATCCAGGTTACATCAACTCATGGTATGACACTGTTGAAGTACCATGTGCTGTAAGACCAAAATCACCACCAGTTTGGCAAAGAGAACCATCACCTGACGGTAATGAGTGTAGTGAAGGTGCAATCCTTGGCGGTATTTTAGGTGGTGGTGCTGGAGCAGCACTGTCACAAGGTGATGGTCGTTGGTGGGCAATCCCATTGGGAATTGCTTCGGGTGCAGTAATTGGATGTGATATTGATGGAGGGTGATATATTATTCGACTTTTGTTTTCAAAAAAGGCGTAAAAAAAACTCCGCCAAAAAATCAGTCCATAGGGTTTTTTGGAGGAAATTGACGTTCTAGCAAAATGCGAAATAAATTGTTTTTTAAATGACCTAAGGCAACTTGTTCATTAGCATCACCACCTGACCATTTATCCAAATGAACGCAGACGGACTTGTAAATTAATTCAAGTCCGTCTTTTGTTATGTCTAAATTTATGTACTCTTGATTAGGATTAATATCCTCCACCGTAGTATCCTCCACCAGAGGATCCACTTGATGAAGATCCAGAAGAACCAGAGGATCCAGAAGATCCAGAACTGCTGCTACTTCCAGAGGAACTAGAGGAACTAGAGGAACTGCTGCTACTAGAACTTGAAGAGGAACTACCACCTGAGTATCCACTTGAACTAGTCGTATTTTGTTCCGATGCTTGAGTACCTGTTTGTGTAGTTTGCGTAGTTGATGCTGCTGTGCTTGAACTAGTTGCAACACCAACGCTTCCTGCAATTGTTGGTCCATCATCAAATGTAACTGTACTGCTAGTTCCATTGGTCAACTGAGAACGAACCGCACTAGCAAAACTAACAGATCCTGTATTATTCAAGAATCTAGAACTAATGTTCAATACTGTCTTCTTATTGTTAGAACTGTCAAGTTCGGCATGAGGTTCATATGCAACTAATTCTTCGAATTCCTCAACCATGATTTCTAACATGTTGCTAACAGGAATTAAAATTTGTCTTTTGACCTCATTTTGGAAATATTCGTGCTCATAATTTGTTACTTGATATATTGAATCTTCGGCACTTTTTACATCACCATTTGGCATTATAGTTCTCCAATCCTCTGTTACCTCAATACCTTCTTTGATAACTGGTGTACCATCATCAAGTAAAATCTCATTAGTTTCCCAATGGTGAACGTGATCTCTTTTGTCTGCAGTATATTTCTCATCTACATAATCTTCTAACTGCTGTTGACTCTTTGGCCATTCTTCATATACATCAACAATGTCATTAATTAGTAAGAGTGCCCAATCTAACTTAGGATCGTCAAACAATTTTGATGCTAGGTTAGGAGGAGTTTCACCACTTTTAATTGAATACGATTCAAAAAGAGTTGTATATTGATTTAGATCAGGTCTTGCCCTAACTTTTCTGAAAATATTTTTAACTAACCTATATTTGAATGCCTCATCATCTCTGACACCCTCTCCAACGAATACATTAGGAAAATAAGAAAAATAACCCGCCATTTTAAAATCCCTCTTGAATTTGTGATTGAGTTACAAGTTGAGTTTCTGTAAATCTACAATTCACTACGACTGCAGGAACTTGTAGTGGTGCATTTTCTCCTACACCTATAGTAGCATTTTTAACAGCATTATATTGACCATCTGGAGTGTAATTCACATCAATTCCAGTACATACAGATGTATGAATCTTATGATGGAGGTCTTCACTGTCACTTGTTGAACCATCAGCATTTATACGGATAAATTTAATTTGAAATTTATCTGGAATTTCAAAGAACCTAGCACCAAAATTTTCTTGACCAGCTTCTACCGTACCGTATATGGGTAAAGCACCTTGTTTTATGTATTTGATAATATTGTTGATTTCCCTAGATTCTTGCTCACTACGAGCAAAAAACTTAAATGAGAAATTGTGAGTTCTAAACTGCATGTTGCTGAATAATTGCTCACTGTAAGGGTTAAACACCTTTCCTTGAGACAATGCCATCAAAGCGTTTTTGTCAATTTGACCCGCTAGTCCTAAGAACTGTGCAGCACCAGTAGCAACTTGAGACAATGCACTCTGTGTAAATTCTGGTAATGCTTTCTTTGCTGCGTCCTGAAAATCCTCTGCCATCTTGTCAAAATCGCCAGCACCTGACAACCCTCTAACAATTGCCTGACCTACGATACCAGTATCAATTTGACGATATGTTGGGGCATATTGAGTTGAAAGATTCTGAGGCATTGCAATATATACCTTTTCAGGATTCTTTTTCAACTGAACTCCATTATTAGGGATGTTTAAACCATAGTACCTAGTACCGTTTTGATCGTCATACTGTATTCTTGTTCTTTGGAACATTACATAGTCAATCGATTGCGTAGGATTGTCCACGGAAGTGCTTCCTACTGCTGGTGCTTGTAATGGGTAACGATAAATTGTCAACTTTCTACCTAAATACTACGTGACCTCTATGTATTTATGAGATATCAAGGTAAGTACCAAGTTTCCAATCCAAGGAAATATAAAGGTGATCCTAAAAACGTGATATATCGCTCCTCATGGGAGTATAAATTTATGAAATGGTGTGATGTTACTCCTTCTGTGCAAGAATGGGGTAGTGAGGAAATTATAATTCCTTATATTTCACCTGTTGATGGTAGACGGCATAGATATTTTCCTGATTTCTACGTTAAAGTGGGAAATAAGAAATTCATTGCTGAAGTCAAACCATTTAGGCAAACTAAGGAACCTAAAACCCAAAAACGACATACTAAAAAATACATTAATGAAGTTGTGACTTACGCTGTAAATAAAGCGAAGTGGAAAGCAGCAACTGAATTTTGTAAAGATTATGGTTGGGAATTTCAGTTAATCACAGAAAAAGAACTTAAAATCTAATGGCGATTAAAAATCCAGGATTCGCGAGATATAATTCATTTCAAGAGTTTTTGTCTAAGACCAAAGGCAAAGACAACCATCCTAGTTTTACAAATTTATTTTCGGTAAGATTCATATCACCACCGATGATGCTTAGTAACGCAGCAGTGCCAGCAGGTTTTGTAGGACCAATTCAAGATTCAAAATTCGATGTTACTACGGATTCTAATGATTTGGCATGGTTACTTGATTATTATGCTGATACGGTAAATCTTCCTAGTAAACAGATTACTACGTCACAAACTCCTTATGTTGGATCACCATTTAAGTATGCAACTAATACAGCGTACAGTCAGATTTCAATAAACTTTAGGATGCCACGCTCTCAATATTCAAGAAACTTCTTTGAGAGATGGACAACATTGATGGCAAGTGATAGCGAACAATATACGAGATACTACAGTGATTATGTTTGCCCACTTATGTACATCTATAAATGGGAGAGAGGTGGTGGAGGTATTGGAGTTAATGATCCAGATTTACTTCGTGCTATCAGAGAGAATGGAGATGCTAATACTCTACTAGCAAGAAAATATCAACTAACTGCCTGTTGGGAGTTGAGAAATTTATATCCATATAATATTGGTTCAGTTCAGTTAAATAACTCCGCTGCCCAAACAATGACTTTAAATATTGGTTTTTATTATGAAAGGTATCGTTTCTACACTGCTGATCAATTTGATCAAAATTCAATTAGGAGTTTGACTGTTGGTTCAAATATAGACGACGTTACGACTACAGGAACTTCTAACAACACAACAATTCTTTCTTCAGTACTTGCCTCATTATTGAACGTTACTGGTATCGCCTAAATAAATGTACTGATGTGAATATCTATGGCATTACCTAAGATCAATGTACCTAAGTACAAACTGAAACTGCCGTCAGACGGTAGAACTGTGAATTTTAGACCATTTCTTGTAAAAGAGGAGAAAATCCTTCTCTTAGCAACTGAAAGCGGTGAACAAGACCAAATTGTTGATGCAATCAAAAATATTATCAAGGAATGTACAGACGTTACAGATGTAGAATCTCTTGCTACATTTGATATTGAGTATGTTTTCTTGCAGATTCGTACAAAATCTGTTGGTGAGAGTGTTGATGTTTCTTTGACTTGTCCTGATGACAATGAAACTGAAGTGAAAGTTTCAATTCCCCTAGAGGAAATTAAAGTCAAGAAAACTAGAGGTCATAAAAAAGACCTTAAGATTTCTGATGAAGTTGCTATCACAATGGGATACCCAAGTTTAGAAACATTTGTTTCTATGAACTTCACTGATGAAGGTGGTCAGGTTGATCAGGTCTTTAATATGTCAGCAAGTTGTGTAAAAACAATTTCTGATGCTAATCAAGTCTATGATTGTTCTAATATTCCCCAGAAGGAACTTGTAGAATTTTTTGATCAACTGAATAGTAAGCAATTTATGATGATTCAAGAGTTTTTTGAAACTATGCCCAAATTAACTCATACAGTAAAGGTAACTAACCCTAATACTGGTGTTGAGAGTGAGGTTGTACTGGAGGGATTAGCGAGTTTTTTCGCCTAGCACTCCTTCACACCGATCTCCGTTCTTATTATGAAGGTAACTTCTCCTTAATGCATCATCATAAATGGAATATTGAGCACATCGATAATCTAATGCCTTGGGAGAAAGAAATATATGTGAATATGTTAGTATCATTCCTCAAAGAAGAGGAACGTAGAATGAAGGAGCAACAAGCATCTGGTGGCTAAATTAAAAGCATACAAATTTGTAAATCCTGGAGTTTCAAAGGTAGTATCTCCATCAGTTGCTGCTGCAAGAAAACAAACCTTCGCATTGAATAGATTAGGTAGCACGATTTCTGGAATAGGAAGTGTTGTTAAAGATATAGAAGATATTTCAATCGCTCAAATAAAAAATGATAAGTTACGAGAGCGAACAGAACGACGTAGACGAAGAAGAGAGGCAGACCTCGCTCAAGAAGAGTTAATAGAGAATAAGAAACAGGCAAAGAAGAAAAAACCTAAGTTAACCAAAGCAGCACTAAAGATTGCTACAGGTAGTCTTGGTTGGATAGAGAAATTTTTAGCACCAATTGGACAATTTCTTTTATATCTGGGTCAACTTGCCATTACTAAAGAAGTACTTGACTGGGTTAGTGATGAAAATAATCAGAAAAAATTAGCAGATTTTTTAGAGAAAACGCATTTTGTATTTGATAAAATATTTGGTTGGGCAAAAGGTTTTACTCAAAATGTTTTAGATGGATTTGCTGCTTTAACAGATCCTAATGGAACATTTATAGAAAGATTAGGTGGTGTCGGAACTATAATGAAGGGTTTGATCGGGTTAAAATACCTGATGAATCCTTTTAGTCTCATAACAGATATTTTAGGATTAATTGATCTACTTACTGGTTATGATCCAAAGAAACCAAAGAAACCTAAGAAAACTCCGAATAGACCAACTAAAAAGAACCCATCTGGTGCCAATCCAGATATAGACGGACCTAGGGGTAGACCTAGAGTAAAAACTGTTACTGATCAGTTTGGTAAAGCAGCAGGAAAACAATATAAGAAGATTCTTGCAGAATATGGTGATGATGCTGCTAGAGCATACTTGAATGCATTGCAGGAATCTGGTGGAAACCCCACAAGAGCACTTCAAAAGTGGAAAAGACTTAAATTAAAGAAGATAGTATATAAACCAACGAGATTTGGGCGAATCGGTGATTTCTTTGGAGGTCTCTTTGATACAGGTGTTCAAAAAGGAAAGGATGTTGTTAAATCTGTTAGTAAAAGTCTAAAAAACTTACCTTCTTGGGCGGGAGAACAATATAATAATTTGTCAAAAAGTGCTCAGAGAGGATGGGAAAGAGTTGTTGCAGCAGGTGAGTCAATTGGAAATACTGGTAAAAAATGGGCAAATGCTGCAGGAGATAAATTTAGAAAAGGATTTGACAGTCTTAGTGCTGGAACTAAAAGGTTTTTTACTGAAAAAGTATTAAATCCCCTCAAACCAATTATTGACCCTATAGGTAGGAAAGCTAGATCAATTGGTCAAGGAATGATTGACATGCTGATGAAAATTCCTGGTATGGATAAGGCAGCAGAGGTTCTTAGAAAAAAAGGGATTGCTGGTTTTGACGCTATTGCTCAAGCAGGTAGTAAACTAGGAAAAAGAGCAGCAGCAATTCTTCCTGTTGTTGGTGGTCTTGTAAACCTTGCCTTTGCTTACCAACGTTTTTCATCTGGTGATTCTATTGGTGGATTGATTGAAGGTACTTCTGGTATTTTAGATATACTTGGTCTTTTTACTGGTGGTGGTACTAGTGTTTTGTCTATGCTTATGGACGGATATATGTTCGTTCGTGATTTTGTTCCTCAGTTACAACAAAATGAGGAAAGAGTAATCGATGCTGTAGGTGCAAGAGGATTAAAAGATGGTATTGATAGAATACTATCTAAGTTACCTGGTATTGGTGAAATTGTTAATACACTTACAGGTGGTAGTTTAGATAATTATGGAAAGGAAGATCAAGACGATAAGAAGAAACAAAGTAAAAGGGCATGGTGGGATTTTGCAGGATTATTTACTGGTAAAAAGAAGGAAAAGGAAAAAATAAAAGCTTTACCAGAAGAGAAACAAACAGAGGAAATTAAGAAAAATCAATGGTGGGACTTTCTTGACTTATTTCCAAACAGAAAAGAAAAACCTCAAGAGATGTTTATTGGAGGTCTAGTCAAAGGTATTGGTAAAGCAATAGGTGGAGTTGCTAAAGGTATTGGTAGTGCTGTTAGTGGTGTTGTTAATACTGTTGGTAGTCTTGCACAGAATCCTATAATAGGAACTGCATTATCATTTATTCCTGGTATGCAAATACCAATGGCAGTGATTAATGCCACCAGTGCTCTATCTCAGGGTAATATCATGGGTGCTCTTTCTGCTGGAATAGGTGGACTGGGTGCTTTTGCTAATATCAACACTGTTAATGCTATTAGTCAACCTCAATGGTTGCAAAATTTACGATTTAGTGGTTTTGGTCAGGGTGTTGCAAATATGTACCACAGTGGTCTTAACGCATTTAACAATTTGAGTGCTGGATTTAACAATATTATGAATTCTAAAGTGGGTAGTATTGCTCAAGACATTCTTGGTGGTAATTATTTGGGTGCGTTAAGTACTATCAACCCTAAGATTGGTAATATTGCTACTAATATTCTGAATGGTGACTATGGAAGTGCTTTAAGTGCTTTTAATCCTGAAATTGGTGCAGCAGTTACTAGGGGAATGGCATTAGTAGACTCATTTAGGCAAGATCCTATGGGTTTGATTGCAGGTATTGCAGAACAAAATGGTATGGGTGGACTTCTTAAGGCAGTTACTGGTCTTATGAGTGGTGCTGATAAGATGACTGCTATAACACAAATAGCGTCAGAAATGGGTATCGATCCTAGAGTTCTGGGTGTAGTAAAGAAAGCACATCAACAAGCACTAAGTGAAGGAGGAATATCTGCTCAATTTGCTATGGATCAAGCTATGGAGTTTATTCCTATTCCCGTTATTATTGAGAAAATCGTTCCAATACCTGAGGCGATATCAATAAATAGTGGCGGCGTGGTAATTACAGCATCTCCTAGTTCCATACTTGAACGAATGAAATAATGGCAACTATACGGAAAAATTCAAAAATTAATTTTTACAAATTCGTACAGGTAAAGGAACCCTCTACAAATGCACGTGGTAGGGCACCGAGTGGTCAGATGGAAGTTGTAAAGACAATAAACAACAACACTGTTGCCATCAATAATTTGGGTGCAACCGTAAACTCTATCGGAGCAATTGCACAAGATTTTAAGAAGATTCAACTTAGAAGGTTAGAACTTGCGGTTAAAAGTCAAAAGACTTTTGATGCAGAATTTACTGAAACAAAAAAGAAAAAGAAATTTGCTGGATTTAGTCCTGCTGCTTTAGTTAAAAAACCTAGTTGGTTAGAAGGTCTATTCAATATGTTGAGTGGACTAATCAAAGCAGCAATTATTATACCTGCTTTAGAGTGGTTAAGTGATCCTGAAAACAGAGAGAAAGTATCAAGGTTTATAGAAGTACTTTCAAAGTTAGCAACATTCATCTTTAAAGTTGCACAGTTTGGTGTTGTCAATACCATTGAAGGACTGTATACTTTACTATCAGATGAATCTAGTCCGTGGGAAAAAATAGGAGGACTTGTAAGAGGACTAACTGGACTTGGAACTTTATTGCTAGGTCTACGTTGGTTGAGTAATCCAACTAGAATTATTACAGATTTTGGTAATGTACTAATCTTTCTCCATAATAATTTAATTAGAGGTAGAAGAGGATTACTTGGTAGAGCTGGAGCACTTGGATTGGTAGCAGGTGCTGCTTATGGAGGATTTAAACTTTACCAATTCCTGAATGAAGATGGGTCTGGTGGACAACCAGATCCAAATGATAAAGGTAAATCTCAAGGAGGAAAGGTTTTAGGATCATTTGCACAAGGTGGATGGATAAGTGGTCCTATGTCTGGATACCCTGTATCACTAGACGGTGGGATGTCAACTTCGTTTATCGGACATGGAACTGAGTATGTTGCTAGAAAGGCAGATGGTGGTGCATTTGTTGTACCATATAATACTCCTGCAACAAAAACACAACCAAACCTAACAAATAAGAGGTTAGGTGAAGCTAAGAGTCAAGGATTCCTGAAAGGTTTTTCTGATGGAGGAACTTTACCTAGAGGTAAGAGACTTTCTCAAAAAGGTGCCTTTGATCATGTATTCGAATTAGCAAAGAGAGCAGGTGGAGCAAAGTATCCTCAAATTGTTGCTGCTCAGGCAATGCATGAAACAGGATATTTAAATCCACACTTGAACAGTGTTTATAATGCTACTGCCAGAACTAATGCTTTCGGTCAAACTGGTGACAGAGGATTTGGCACTATTCCTAGAGAAGGATCTGTTAACGGTTGGGCAAAATATAATAACTTATTCAGTGCAGTAAAAGATAATATTAAATTATGGCATGATGTAGCAAATCATCCCGAAAACTATAACGCTTTTGGCAATCCTTTGGATGGTATTGCTGCAGTAGCAAAGGCATATTCTCCAAATGCAGATCCTGCTAACATTAGATTAGGATATACCACTGATGGATATAGTAAGGGAATAGTCAAAGCATTGAAGGTTGGTGGATTTGATGTCAAGAGGATGGCATCTAGTCCTCTATCATCTAGTCAAAATAGTGGTGGAAGTAGACCTCAAGGTGGTGGTAATTTCTTCACAAATAACTTTAGGAGGTTAAAGAATTTTCTTGGATTTGGTGATGACTCTCAGGAAAAACCAACTACATCATCAAGTAGAAATGCATCGGGAACTATTAAACCCGCATCACATCCCGAAACAGGTTCTGGATTTACTATTGAGGGTACAAGAGATCAAAGTAATAGACCTATTGTGTTGTCAGAACCAGCAGCAGAACAATTCGCTGCTGCAATAAAAGCTTCTGGTATGGATTTAGCATCATATGTTGCAAGTTCTGGTAGAAGTAGAGCAAAAAATTCATCTATTGGTGGGCATCCAGAATCACATCACTTATTTGGAGAGGCACTTGATATTAATGGTGAAGGATATCAATGGTTGAAAGCAAATGGCAGACGTTTTGGTTGGGAATATGTTTACAATCATAATGCTGGAAGTGCCCATTTTAAATATGTTGGACCTAAAGCGGGTAGTACACCAATCTTAGCAGCACCTGGTGATAATGCTGCTGGTGGTAATAGTCTCCATGGACATGTAGGTGAAGGTTCTCGTGAGGGTAGTCGTGATACAGGGAGAAGTAAAGTAATGTCTCCTGAAGCAAAGACCTTATTTGATGAATTATTTAAAACTCCATCAAGTGCTGAAGGTATGAGAATTGGTAGTGGAAGGGGTCCCGCTGGCACTGCTCCTGCAAGTCAGTTCCAACAAGCAAGGCAACAGAGACAACTGCAAGAACAAACAAAAACAAGAGATAATGCTCGTAAGCAATTAATTGAAAGAAGTCAAGAAATGATTAGAGAAGTCATGGCAGCAGTTGCTCAACAGAATGGGGTAAATACTCAAGCAATTCAATCAGCACAACAGGCATTAGCAGTTGTTGCAGGACAAGCAAATAGTGGTGGATCTCAGTTCCTTAATACTGGTAGTGGTGGTACTAGTAGCACTACTATTGCATCTAGTTTACAATCTGTTCTTAACCCTTTGAGAGGTATTATTAGATGACTATTAGAAGAAGTGAAACAGGTGATGTTAGTGTAAAAGTTAATGTCTTCAGGAATGGTCAAAAACTTCAAAACTCTGATGGTAATGATGATATCTACGATTTCATTACAGGTATTGAGATTTTTGAAAGTGTTACTTCATCGACTTTAGAAGCAAAACTTCTTTTCAATGATGGTTCTGGATTTATAGGTGCCATGACTGGATCTGAATTGTTCAAAATTACAATCAGAGGAACAATTCTTGATAGAGTTTATTATATGAGAGCATATGATATTGAAGCAAGAACAAGATTGAACATGGCAGATTCATTTATTGTGAATTGTGCTAGTGATGAATTTTTCCAAAATGAAATTACTAATGTATTTGGAAATAGTCAAGTTGTATTTAATTCTACTTCATCGTCTGAAATTGTAGAAAAAATTCTGAAGACAGATAACAGATATATTAAAACTCAAAAGAAAATTTATATTGAAGAATCTACAAACAAACAACAGTTTATAGCAACAAATTGGAGACCATTTGACTGTATCTATTGGCTTGCACAAAGGTCAACACGAAAAGCAAGAAAGGGTGGTACACTTCAAAATGGATTTATTTTTTATGAAAATGGTTTAGGTTTTAATTTTAAATCTATTGATAAAATCATTGATAATGTAAATGAACAAGACGAGACAAAAACTAATTTTGAAACTGGTAAAACTAAGTTGTACACATATGTGTATTCAACAAAAAGAACTGGTTCAGATGGAAGTGATCAATTTAAAATTGAATCCATAGTATTTCCAGAAGAAAGAGACTTCTTAACTGGATTACGTCATGGTGCTTGGGCAGGATTTAGCATGGGGTTTGATCCTGTAACAGTCACACAATCCAAAATGGGATTAAGTACAGATATGTCAGTAGATGCTTACCGTTATGGTATATCTGCGTTGTGGCCAAAAATGTCACATCTAAATGAAAATCGGTCAGTCAATCCATTATCAGAGTTAGATGATACCATTAAGAATATTATTGACTATCCAAGACGAACAAGATATACTGCATTATCAAATCAAATCTTTGATCCAAAATTTATAGACAACCCTCAAAAAAATTACGAGGAATTGGTAGAACTTCAGGCATACCAATGGATGAGGATTGAATCTCTAAAAAATATTAAGTTGATGATTGTATTTCCTGGTAATCTTGATTTGTATGCGGGATCTGGAATAAATGTGATTGTACCTGCGACATATAAGAGGAATGATTCCACAGATACAGATAGAAAATATAGTGGAAGATATGTTATTGGTGGGTTGACACACAAGATTGTTGGCAGTACAATGCATACCGAAGCGTTATTAATGAAAGACTCTATACCAAGAAGATCTTCATAATGCTCATAAATACTATTGTATAAGGAGGTACTAAATGCAAAGTATCGAAGCACACATCAAAAAGGATCAACAGATTCTGGATAATCCAGAAACAAATCCACAGATGCGTCGTCACATTGAAGGCGAACTACATGACCTTGAAGAGTATGTAGAGCATCATAAAGAAGAGATTGAAGCAGGTGATCATCACGATCCTACTTGCATTGAACTATTTTGTGATCAGCATCCAGACGAACCAGAATGTTTAGTGTATGACGATTGATGTCAAATTTTTCATCATGGTTACTTGGAACTTGGTCTAATAGTCGTCAAGCACAATCATCTCCTACTTTGTACAAATCTGGATTTGTTAGATGGGAGAAAAGTGGTGAGTTTATAAATTCTATTCATTGGGACAGAAAGACACCTGATGACCCATATTTAAAAACTTACAAGAAATTAGTTGAAGTATCGGATAAAGAAGTTATTTTAGAACATTGGGGTGGAACCTA
>TARA_B100001113_G_scaffold109431_1_pt1 | contig 13196 bp, 14 predicted proteins | sample TARA_B100001113 | Tara Oceans TARA_B100001113 (sample SAMEA2622402) | marine metagenome | biome: marine biome (ENVO:00000447); feature: deep chlorophyll maximum layer (ENVO:xxxxxxxx); material: "saline water (ENVO:00002010), including plankton (ENVO:xxxxxxxx)" | depth 50 m | reverse complement strand
TATCTGTTTTCCTGAAAAATATTACTTGATTGCAGGCTTAACATGATTTCTCTAAGATTATTATATTTGTAAGGAGGATCAATAAAAATAATATCAAAATTTATTTCAGGACTCATTTGTACAAATTTTGTGACATCCATATTGAACATTTCGTAGTTTTTTACATTTAACTTAGTAAATTCCGATGAAATCATTTTACAGACTTCTCTATTATTATCTACCAAGTAAGCTTTATTAACACCTCGAGAAATTGATTCTAACGATAAAATTCCACTTCCACAGAATAAATCTAAAGTGTTGAAATCAGAATGAATTTCGCACACATTAAATATGACTTCTCTTATATAGGTTTTAGTTGGTCTTATATTATCATCTTCTAAATAATTTATTTGTCTTGATTTAAGATATCCAGAAAGAATAGACAACTTACTCTTACTCATTTATTACCTAAAGTAAAAACCATAGAATTATCAAAATCTAACTTATTTTCTAATGCTGATTTTATAGAGGATAAATTTACATTATCTATTCCATAAATATAATTTTTAAAATAATCTTTCTCCAAATTATAGTCGTTAATAGCTGATAATGTATTGAGCATATTTTTATTGGTATCCAGTCTTGATATTAAATTGTTTTTTATGCTTGTCTTAGTTTTCTCTACTTTTTCGTTTGGAATATCAAAGTTTTTAAGTTGCATAATTTGTTGTTCAATGATATCTAATGCATCATTAACATTTTCATTTTTTGTTTGCATATATATCTTTAGCACGCCAAAATCCTCATACGGCAACATGTAACTATAAACTGAATAAGCAAGACCTCGTTTCTCCCTTATTTCTGTCATAAGCATGGAGCCAAACCCACTACCACCGAAAATGTGGTTTGCAACTAAAAGATTATAGAAATCACTGTCTGAACGTGTGATAGCAGGAATATATATGAGTATATGTGTTTGCGTACTGTCAAATGGTATATGAACAGATTTATTATTATTCTTTGGAGTGCTAGAACTGCTCTCGAAGATTTGACCTGGGCCGTCTATTTCACCAATTATGTTTGATATCATAAACGCTGACATGTTTTCTGAGATATTTCCAACTATACTGATAGACATAGTATTAGATGTAATAATTTCATTTATTTTTTCTCTAGCATCGCCAACATTAAATGATTTCACATATTCTTTGTAGCCAATTGAGGGGTGGGAATAAGTAGTATTAGAATAAAATATCTCGTTAGCTTTTTTCTGAACTAGACTGCTGGGATCAAGGTTTCTTCTATCAATTATACCAACAACCCTCTCAATATTATCTTGGACCATTTCATCGGATAGATACTCTGCTTTAAGCATGATATTTAACATTTTTGAGATATATTTGATATTTTCCTCTGAAGATACGAACCTAACCATAAACTCGGTTTTCTCCTTAGTTACATTTGAATTATATTGCGCACCTATTTTTTCAAAATAATAAATAATTTTTTTGTTCTGATAAAGCTGCTGGTGGAGTAAATTAACAGCAAAACTTGTAATACCCTTTTTATTTTCATCATGTATACTTCCCATATCGAAAGATATCCGCACATCAACGATGGGGAGTGTATTCTCTTCAATTAATAAATAATCTTTATTTCCTTTCACCTCTAATATTTGAGGATACGAAAAGGTATTATCAAGTGGAAAAAAAATTAAAATTATAAAAACAAATTTTCTCATTGTGGATATATTGTTGATATCTGCGCCTTGTTATCTAATATAAATCTTTTAGCTGCCATTTTAATATCGCTCTCATTTATCTTATCAATATCATCAACATATTGATCTAATAATCTCCAGCTTAATCCTTTTGCCTCAAGTCCCCCGATCGCCATTACTTGATTAAATACTGAGTCGAATTTAAATATATTTCTTGCTATGATTCTTGATTTGGTATCATTAAGCTCCTGGTTATCTAAACCATTCATTGCTATTAATTTAAACTCAGAAATTAGAGATTTTTGAATATCATCCAATAGAACATTTTTTCTTGGTGTACCCCCAATTGAGAAGATACTCTGTTCTTTTGAGTATAAGTCATGAGATATGAAGGTATTTAAAGCAATTTTTTTATCAATGATGTTATGAGTAAATCTTGAGGAAAAACCTCCATCCATGATTTCAAGGAGTATGTCTAGCGCGTAAGCATCTTTTTTTGATGAACTTTCAAAATTAGGTTTTATATAAGATATCACAAGTAGTGGATTCGGCAACTTCTCTTTAATAGATATATCTTTAAATGAAGGTGTTGATTTCAAAAAATTATTTTTCTCTCGAGTATTATTTTGCGGATTTTGGATTTCACCAAAAAACGCATCAATCTCATTTCTTATAGTTTTTTCATTAAAGTTTCCAGCAATAATAAGAATTGCATTTGAGGGTCGATAATATTTTTTATACCAAAGCTCAAGATCTTGAGTGCTTATTTTTTCAAGATCATTCATAGTACCGATTATAGGTATTCCATATTTTTGCATTCCTAGGATTTGTAAATTTATTTTTTCAAAAATTACAGATATCGGCCTATCTTCAGTTCGTAGTCGTCTCTCTTCTTTTACTACTTCTCGCTCACTTTTAAGATCAGTATCTTTAAAAATTAAATTTGTCATTCTATCTGATTCATATTTCAGACACATAGAGAGGTATTTGCTATTCACTTTTTGATAATAGCCAGTAAAATCTCTACTGGTGAATGCGTTTTCTGTGCCACCTACTTTTTTTATTTCCTCTGAGAATTCTCCATTTTTTGTTGTTGAGGTTGCTTTAAACATCATATGTTCTAGTAGGTGTGAAATACCTGTTATCCCATCTTTCTCATAACTTGAACCCACTTTATACCAAATACTCGATACAACATTACTGCTACGTTTGTCCTCTATCAAAATCACTTTTAGTCCATTTTTCAAATTATACTCCTCTATTCTGTCTTCAAACTTTATGACAGGAGTGTCAGACGCCTGTATGGGTAGTGCGGACAACATTAAAATCATTATTGTTGAAGAGAATATTTTCACAGTATTATTATATATGAAGTTGTGACTTCTTGAAATTTTCGCTGTATATTAGACAAAACATTGATTTTTATATGGTAAATTTAATGAAATAATCTTGAAAGACCGCAAAATGATACTATAATACTTGTGTAAGAGATATTGATGACTACTGAGATTACAGAAAATTTACCTATTGAGGTCGCTACAGGTCTAGACACAAAAGATGCCTTGGACATGTACTTATTAGAGCTCAGAAAAACACCTCTTCTGTCTAAAGATGAAGAAATCGCTCTTTTCAAACAATTGAATGAGTCTGACGATCTCGATGCGGCAAGAAAACTAGTCATGGCTCACCTCAGATTTGTCGTCCACGTTGCAAAAACTTATAAAGGTTACGGCCTTCCATTATTAGATATAATTCAAGAAGGTAATGTTGGACTAATGAAAGCTGTGAAAAAATTCGACTCGTCTAAAAATGTTAGATTACTATCATTTGCAATATACTGGATTAGAGCTGAGATCCATGAATTTATACTTAAAAACTGGAGAATTGTTAAAGTAGCTACAACAAAGGCACAACGCAAACTATTCTTTAAACTCAGAAGCAAAAAACAAAGCACAACTTGGCTTACAGAGACAGAAAAGTCGCATATAGCAGAAGAGTTAAACGTGCAACCCGAAACAATTACGATTATGGAATCAAGATTATCAGGAGCAGATGTAAGTTTTGATCCGATTACAGAAGACGAAACATCCCCATCAGAATATTTGTCTGATAACACTAACCCATTACTTAAACTAGAGTATGAACAAGATGGCAAGACTGAGTCAGATAAATTAGCAGAAGCTATTCAAAAGCTAGATGATAGAAGTTTAGATATCATTAAAAATAGGTACTTATCCGAAAACAAAGTAACTCTAGAACACCTAGCGCATAAATATAATGTCTCTATTGAGAGAATCCGACAGATTGAACAAAAATCACTGGATACTTTAAAAACCAACTTAATGCTTGCATAAGTTTAGTTACTAAATATTCAATTTCCAGTAATGATCAATAATCAAAAGTGCAAATAAAATCGCAAGATATGTAATAGAGTATTTAAATAAATCCAATGCCCTCTTATCTGATTTTAGAACCATCAACAAATAAGCATCTACAACAAATTTCGTGCCAAACATAAATGCACCTATAAAATAAATTAATCCTGAGAAACCTAGCAAATAGGGAAATAATGTTATGCAAAAGAGTAGGATGGAATATAAAAAAATATGTAATCTAGTAAAATTCTTACCATGTGTAACAGGCAACATTGGTATATCCGCTTTTAAATAATCATCATACTTATATACTGCGAGCGCCCAGAAATGCGGTGGTGTCCATAAGAAAATGATTAAAAATAAAACCAGTGGGAAAGGGTCTATTTGATTAGTCACAGATGTCCATCCTAATAAAGGTGGCATAGCACCAGCTATGCCGCCAATCACAATATTTTGTGAATTTAAATTTTTCAAATAAACCGAGTAAATCAATGAATAAATTATTATAGATGCAAAAGTTAATACCATCGTTAATGTATTTACAAAAACATATAAAATAAACAGAGAAGAGGTAGATAAGAACAACGCGAAAATAATGGCATGTGAAGCCTTGATGTTTCCGCTAACAAGCGGTCTAGCTTTAGTTCTATCCATGATAGAATCAATTTTTTGATCAATTACTTGATTTATTATCGCCGCTGCTGATGCTGCCAAGCCAATACCAAGACTTGCTAAAAAAATAATCTCAAAATTCAACCTTCCATTGTGAGCTAATAACATTCCAACTATTGCGGTAAACATAATTAATAAATTGACACGTGGTTTAGTCAACATGATAAATTCTCTTGATATAGAAAAGAGTTTGGTTGTGGTATTAATTATTGATTGCTGCATTGTTTATATTAACACCTCTGTGCGTTGTATGTCGAATAAAAAAGCAAGATGAGCATACTCATTAAAAGTACACATGCATTGACTGTATGAAGTACAGCAACATTAAGTGGCAAACTATGAACTACGTTAGAAATACCTAAAAATATCTGTAAGGTAAAAAATAATAGAACCACTAAACCTATTTTCTTGATTATTGGAGATTTTTGAAGGAAGAAAATATATAAAAAAAGACCCAAGAATAGAATGGTAAGTAACAAAGCGCCTACTCGATGGGTGAAGTGAACTGCAAGCTTAGCATAATACTCCATATGATTTATTTCGTAATTAACATTTGGTAGACCAAAAATCGTAAATCCTTTATCAAAGTCCATATCTGATGGCCACCACTCTTCTGTGCATTTAGGGAAATCTGGGCAGGCCAGAGAAGCATAATTAGTGCTGGTCCACCCGCCTAAAAGAATTTGTATTACAAGTGCAAAAATACATATTTTAATAAAAAATGTAAAATTGGATTTCTCATCTTCATTTTTTGTGTCTACTCTAAGTCCATTCCATAGTAATAAACATGCGGTTGTCATTCCAAAAATAAGATGAGTTGTTACAATTGTTGGTTTTACCAATTCTGTGACTGTGAACATTCCCATCAATGACTGAACTACTATCATTACACTTAAGGCAATTGGAAGAAATAGACCTACATGTTTAGCAAAACGATATGTGATATACGAAATAAAGAAAACATAGATTCCAAGAATACCAGCAATGTATCGGTGAAACATTTCTCTCCAAGCTTTGCCCTGATCTATTATGGCGTCTGGATATAATTCTCTAGCCTTGGCTAGCTCTTCCTCGGTTTCAGGTGTTCCAAGTATTCCATAACATCCAGGCCAATCTGGACAACCAAGTCCAGCATCAGTTAGTCTGACCCATGCGCCTGCAGATATCACTATAAGTGTAAAAAATGCACCAACAAAACTAAGTTTTTTTATAATATTTGAATTCATCATCAACCAATCTTTGACAATTTAAATAATTTTTTAATATCTTTAAGTAATTTTTTTCCTTTAAATTTTTTTTCGTAACCAAGTATAACATTACCTAAAGGATCTGATAGGAAAAGAACGAAATTATTATCTATTTTTTTAATCGTTTGAGGAAATGAGGAGTTATCTTTTTTAACTATAATTAATTTAGGGTATTCAGTGAGAATCTTTTGTAAACTAACTTGTTGAATGCTTTGTGGTATTAATAAAATTCTTTGAAGTCTGTTCATATCTTTACCAAGCGCAATATTGACTTGTCTTATTAGATGAATTTCCTCCATACAGTCAGAGTTACACTCCAGAGGCATATTATAAATAAGCGTCCATTTATCTTTTAGGTCGTTTATTAACCTTGTATTTCCATTATAATTTACAAACTCAGTATCGGAGATATTTAAAATTGGGTTTATAAATGACCCATAATTCGATGTCTCAATATCTCCACCAGCCCAGTAATCTTTAGACAAATAATACGATACAATGAATGGAAAAATGAATATGAAAACTATCAACAGGAATTTTACTCTTCCAGAATTCATTGTTTTGACCTCTTTAATAAAACAATAATTAAAATAGTGCCTATTGTGGCAAAGATAAACCATTGTCCCGCATACATATAATGTTTGAGCTTATCATTTTTTTTAAATATATTTCTTATCTGTAACGAGTTTTCCTGATTCTCACTCATAACGATTAAATAAGGCTCAACTTTTCTGTCTAAAATCGATGCAATTACATTTGTATCTAAAGTTTGTAAAAGTCTAGGCCATCCACTATCACTATTATCATCAGAAAGAGTATATGGTTTTTTATAATAATACACATAACCAATTACTTCAGAATATTCTGATGCCAATTCAATATTAGGAAGCTTGGTTCGGCTATTATTATCTACCCAACCTCTGTTTATTAGCACTGTTTTATCATCGACTTCTAGAGGTGTAATAACATCATAGCCAGCTTTTTTATCATGAACTTTATTATCTAATAAAAATTGGTTTGATGCTCTAAATCTGCCTCTAAGTATTACTTTAGTGAAGTCTACTGGCGTGAAATCAGAATCAGATATTTCAATGGGATCAGAACTAATGTTTTTCATGTAAGATTGAAAAATAATATCTTTCTCCTTGCCTCTGTCAATTTGCCAAAATGCTAAATAAATACACAATATTACTAAGGTTGATAGTAATGATATGCCAAGTCCTCTCATCAATATTTTTTTATTACGCATAAATGTGTTAAGTTTGTCTTTGTGTTGAAATATATAATAATAATTTTATTAGTGCTAATAATTTATAACCTTTCTATGGGTTTTTTCTATATTATAAAGGACAGGAAAGCTTCAAATCGAGGGTTTCACTCACTAAAAACAAGGATCATTCTATCAGTTTTATTATTTTTGCTTTTGATTTTTGGCTACTATTTTGACTTGTTACAACCGCATAATATTGTCTATCAAAGCCAGTAGACGAAAACAAATAAGCCTAGCCAGACAACATCAACAAAATGCCAATACCATGCAACAGCCTCAAATCCAAAATGGTTGTCTCCAGAAAAATGGCCTTTAGCACACCTAAATAATATTACTGTTAACATTATTGCTCCCAATGTTACATGAAAACCGTGAAAGCCTGTTAACATATAAAAAGTCGACCCATAAATTCCTGATGACATTGTTAAATTAAGGTCATTATAAGCATGAATATATTCATATGCTTGAAATCCTACAAAAGTGAAACCAAGAAGAACCGTTAGTACAAGACCAATAATAAGCTTACTCCTGTCTTGTTCTTTAAGCCCGTGATGTGCATAAGTTACGGTTAGACCACTGGTGAGCAAGAGTAGTGTGTTTATCGCTGGAATACCTCCAGCACCCATAACAATGAAGTCTCCTCCAGAATTCGCGGGGCCGTTCGAAGGCCAGACGTTCTCAAACTGAGGCCAAAGCACAATATTCGTTGTTATTTTATAACCATCACCACCTAACCATGGAAGTGAGAGCTCTCTGGCATAATATAAAGCGCCAAAAAACGCAGCAAAAAACATTACTTCAGAGAAAATAAACCAAACCATCCCCCAGCGAAAGGAGATATCTACTTGGTCATTATAAATTCCACCCTCACTCTCTGAAACCACTTCTGAAAACCAAACGTATGCCATAAGAAATATTAATGCAAGACCAATTAACATTATCGTCATACCAGACGCAGAACCATTCATATAATTAGCTGCGCCAATGAACATTATAACAATTGCTACTGTGGTTAAGAATGGTAACTTTGTTTCATGAGGGACGTAGTAACTATTCTGATCAGACATTATTCTTATTTAGCACCTAATTGATCGGTTGTATTAAACATAGTATAGGACAATATTAGTGTTTTAGTATTTAAAGGTAAGTCTTCATCAATTACAAATTGAAGCGGCAACTCTTTTGTCTCTTTGCCATTTATTTGTTGCTGAGTGAAACAAAAACACTCTATCTTTTTAAAATATTCAGCATCTCTTCCAGGAACAACGCTTGGGCTTGCAGTTATTTGTTTAAGCGAATTGGTGTTATTGGTTAGAATATACGAGGTGGTGTATATTTTACCAACTTCTACAATCATCTCATTTTCCATAGGATTAAAATTAAACGGCTCAGAGCCAGCGACTGTGGAAGTAAATTTAACAGTGACAAAACGATCTGTATTTACTTCATTTATACCGACTATTTTCTCTTGATTTGTTTTACCATTTAATCCGGTTATTTCACAGAAAATGTCGTAAAGGGGTACAAGCATGTATGAGAATGAAAACATAAAGATTACTATTATGGATATTGATAAGTACGTTTTTTTAAGATTAGTCATTACTCTACTCTAGGTGCTTTTTCAAACGAATGATAAGGTGGGGGTGAGGATAATGTCCACTCTAGTCCTTCTGCTCCATCCCATACTTTATCATCTGCAGTTACATCTTTTTTCAAAGTATTATATAAAATATAAACAAATAAAATTTGTGACAATCCAAATCCAAAAGCACCGACAGATGCTATGGCATTAAAGTCAGCAAATTGAACAGGATAATCTGGTATACGTCTTGGCATACCTGCAAGACCTACAAAATGCATCGGGAAAAAGGTAACATTAACAAAAACAGTTGTTAACCAAAAATGAAGTTTACCTAATGATTCGCTATACATTTTTCCAGTCCATTTAGGTAACCAGTAATATACTGCTGCTATGATTGCAAATACAGCGCCAGGAACAAGCACATAATGAAAATGTGCCACCACAAAATATGTATCATGATATTGAAAATCAGCAGGTGTCATAGCAAGCATTAATCCGGAAAAGCCACCTATTGTAAATAATATTATGAATGCTAGAGCAAACAACATTGGTGTTTCAAATGTCATAGAACCCTTCCACATCGTTGCTACCCAGTTAAAAACTTTCACTCCTGTCGGTACTGCAATTAACATTGTTGTTAGCATAAAGAATATTTCACCTGCAAGAGGCATACCTACTGTAAACATATGGTGTGCCCAAACTATAAAAGATAACAAAGCAATAGACGCAGTTGCGTAAACCATTGAATCATATCCAAATAATTTCTTTCGTGAAAAAGCGGGTATGATTGTTGATACAATTCCGAAAGCAGGAAGTATTAATATGTATACTTCTGGATGCCCAAAAAACCAAAAAATATGCTGAAACATCACAGGATCTCCGCCACCTGATGCGGTAAAGAAGCTAGTTCCGAAAAATCTGTCTGTTAAAAGCATAGTGATAGCGCCAGCTAGAACGGGCATCGCAGCAATCAAAAGGAATGCAGTTATAAGCCATGTCCAGATGAATATTGGCATTTTCATTAGTGTCATGCCTGGAGCACGCATATTTAGTATTGTAGCAATGACATTAATAGCGCCTAAAATTGAAGATATTCCAAGCAAGTGAATAGACAAAATCACAAAAGGCATTGAGTTACCACCCTGTAATGACAATGGTGGATACAATGTCCAACCTGCAGCGGGGCCTCCACTATCAAAGAAAAGGGTGCTCAATAACATAGTAAATGCGAAAGGCAATATCCAAAAACTCCAATTATTCAATCTTGGTAGAGCCATATCTGGAGCACCTATCATAATAGGTATTTGCCAATTTGCTAGGCCAACGAACGCTGGCATGACTGCTCCAAATATCATGATTAAAGCGTGCATTGTTGTCATTTGATTAAAGAAACCCGGGATGACCAACTGTAGTCCTGGTTCGAAAAGTTCAGCTCTTATGATAAGAGCCATAAAACCTCCGATAAAAAACATTAATAAACTAAACCATAAATACAAAGAACCGATATCTTTGTGATTGGTTGTAGTAATCCATCTCATTAACCCTGATGGTGTGTGATGATGTTGGTCGTGTATATCATGTATATTAGCACTCATCTTAATTTCCTTTAGTCTCTGCTACTCTATTATCTTTTTGTAATGTAACCCATTTTTCATATTCCATTTTTGGCACTGCACGCACAACTATCGGCATGAACCCATGATCTTTTCCACATAACTCTGCACAAGCTCCTCTGTAAACACCAGGTTTTTTGATATTTATCCATAATTCGTTTACGTACCCTGGAATTGCATCCTTTTTGCCACCTAATTCAGGTACCCACCAGGCGTGTATAACATCACTCGCCGTTAAAAGAACTCTCACTTTTGTGTCTGTTGGCAAAACTACGACGTTATCAACATTCCTGAGATAATTATCTACATTATTAACGTTTTGACCAGAGTTTAATCTTCTCGCTCTATTACTCTCGTTATCGATTTTACTAAAAAAATTTACTCCATCCTCTAAATACTCATACTCCCACATCCATTGATAACCTGTAACTTTAAGGGTGATGCCAGCGTCGCTAGTGTCTTCCATCATAATTAGTGCTTTGGTTGCTGGAACTGCACATACAACCAAAATCAAAAAAGGTATGACTGTCCAAATGATTTCCACTTTTGTACTCTCGTGGAATTTAGCAGGTTGATGACCAACCGATTTGCGATGATAAATGATTGAGTAAATCATAACACCAAAAACTAAAATTCCAATTACAACAGTAATCCAGAACATTAGCATATGAATATCGTAGGCAATTTCGCTGGTAGGAGTTACTCCTCTAGGCATATTGACTTCCCAATCTGCCATAATTTCAGCCGGTAATGCTAAAGCTAACATGTAAAGATAATTTTTCATAAATCGTCCATTATTAAATGAATTTTATGATAACACAGTATTAGAATATATAGAAATTCTGTGTGATAAAAATATTTTTTTATGACGTTTTGATTGGTATAACATCCCTATTATTTATGGGGTTCATTGGAGGTTTTTTCCAAGAGACGCCGTAAAGTACCTCATAAGTCACAGGGTAATTAGACTCCTCATTTCTTTTGTAATTATGCTCAATAAGCTTGAAGTCTTTTCTCGTGAGATATCTACTATTTTTGTCATCTAAAACATTTGCTCCAATATTTTTTATAGATTTCAAAACATCTTTAAATTCCTCATACTCTATAGTGATTTTTTCGTTATCTACGACTGGATCATTAAAACCTATTTCCAAGAGCGCATCTCCATAATGGTGCATATCAATAAAATGATTAACATGATCTTGATTATCAATTTTTTTCATTGCGTTGTTTAACTCAAATAGTGTATCAGGACCAATAGACGAGAAGATTAAATTACCATTGTTACTCAGAAGATTATAAGCTTGTTGAAATATCTTATAAATATCATCGCACCAATGGAAAGTTAAACTAGATATGATTAAATCAAATTTTGAAGGAGCAAGGGGAAGGTGATCAATATCAGCACATATCACCTTGCAATTTTTAAATTTATCTCTACAAATTTTCAGCATTGACTCCGAAAAATCTACAGAAATAATATCCGTATTTGGATAATTTTTTGATAATTCTTCGGTAAGAAAACCAGTACCACAGCCTAAATCAAGTATCTTTTTTGGTTGCGTTTTAATCATATTCAGCTTTTCCGACATGCGCCTAGATACCTCTTTTTGAAGAATTGCGTATTCATCATAGGAACTTGCTTTTCTATTAAATGAATTTTGAACTCTTTTTTTAAAATCTTTCAAGATTTTACTCCAATAAATTGTTTAATTTGATCTACAATTTCTGCTTGATAAGAAAAAAACGGAAAATGGCCCATGCCACTGATGATTTTATAATTTATTTTTTTATTGGTAATAATGTTTTTATCAATTGAAAAAAAATTATCGAATTCTCCATTTATTATTAGCGTATTTACATTCAAATTTTCAAGACTAATCAATTTTCCTCTTAAGTATCTTATATGATTTAAATTATCTTGAAGTATATTTTGTTCTGGAAAAATCCATGTCTTCATTAAAGCGTCTAGGCGCTTAAAGTCAGTAATCATTGATTTTGAATTCTTACAGCACTCAAAAGCAAAATTCCTAATTGATTTTCTTCTGTCAACTTTAAGGTTTTCTGATAGTTTAGTAATTGCACTATCGCTCATGAAAGTATCTTCATGACTAGAAATATTAAAATTTATTAATATCAATTTTGATACATGTTCATTTCTCATTGCATATTCTAGTGCCACCATACTCCCGTAAGACCAACCAACTAATATGTTTTCAACTGTTGAGTCTGTACAAATAAAATCAGATAAATTAAATTCTCTGTTTTTTGTAGCATCATTATATCCATTGAAATCTGGGGTTTTAACCAATATATCACTCTCAAACTTCTGCTGAATTGTAGACCAAATTTGACTGTTAAATAGCCAGCCGTGTAAAAAAATAATGTTTAATTTATCCATTTATACTTTTTCGGTTTTATGATTAACTAAGTAATAACAAATTATATCTATGATAAATAATCTAAGTGATAACTGAAATCGTCATTTTCATTTTTTTATACATTATTGGTTCAATTCCTTTCTCTGTATTAATCTCTAAAGCATTAAAACTACCCGATCCCAGAACATTTGGCTCAAAAAATCCAGGGGCAACTAATATGGCACGGTCAGGGAATATGACTGCTGCTGCACTTACTCTATCAGGGGATATGTTAAAGGGATTTTTACCCACTTACGTCTTATTAATACTAAATTTCCAAATTGAGTATGTTTACACCGTCTCATTTATCGTTTTATT
>TARA_B100001113_G_scaffold223609_1_pt1 | contig 13207 bp, 16 predicted proteins | sample TARA_B100001113 | Tara Oceans TARA_B100001113 (sample SAMEA2622402) | marine metagenome | biome: marine biome (ENVO:00000447); feature: deep chlorophyll maximum layer (ENVO:xxxxxxxx); material: "saline water (ENVO:00002010), including plankton (ENVO:xxxxxxxx)" | depth 50 m | reverse complement strand
GCTGCTGGTCTTGCAAAGAAGTGTGAAATTCAAATATCTTATGCAATTGGTGTAGCAAAACCCACTTCAATCAGTATAGATACATTTGGAACATCTACCAAAGAGGAAGACAAGATTGTACATATAATAAATGATGTTTTTGACTTGCGTCCTTGGGGTATAATTAATATGCTAGACTTATTAAATCCTATCTATAAACCAACCGCTTCATATGGTCACTTTGGTAGGAATGATTTAGATCTTTCCTGGGAACGGACTGATCAAGTTTCAAAAATAAAAGATTTAATATAACGGAGTTTTTAAATGAGCAAGGTTGTTAAAAAAATTGGCCCAGATTACAAAATAGCAGATATTTCTCTAGCCGAATGGGGCCACAAAGAAATGAGAATCGCTGAAACCGAAATGCCTGGACTAATGGCATTAAGAGAAAAGTACTCTAAGGAGAAGCCTCTCGATGGCGCAAATATAGTTGGCTGTCTGCATATGACAATACAGACCGCAGTTCTTATTGATACTTTAGTTAGTCTTGGAGCCAGCGTAAGGTGGTCTTCTTGTAATATCTATTCAACGCAAGACCATGCCGCGGCAGCAATAGCAGAAAAAGGTATTCCCGTTTTTGCATGGAAAGGTGAAACTGAAGAAGAATATTTGTGGTGTATCGATCAAACAATTATTGGTGATCCAACGTGGAAACCAAATATGATTCTAGATGATGGTGGAGACTTAACCTCAATAATGCATGAGAAGTATCCAGAACTATTAGAGAACGTCAAAGGGCTATCTGAGGAAACTACAACTGGAGTTCTTAGATTGCATGAAATGGTTAAAAACAATGAATTGAAAGTACCTGCTTTTAATGTAAATGACTCTGTAACTAAATCAAAATTTGATAATTTGTACGGTTGTAGAGAATCACTTGTTGATGGAATAAAAAGAGCCACTGATGTAATGATTTCTGGTAAAACAGCTCTCGTATGTGGTTTTGGCGATGTTGGAAAAGGCTCAGCTCAGTCATTAAGAAATGCAGGAGCAATTGTTTGGGTTACAGAAGTTGATCCTATATGCGCTCTTCAAGCTGCAATGGAAGGCTTTAAGGTTGTCACTGTTGAATCTGTAGTGTCAGAAGTTGATATTTTTGTAACTGCTACAGGAAACGTTTCGGTAATTACATACGAACATATGGAAAAAATGAAAGATGAAGCAATAGTATGTAATATAGGACACTTTGATAATGAAATAGATGTTGAATCACTTAAAAAATGTAACTGGGACAATATTAAACCACAAGTTGATCATATAGAGTTTCCTGATGGTAAAAAAATTATTTTATTAGCTGAAGGTAGGTTGATTAACTTAGGTTGCGCCACAGGCCATCCTAGTTATGTAATGTCCGCATCATTTACTAATCAAGTATTGGCTCAAATAGAATTGTGGAAAAATTTTAAAAATTATTCTAAAGAAGTTTATGTGCTTCCAAAATTTTTAGATGAAGAAGTTGCTAGACTTCATCTAGAAAAGGTTGGTGCAAAACTTACAGAGCTATCAAGCGAGCAAGCTGACTATATAAGTGTCGAACAGAAAGGACCATATAAAAACGATACTTATAGGTACTAATCTTTAGTAGTGAGAGTTTTTAGATTATATTGTGATGAGTCAATTAATGTTGGCTCATCAATTTTATTAGAAAAATCTTCAAATCACTATCTTACAAAAGTACTTAGAGCTAAAGAAAATCAAAAGTTAATTTTATTTAATAATAGTGGTAACGAATATCATGGTTTCGTTAAGAAAATTTCAAACAAGCATTTTGACATTTTTATTGAAAATAAAAAATTTATTGAAAAACAAAAGCTAGAAATTGAAGTTGCATTTAGCTTATGTAAAAACCCATGTTCGGATCTTATTGTACAAAAATTAACAGAGCTTGGAGTGAATTCAATACAGCCTATCATATCTAAAAATTCTATATTTAAGAAAAGAAAGATTGATCCCGATAAAAAAATTTTACACTGGAAAAATATTGCAATTAGCTCAAGTGAACAATCTGAAAGAGTGTACTTACCAGATATAAAAGAAATTTTATCTTTTGAAGAATACCTTGATATTTGTACTTTCAAAGAAAAAATTATTCTTAATACAAAAACAAAAAAAATGTTACCAAAAGTTTTTAGCTCAAATCAAGAGTCATGCGCAATACTTGTCGGGCCTGAGGGTGATTTTACAGATGATGAATATACTTTAGCAGAACAATCTAATTTTTCATCTGCAAGCTTAGGTGATAATATTCTAAGAGTAGAAACTGCTGCAATAACAGCATTTTCATTCATAAGAATGATTTATAATAGCACTTGATATGACTAAAAAAATTCTTGTAATTATGGACCCAATAGAGTCCATAAATATTAAAAAAGATACAACATTTCAATTAATGCTTTCTGCTATGAAACTTAATTATAAATTATATTACCTATCTCCAGGTTCTCTTACTATTAACTCTCTTGAACCTATAGGTGATATATCTGAGATTGAAGTTTATGAAAATGAAGATAAATTTTATAAACTTTCATCCTTTTCAAGCCAAAAAATATCCAACTTTGATCACATTTTAATGAGAGAAGATCCTCCGGTTGATATTAATTATTTTTATAAAACATTTATTCTTGACCTTATAAAAAATAATAATATGAAAGTTATTAATTCAGGAGCGGTATTACGAAACTTTAATGAAAAACTTATAACATTGAATTTTCCTGAATTTATACCTGATACAATAGTGACATGTAATAAGAAACATGTAGAAGATTTCAAAAATAAACATAAGAAAATAATCTTAAAACCCCTAAATTTGATGGGAGGTAGATCAATTTATTTTCTTGAGGACTTAGATAAAAATTTCAATGTTATATTCGAAGATATGACCCAGATGGGGAAAAATTATATTATGGCTCAAGAGTTTCTTGACGAAGTTGATGATGGTGACAAAAGAATAATAATTGTAAACGGCAAAGTAATCGAGCAGTCAATAATTCGTAAGTCTTCAAATAAAGATCATAGATCAAATATTGCCTCAGGTGGGTCAATAGAGAAATATACCTTAACAAAAAAAGAAAAAGAAATATGTAGTGAAGTTGCAGCATATCTAGTTTCTAAAAATATTTTTTTTGCTGGGGTAGATATGATTGGTAATAAAATTACAGAAATTAATATTACTTCTCCTACTTGTGTCGCTGAAATAAATTCTTTGCATAATGTCGATATTGGTAAAATTTTTTGGGATCAACTTAAATGAGTTTTAAGAGATTTTTAGCGATTGATTTTGGTGAAAAAAGGATTGGTTTGGCAGTAGGTGATTCAGAAAATCTAATTGCTTCTCCTCTTGAGACGATTCTAAATAAGAGTAGTGAAATAAGTTGTAATAAAATTATAGAACTTGTAAATGAATGGGAGATTAATCAAATAATTATTGGTATGCCGAAAATTTATGCTGATCAGGAGATAAATAAACAAATTAAGAATTTTGGCGCGAATCTGAAAAAAAAGTGTAATTTAGATGTAATTTTCTTTGATGAGGACTATTCATCAAATTATGCAAAGTCCGAACTATCAAAGCAAATGCAAGCAGGAAGAAAAAAAAAGGTGAATAAAGAAGAAATAGATAGAATTGCGGCAGCAATAATATTACAATCCTATTTTGAAAATGAAATATTCAAAAGAGCAGACACAGGCACTACTTCAAAAAATTGAGAATTCTCTTAGGGACCATCTTTTAAAAAATCAAATTTTAGATCCAATTATAATTGGAGTTCATACTGGCGGAGTCTGGATAGCTGAGTGGATTCAAAAGAGGATGAATTTTGATGGTAAGCCAGCCTCTTTAAATATAAGCTTTTACAGAGACGATTTCAGCAAGGTTGGGGTTAATCCTAAGGTCGAGCCAACCGATATGCCGGTTTCAATTGATGACAAACATATAATTCTTGTTGATGATGTTTTATTTACAGGAAGGACAACTCGTGCCGCTATTAATGAAATATTTGATTTTGGCAGACCTTTATCAGTTACTTTAGTAGTCTTAGTTGAGCGTAATGGCAAGGAGCTTCCTATCTCAGCAGATATTGTAGGAGAAAAATTAGAACTTGCGAATGATAAGAACATTAAATTAGAAGGACCAGACCCATTGTTTTTAGAAATCATTGATAAATAAGAGGTAAATTGTGGAGCCAAATGACATAAATTTAGAAAAAGGCGAGCTTGCAGAAAATGATATTGTATCTCAAAAAAGATTAAGACATTTTCTAGATATTGAATACTTATCTCAACCTTTACTTTTAGATATTTTAGATTTAGCAGAATCGTTTGCTGGTGTCTCAGGTCAACCAGTTAAAAAAGTTCCACTACTAAGAGGTAAAACTATTGTAAATTTATTTTTTGAAGCTAGTACTAGAACAAGAACAACTTTCGAACTTGCAGCAAAAAGATTATCTGCAGATTTTTTAAACATAAATGTGGATTTTAGTGCAACAAAAAAAGGAGAAACACTTTTGGATACTTTGAGAAATCTCGAGGCAATGCATTGCGATATGTTTATTGTTCGACATCCTTTATCAGGTGCTGCAGAGTTTATATCAAAAAATGTCTCGCAAAATATTAGCGTAATTAATGCAGGTGATGGAAGGCATGCTCATCCAACTCAAGCTATGTTAGATATTTTTACAATTCGAAAATACTTTAAAGATTTTAAAAAGATTAAGGTAGCTATTGTCGGCGATATTCTTCATTCTCGTGTCGCACGATCTTTAATTCACGCTCTGAGGATCTTAGAAGTTCCCGATATAAGAGTCATTGGTCCAAAAACTCTTCTTCCAAGCGGAATTGAAAGGATGGGGGCAACACCATATGTGGATATGGATGAGGGTATTAAAAATTGCAATGTTGTAATTATGCTAAGGTTGCAAAATGAAAGAATGGATTCAAGCTTTATTCCCGATGAGAATGAATATTATAATCTCTATGGATTCACCCCTAGAAGACAAGAACTTCTTGCTAAAAATGGTATTATAATGCATCCCGGTCCAGTAAATAGAGGAGTTGAAATAAGTTCTGAAGTAGCAGATGGAGACCGTTCTGTAATTTTGCAACAAGTTTCAAACGGTATCGCTGTTAGAATGGCTATTTTGTCCTTATCAATGCAACCCCAGCAGGATAACAAATGAGCGATCTGATTATAAAATCAGCAAACTTAATAAATCCGCCGGGTGAAATTTCTGGCATTCATGACATATATATTAAAGATGGAAAAATATGTGGGATCGATGAAGATAACGTCAAACTAAATTCACCAATAATTATTGATGCACAAGACTGCTATGTTACTCCCGGGCTAATCGATTTATCTGTGAGATTTAGAGAACCAGGTTTGGAGAAAGAAGCAACAATTTCAAGTGAATCAAAAGCAGCAGTAGCATCAGGAATTACGACTGTATGTTATATGCCAGATACACAACCAGTTATTGACACGCCTGCTCAAATAAAATTAGTCCAAGAAATTTTTAAAAATGTTGATCTTTGTGATGTAAAAGTTCTTGCTGCACTTACGAGAGAACTTGACGGAGAAAGATTAAGCTCTATGTCAGAATTAAAACATGCTGGCGCAATAGCATTAACAAATTGTTTTAGCCCTATTAAAAATTCTTTAGTTTTAAGAAGAATAATGGAGTATGCATCTGGGCAAGATATAACGATATTTTACCAACCTCTAAATTACCATCTTGCTAACGGCGGATGTGTTCATGAAGGGGAAATAGCAAATAAACTTGGCCTACCAGGCATCCCATCTGCTGCAGAATCAGCCGCTGTTGCCGAAGCAATATCGCTATGTAAACTTACAGGTGTTAAGTTGCATTTATGTAGAATTTCATGTGCAGAGTCATTAACTTTAATTAAAAATGCCCAATCACAAGGCATCGAAGTGACGTCTGATGTTGCGATACACCAACTATTTTTTGATGAAAGTTTTATAAATAATTTTAATAGTAACTATCACGTAACCCCCCCTTTTAGAACAAATGAAGATTTAATATCATTAAGAGAAGCAATTTCTTTAGGGTATATAACAGCAATTTGCTCTGATCATCAGCCACATAATGAGGACGCAAGGCAAGCTCCATTTTCAAGCACTTTGCCAGGCATTTCTTCAATTGAAATTTTACTCCCATTAATTTTAGATTTGGTAGATGAAGGGGTTCTTGATATGCAAAAAGCAATTGAGAAAGTGACAAGAAATCCCGCTTTATTATTAAATATTGATAGCGGGGTTATAAAAAAAGATTTTCCCGCTGATTTATGTATTTTCAAAAGAGAGGAATGGATTTTAGAAGAAAATAGAATTCAAAGCGCAGGTCGTAATACACCATTTATTGGTAAAAAATTCAGCACAAAAGTAAAAAAAACTATTCGCAAAGGTAGAGTGGTTTATGAAAATAAGTAGTTTTTTTATTTACGAATTTTCATAAATAAAGAACTTGTATGGAACAAATAGAAAAAAATATTATCCAGTTAAAAAAAGAAATTTCGAATTTCGAAGAGAGATATAAAAGAAAAAAAAATAGTGTCCTTCTAATGGCAGTTAGTAAAACTCATAGTGTAGAGAAAATTAAAACTGCATATTTGGCTGGACAAAGAGACTTTGGTGAAAATTATTTACAAGAGTCAGTCGAAAAAATATCGAAATTAAAAGACTTAGATATTGTATGGCACTTTATTGGAAGCATACAAAGTAACAAAGCGAAATTAATAGCTGAGAATTTTGATTGGGTTCATAGTATTGATAAGGAAAAAACACTAAAAAAGATAAATGCTTTAAGAAAAACCTCTGGCAAAAAATTAAATGTTTGTATTCAAGTAAATAGTGATAATGAGGAAACCAAGTCGGGAATAAGCTTTTGTGAAGTAGAAGAATTTTTAAAAAAAACAAAAAACCTTGATATGATAAATATTAGGGGCTTAATGGCTATACCAAAACCAGAGGAAACTCATATTGCTCAATTAGAAAGCTTTAAAAAAATTAAAAATATCTTCGATGATCTTGTAAAAAAAGGTTATAAGTTAGATACTTTGTCAATTGGTATGAGCTCAGACTATAATGCTGCAATAGAAGCAGGCTCTACAGTCATTCGAATTGGTACAGCAATCTTTGGTGAAAGAAAAAAATGAAAATAGCATTTATAGGTTATGGAAATATGTCAAGCGCCTTAATTAGCGGTGTTTTGTCGTCTGGTAAATTCAATAATTCGAATGACATTACTATTTTTCATAATAAAAAAAAGAGTGAGTTTAATCTTGAGAAGTGCATTTTTTTAGAATCTGGATCAGAAAGTAAAGATTATTTTGATATTATTTTTCTTTGCGTTAAGCCAAAAGATATAGAAAAGGCTATAAATCAAAATATAAATATTTTTCGTGACAATCAATCTGTTGTGTCGGTTGCTGCAGGAGTAAGTATTAGTTCACTAAAAAAAATAATTAAAAAAAATGTATCAATCACCCGCGCAATGCCAAACTTATGTGCGATTTATAATGAGAGTATAACTGGAATTTGCAATAGCAATGAGTCTGATACGGAGAGAAAAAATTATATTGAAGATATTTTTCGAAGTATTGGACATGTCAGAAAAATTAACGAAGATGAGATGCATGAATTTACAGCTCTATTTGGAAGTGGACCCGCCTATCTTATGTATTTCTATGAAGCATTGATGGAGTGTGGAAACTTTAAAAACATATCTAATGAAGATAAATCTCTATTATTAATGCATTTATTAAACAGTACTTCGAAAATGTTATTTGTTACAAAAGATGTGAAAAAACTTAGATCAACTGTTGCATCAAAAGGAGGTACCACAGAAGCCGCAATTGAATCACTTGAAGAAAAAAACTTCAAAAAAATTATTTCTAAGGCAATAGAAGTTGCCAAAAAGAGATCTATAGATTTGTCAGGGTAGGTGGAATAAATGTCAAACTCTTTTTCCGAATTAGGTTATTTTGCGTCAGATTTAGTTCTTTCATTTTTGGTTTTAATATTTACATTAAGAATTCTTTTGGCATTATGTAATGCAAGCGTATCTAATCCTCTTACTCAATCAATAATAAAAATTACTAGACCAATAAAATCTTTTTTCTTTTTTATACCAAACTTTGGAAAATTTGAATTATCAAGCTTTATAGTTATTTTATTATGTCACTTTGCCAGTTTTTATATTCATGGGACAATTTTGGGAAATGATATGATCGTTGAAAAGGTAATTATCTATTCTATAAAGAGTTCAATTTTTAGTATTCTAAATGCTCTTACAATAATATTTATAGTTCTTGCGATATCAAGTTGGTTTGTTCAATCACCACTATCCAACAGAAACCCAGTTCTGGATATTATTTATCAGATATCAAATCCTATTTTATTTTTTATAAGGCGGTTTATACCAACTTCTGTTGGCATAATCGATTTCTCGGTAATAATAGCTTTAATATTAATATATTTCATTCAAAGTTTTATCAATATTTTACTCAGATAAATTTCTTTCTTATTTGTATATTTCTATAAATTACAGTATATTACAAATACACCGATTTGAAGTCAGCTTGCGGGTGGGAAAATACAGCTAAAGCGAAGATCATAAAGCAACGTAAATTCCCTTTTGTTTATTCATGATTTCAAATTGAAATTGTGGATAAAATATGAATAGCAAACTAAAACAAAATTCAGTTGGTATAGTAAAACCAGAAACTATTGAGATAAATGAAACTCTAAGATTGGACTGTGGGAAGCTCCTAGATAGCTTCGAACTAATATACGAGACTTATGGCAGTTTAAACTCAGAAAAAAGTAATGCTATTCTAATATGCCACGCTCTTTCTGGCGATCATCATGCTGCGGGTTATCATCATGAAGACGACAAAAAACCAGGCTGGTGGGACTCATGTATTGGACCGGGAAAACCTTTTGATACAAATAAGTTTTTTGTTGTTTCATTAAATAACTTAGGAGGTTGTAGAGGATCAAGTGGACCGAACTCAACAGATAAAAAAACGGGAAAAGAGTTTGGGCCAGATTTTCCAATTGTCACTGTTAACGATTGGGTCAATAGCCAAAAATTGTTAGGGGACTATCTTGGCATTAACTGCTGGGCATGTGTCGTTGGCGGAAGTCTTGGCGGCATGCAAGCTTTACAATGGGCAATTAGTTATCCAGAAAAAATAAAAAACTCAATTATTGTTGCTGCCGCGGCAAAACTCTCAGCTCAAAATATTGCCTTCAATGAGGTTGCGAGACAAGCAATCATTACTGATCCAGATTTTCACGATGGTCGTTATAATGATCATGGGGTAATTCCAAAAAGAGGTTTGAGCATAGCGAGAATGTTAGGACATATAACATATCTCTCCGACGACTCGATGAGACAAAAATTTGGGCGCGATCTAAGAGAAGGAAAATTACATTTTGGTTATGATGTAGATTTTCAAGTTGAAAGTTATTTAAGGTATCAAGCCCAAGCTTTTGTAGAACGATTCGATGCGAACACTTATCTCTTAATGACAAAAGCCCTTGATTATTTTGATCCGGCCGCGGATTTTAATGGTGATTTATCATTGGCTTTTGAAAAAACTGATTCGCGCTTTCTAGTAGTTTCATTCACAAGTGACTGGAGATTTTCATCTTCAAAATCACATGAAATTGTAAAGTCTCTTGTAAGAGCAAGGAAGAACGTCTCTTATGCAGAAATAGAGGCGAACCAAGGTCACGATGCATTTTTAATGCCAATACCAGATTATTTAAAAGTTTTAAGTAATTTTATGGAGAATGTAGGCTAGTTAACAAAAACTATTTGAAAATATTATGGAAAGAAAAGACTTTAAATTTATATCTGAATGGATTCAAAAAGATTCCACGGTTCTTGATTTAGGTTGTGGAGATTCAACCTTACTTGATTTTCTGCGAACAAATAAAAATGTTTCAGGCTATGGTTTTGAAAAAGATATTGATAAAGTTCAGCAATCAATTAATAAGAACATAAGCGTAATACAGGCTGACTTTAATTCTGGTCTGGGTCAATATTTTGATCAAAATTTTTTCGATTACGCTGTAATGACGCAGGCTCTTCAAGAAAATAAAAATCCCGACAAAATAATTTTAGAGATGCTAAGAATTGCCAAAGAAGGAATAGTTACATTTCCAAACATGGGTTATTGGAAAAATAGATTACAGCTTGGTCTTTTTGGTAAAATGCCAATCTCTAATTCTTTGCCAAATAATTGGTTTGACACTCCTAACATTCATCTTTGTACTTTTAAAGATTTTGAGAGACTTTGTGAAGATTTAAGTATTACAATTCTTGATAAGAAGGTTTTGAATAGCAATTACGATTCAAACAAGCTTTTGAACTTTTTACCCAATTTTTTTGGAGAAATCGCATTATATAGATTTAAAAAAAACTGACTATTTCGTCGAAATTTTTGATTTAATGAAATCCTTGTGGTCGATATATAGCATTTCAGAAAGTTTTCTTATCCTATGTTCTTCATGTTTGTCAACTGTATTATCAGCTCTAGCTATTTCCCAAGCCATATTCATAAATTGTCTTTTTTGATCTTTAGAAAATTTCTCATTTATGATTTTGATATATTGTCTTAAACAATTTGTGTCTTTATGTAAATTAAGAGCTTTATCCCTCAACCATTCTGATTTTTCTCTAGGAAGATTAAAATTTTTTTCGAACAAATATGTCATCGATTCAATTTCTGATTTATCAATTTCAAAATCTGAGTAACTTATTTCCACAAGTAAAATTGCGCATGCTAAATTCTCATCAATATCTTCATCAACTTTTTCATTTGCAGAAAATATTTTTTTTATAAATCTTATCAATTTTTTACTCCTTTTTAGATTGATGAATTATATTTTAAGTAAATGTCAATACAACAATATATTATCTTATTGCTAATTATCAATTTAACATATAAAGTAACATAAATTTTTTTGGTAAACTATGAACGATTATACTGACGAAGAGTTTCTCTTTATAACCAAGACAGTAATGCAGGTTTTAGATGGATGGAATCTTTCTACGGAAGAAACCGTAAACGTTCTTGGTTTGTCCGACCAAACGAGAAAAAGACAACTAGATAAATATAGAAATCTTAAGGCATTTCCCAAGGACGATTTGATAATTAAAAGATTGAGCCATATCGTTGGAATTTCTGATGCTTTAAGAACAACTTTCCCAAGAAATACAAATATGGCTGAGAAGTGGCTTAAAACTCAGCATAGACGGTTTGAGAATGAAACACCGCTTGCAATAATACTAAATGAAGGTGTTGAAGGATTATGTAAAGTAAGGTCAGAGTTAGATGTTACTTTTGCCTGGAACTCAACAGGAGAAAATTAATTATATGAAGAAGCTGTACACTATAAAAAATTCAAAAAAACATGGAAAAGGTTTGTTCGCGAAATGCCATATAAAAGCGGGAACAAACATTGTTGAATATGTTGGAAAAAAAATTACAAAAGCACAATCAGATAAAATCGCCGAAATTCAACTTAAGAAAGCACAAAAGAATAAAGAAGAGGGCCAAGTTTATATTTTTACATTAAATGATAAATACGATATCGATGGTAATGTGCAACATAACAAAGCAAGGCTAATGAATCATTCATGTAATCCAAATTGTGACACAGATATTATTGATGATAAAATATGGATTAGATCTTTCGTAGATATAAGAAAAGGAGATGAACTTACTTATGACTATGGATTTTCGTTTGATCCCGAGGATTTTAGAGACCATGTGTGCAAATGCGGGTCAAGAAAATGTGTTGGTTTTATAGTTACAGAAAATGATTGGAAAAAGCTTCAGAAACACTTATTAAGATTTGTGAAAAACTGTAAGAAAGCTAACTAGTTATCATTTTTTTAAATTCGTTCACGCCTTTGATAGATTTATAACCAAAAGTATCTTGATCTTTTTTACTTGAGTCAGGGCTACTTATTAAGAAAACATTTCTTAATCCATGTTTTAATGAAAAATCAATTACGTTTTTGCTGTCATCTAAAAAAACTGTTGTATCATTATTATATTCATACTTTTCGTTTAATACATCCCAAAAGTCAATGGATTCTTTTGGAAAGTTAAAATCCTCTGAGGATACAATTTCATCAAAATACCCCCATAGTTTAGTTTGATTCAACTTTACATGAAGCATATCTCTTGGACAGTTTGTTAATAGAAAAACTTTAATATCATTTTTTTTTAGTAAAGATAAAAAACCCTTAGCTTTTGGTAACGTTTTTATTTTATTTTTTGTCATTAGAAGCTCTGATAGTAAATCTATTTTAAGGACTTCACTCCAATGTCTTAAAGAATACCACTGCATAGTATTTTCCTTCTTTTTGTACATACTCTCAAACTCTGATTTTGCAGCATTAAAAGAAATTTTTTTTGATTCCGAATATATTTTTGGTAAATGTTCATGCCAAAAAAAGTTATCGAATGCAAGGTCCAATAAAGTTCCATCCATATCTAAAAAAAACGTTTCTATTGAGTTCCATTTCATCTAATCTATCTATATAAATTAATTTAATATTAATATGATAACAGAAAAAAAATATTCTCTTTTAGTAAATTTACTACTTCAGGTAATGTTTGTTGGCATACTTTTAGGTTTATTTCGAACAGCTATTCCCGCGTTATCAGAGAGTATTTTTAATGTCCCGAAAGATTCATTTATATTTTTATCAACATTCATTATAGCTTTTGGATTGGTAAAGGGTATTGCAAATTATTTCGCCGGAACTTTGGCCGATCAATATGATAGAAAGGCTGTTCTTCTAATTGGCTGGTTAATAGCACTTCCAGTGCCATTAATAATTTATTTCGCAGATAACTGGTACTATATAATTTTAGCCACATTCATCATTGGAATAAACCAAGGTTTGACTTGGTCTGTAACTCAAATATCAAGTGTTGATATTACAAAAACCGAAAGAAGAGGTTTTACGGTAGGATTAAATGAGTTCTCAGGTTATTTTGGCGTAGCAATAGGAGGTGTGCTTGTTAGTTATATGACCTCTCTCTTTACAGTTAAAATAGCTTTATTTTTATTTTCGTCCATCTTTATATTTATAGCACTTTTGTATTGTTTTTTTCTTATTGA
>TARA_B100001113_G_scaffold95889_1_pt1 | contig 13223 bp, 5 predicted proteins | sample TARA_B100001113 | Tara Oceans TARA_B100001113 (sample SAMEA2622402) | marine metagenome | biome: marine biome (ENVO:00000447); feature: deep chlorophyll maximum layer (ENVO:xxxxxxxx); material: "saline water (ENVO:00002010), including plankton (ENVO:xxxxxxxx)" | depth 50 m | reverse complement strand
AATGTGGGCGCAAGCATCTCCTAACTTTTATAATTCTAACAATAATACTATTGCAGATATCTCGGATGTTGATTTAGAAGGATTATTGGAAGATGCTCAAACATCTCCATCTAAATCATCTACATCAGAAGATAGTTTACTCTCAGATTTGATAGATGATATTACGGATTCTAAAACTGCAAATACTGTTACTGAGCGACCATCTGACAGAATAATAAAGAGAAACTGCTCTTCATGTAATCTATTATTTTCTGTAGAACTACCAGTGGGAATTGATTCTGCTCGTACTGCCTGTCCTAAATGTGGCTCAATTGAGGAAGTAAATCTTGGTTGATTACATTCATTTGACTCAAAAACCCGACTGATTTAATGCTCATGAAGGGCAATAGCATATATCAGATATAGTCTAGGTGAAGTCATGGGAAGGCGCAACCCAATAGTATTCCCTCGTTTCGATTTCAATGTATCTCGATTAGCACTTTTACTTACATTTTTATTTTTATTACCTTCTTTGTCACCATTTGCTAATGTTGATGCTGAAGCGAGGATTGAATCAGATGATTTTGAAATTTTAGATGATTTATCTGATATTCTATCAGAAAGACAGAATATAATTAATACAAATACCATAGGTTCACTAGCCGAGCCAAAAATTGATAATATAGATAATCTTGTATCTCCTTCTGGAGATTCGGATCCACTTTCTAATATCGGCCAAGGTGTCAAGAACATTTCCCTGATAGAAACCAATCCTCCCGTACCTTCTCATCCGGATGCATATGATTTGGCAATAAGCGATGCAAATAGGCCAGGGCAAGTAAACACTATCTGGCAAACATTGATTAATGTTACAGATTATGTTATCTGGACAAAATATACAGATATTGATGGAAACGTTATTGAAAAATTTGAAACAGTAACATTCAGTGCCTCTTTATTATCATTGTTTAATTTTAATACTGATCCATTACTTCATGCAATCGATATTGATGGCGATGGTGATGACGATATTCAAGTTGGTTTGACAGTAGCATGGGATTTTAATGGTGGATGGGGCATTGATGGAGATTCTTTATGGATTGAACCAGGAATTTCGTTCACTGTAGAAGTATTGGGCGATAGCATTGCCGATTCAGACTGGAATAATTTAAAATTCTTACAAGTTTCTTTGATAAAAGCATTTGCTTATTCAGCCGATGATGCGGTACTAGCTCTTGGAGAAGGTGAAAGCTATATTTGGATTGTAGACTCAAGATTTACCTCTGCTCCTTATGACTTTTCCATAGAGATAGGAATTGAAAGATTTTATTTCGATATCTCACAAGCGAGTAGTGGTTTGATTCTAGCACTTACATTAGGATTGATTGATATAGGTCAGGATGAAACAGGCATCTCTTTCGCTTCAATTTCTGCTCCTTATTCTATCCGAGTTAACAATGCAGGGCAAGTATCTTGTCCCTCAAGATATTCGCCAACTGAGTTAACTACTCTACCATCTGAAGAAATTAATTGTGGAGTTTCTGCAGGTTTAGGTTATATTCATTTTTCTCCTCCTAATAATGATGGAACTAGAAATGTTTGGGAATTGGCATATATAGATGCAACATTTCATCCAAATGGTGAATCAGATAGGTTACCTTCTGAAGCAGAAATAATTATCAGAACTGATACAATATTACCAACCTCTACGGGACTAGAAGGGGACAAAAGTCTCACTACTATAGAATATTGGGCAGATGATAGAGCCGATTTATTCCTTCATTTTCATGAAAATAGATCGAATCTTCCAGCATCAGAATCTGATGGAGATTATGGTAACATAACCGATTCTTTAGGTTGGTTCAGAGGGATGCCAGAAGGATCAATGTCACCAGGAGAAATATCTAGAATTTTTAGAATGCTTGGCTCCGAGAATTCTCCAGAATTACCAGGCGGCCAGCCTGAAAGGCTAGGATTGATTATTGGTGTTAAAAATTTCTCAAGAGACACTAGTCCAAATGTTAATGATTTGACATTACCTATCAATCCTGCCAATCCTCCTAAGAGTTTAATACTAATAAGATCTAAACAATCAATTGAAAGTATAGATTATTCTTCTTGGTTCAAACGAGGTGGGATACAAGAAGACCATAGAGCGATACAGGTAAAGGCAAACGATATTCCAACCGCACTGATAGTTTATGGTTCATTTGAATTAGGAGGAACCTCCGACGTAGATGCTAGTTTAGATAGTGCTACAGACCTTGATTTTATTTCAAAAATAGTTGATTCAGTAATATTAAATCTAGTAGATTTATTTTTAGATACTGGTAGTGTGTTAAACGATGTCCCTTCGATTATAGTTGATTTACTCAGTGGCGATACTACATCTGGTAGCTTTGATGGAGCATCATTTCACATACTAATGACAAATAATTGGAGAGAAGATAGAACTATGATGCCTCTAACATCAATTGAGTTAGCAATCGGCTCTTCACCCCATCCAACTATTTCCGGAGACCATCTAATAATTTCAAAAGATACAGATTTAGATATAATACAAGGTCTAAATGGGCCTGTTGAACCTTTAGCACCGATTGCTGCTAGCGCAAAGTTTAGTGGTTTTATGGCAGCCTCATTTGTTGATAATAATGATACCAATGAGCAAAAAATTGAGATATTTACTGAATCTACTAAATCGCTTGTTATGTCATTCATAGAACATCCTCGTAATTCTATTATCAACTATTCCCATCATGCCATTTCTTTTTCCGATTTACCGAATGAGATATCTATTACAATCACTCCAAATTCATTAAATTATGCTGCATCATCAATTATCGATACTATTTCCTATACTGGCAATGAAAATAATCAATATCAGGCTGCAAATATAATAGGACTTCCAGCAAATTTTATTTCTACATTCGGTAATACTATTTCGTGGTCTTCAGATACGCCAATTAGTACCATAGAAGCGCAGATTTCAAATTCTTCTGATCCTGTTACAATGAGTGGTGACCATTTCTTATTTCACAATGATCCTGATAATTCTCAAGTCAGCCTATCCTCTAGGATTTCTGGTTTGAGAGAAATTGGATGGATTGAACCTCAAGAAGAGGGTGCAAGGGGTCTAGCAGGAATGGGGACTGCATTCATGTCGATAGCAAATCCAAATCCGATGTTAATCAATGTTGAAAAAGCACCAACCAGTTTAGATGATAAATTATCAGTAAAGGGAGAAATCAATCCTTTACCTTCTTCTTTATCTCTCAAGATACCTACGGGCATCAGTGAAGGGCCAACTTTGATAATTCCAGAATTTAACACTTCTCAAGGTCTATCTGGCATAGCATCGTTCATTGGGGGATTTTCTGACCTGGGACGCTCAGTTAATGATGTCCTCTCAAGTATTACTACGGATATATCAACAAGTTCAGGTACTGGGGCTTCTAATTTTTCTTTTGGAATTGAACTAGATTCAGATTCGGAATTTGATATAATGGTGGAGTCATATCACGGAGAGAAGAAGTCAGATAACCTTCCTTGGGTTCACGGTGTTTCTTTTGAGGCTAGCCCATCAGGTATTTCCGATGGCTTCCATCTAAGATTATGGATGCCAAGACTCCCTCCTTCTCTCGAATTATCAATATCCAGAGACGGTTTTGAAAATCGTCAAGATTGGTCTATATATGTAGATTTAGAATCTTGGTACCCTCAACATACTGAACTAATGCTAGTAATTAGAGGAATCAATGGCCAGGATTTATTTGTGACTATGAAAGGATTAAAAGTTGGAGAATATACAAGCCTAGGTTTAGATTCAATAATTACCATTACTACTTCTGGAGAAATAACTGAAGTTTCCACCTCAAGCCTCTATCAATTGTCTAATAGACTTGAGTGGATTCATGTTCTCTTAATTAATAGAGAGGCAGGTTTACGAACTGAAATAATGATTAATGATATACCAGAATCTGTTGAATTTCAGGCAAGTTTAGGTTCTGCAATTTCAATAGATATGACTGTACCGGAACAATTTAGGACATCTGAAGGTTTTGCAGTCGGTTCTATGATGATTCAACAAATGCAATGGATGGACAACTTGTGGTGGCCTGCAACTGTATTTTTAACTGATATTCCGGGTTCAATGAACTTGACTACAGAACCAGATTTGAACTTTGATATAACTAAAGATTTAGCCTTTCAAGGTACTCCAATTCTAGATTTTACAGCTTCCGATATAGGTATGTCGTTGTATATTGAAGCATTTGGTAGAGCCATAAATAGTAGAGGAGATATAGTTCTCTTAGCAGAAGGAATGACTGATAAGATGATAATTAAACCAACAGATTCTTTTGGTTTACAAATAAGATCTGGAGGAGAGGGGGTTGAAAAGATATATCTCCGTTCAAGTAATATTCCCACTACTCCTCCAATAGTGATAGATGAAATGGAAGCATTGGGTGAAAACTTGAAGAGTGCTACAATTCATATCAGAGAAGTTGTCTATCCATACAGTGTTATTGAGATTGATGACGTACAGGGAGGACGTATCATTGCTTCAGCAAAATTACACGCCGAAATAGGCGACAAGAATATAGATCTGAAAGGTGTTCTAATTGATGCCCAAATAACTGGGGGAATTCCTACTGGAACTACTTTTGGAGTAAATGGTTTAGCTTCAGATCTTTCAATTTTAAGTATAATTCCGGGGATATCTGGGTCAACAAGCCATATAATGGCTCCAGAACCACTTTCTTCAGGTATTTTAACAATTTTATCGATGTTAGGAGGTAGTAATGATGGGCCTACTTGAAAGATTAAAAGATGTTAATGATGATTCAATAGAATCAGAAATAGCACATGATATTTTAGAGACACTTGAATCAACTAAAGAACTAATTTCTCCCAGGAGAGTCATTTTTGCCTCTGCTACTGTGCTTTCTTTAATTCTTGTTTCTATCTTCACCGTTGTATGGATAGTTCCTTATGATAGAGTAAGTGTAGATGTTGTATATCGTCAAGGAACTTCAGGGCACATAATTTTGGCACAGTTAGATAATCAAGGCAGTAGGGAAATAACTGATGTGACAATCTCAATACGATTTACAGATAAAAATAGTATTGAATTGGGACGTACTGATCATTATATTGGTTCACTTTCCGCTCATAGTTTTTATGCTGGAGACGATTTAGAATTAATCATAGGAGGGGCTTCAGTGTGGGAAAATTATCAAATAGAAATATTATTGGAATATAGTTATTATAATGGAATAGTAGATGAAAGATGGACACATCAAGTAGGAGATTGGACGATGGAACTTTTTACTGACCGTGCTCCAATTACAATATTCTAAGGATGATTTTTTCATGCAAAATAATATGTTAATAATCCGTAATTTACCCATACTATCAAATCACAACCGACGAGGCGAACACTCATGAATCAGCGTACAACCTTGCTGATGCTTGCGATTTTGTTGATGTCATATTCCCCATCATTAGAATATGATTCCCAGACAGAATATGATGAAATGAACTTGTTAGATCAAAATTATGAGAGAATTGAAATATCTCCTAATCCAAATACTATGCACAGTTTACCATTAGTATCATCATATTTTGAATCGGAGGAAACTAGAAATTTAAGAGCAGATACCCCTGTAGGAATTTTTACAGAAATGGGACTAATACCTACTGTTTTAATGAAATCTGAATTAACCTCTCCTCGCTCAGACTTATTACTAATTTTAATTGATGGAGAAACTGGATTATGGGATGCCAGACTAGAAATCATTGATTATGCTAATGTAGAAATACGTGCAACAATCCCTCCTTCTGGATTCTTGATACAAGGTACTCAAAATCAATTGAATAAGATTTCCAATCTCCCAATTGTACGTGCCAGTCATTTAGTTCCACTCGGCTTACTTTCAGATAAGCAATTCTATAATTCAGATACAGAAGATTCTGTTATAGTAGAATTATTAGGATGGAAAGATTCAGATTTAATTAGGCATGATTCTCCGGGGTTAAATCTACCCGGCTCTTTATCTGATGTAGCAAATGTATGGATGAATAATTATACTTCATATCAGACTGGATCGTATATCGGAGAAGTCAATGTAGGAGATATAGATGAAATACTAAAATACCCTGCTGTTTCATATATTTCTCCAATATTCGATCGTATAACATCCAATGACTATGCAAGAATCCATATGGGAATTAATACTGTTGAAAATGCATATTTCACAGGTTTAAATGGAAGTGGTCAAAGAGTAGCCGTTGCAGATACAGGATTAGATGAAGACCATGGAGATTTTGGCAATAGAGTTATCAATGTTGTTAATGTAGCAGGGGACTCATCCACAGCAGATACAAATGACGGTCATGGTACTCATGTTGCATGTACAGTATTAGGAGATGGTAGTAGAACCACAGCGTATGCAGGAGTTGCTCCAGAAGCAGAATTATATTTCCAAGCAATGGAAATAGATAGCACCGGTCAACTTTCTAATAGCGGAATTTACGGAATGCTGAATTCAGCATATAATTCAGGTGGTGCAAGATTTCACACAAATAGTTGGGGCTCTGCCGTAGGCGGGTCATATACAACACAATCCGAAGATGCTGATGACAGGACTTCTACGTGGGATCAATACTGGTCCTATCAAGGTATGACAGTTTTATTTGCTGCTGGAAATGAGGGCGCGAATGGGATTTCTTCTCCAGGTACAGCAAAGAATGTTATCACAGTAGGTGGACACCAAAACAGATGGGATCCCGATGAAATGTATCCATTTTCCAGTCAAGGGCCAACAGATGATGGTAGGATAAAACCAGACGTCACTGGCCCAGGGGATTACGTCAGATCATGCTTAGCCCAAGAAGCTGAAGATGCTTCAACAAATATTGGCGACTCATACTATATTGAATACAGTGGAACATCAATGGCAACACCTGCTGTAGCAGGAGCTGCCGCTTTGGTTAGAGAATATATAATGGAAATTGCGGAACGCCCAGCCCCCCAAGGGGCTTTAATCAAGGCAATGTTGATTTTAGGGGCTGAAGACATGGGCACACGTAATATTCCCAATGGTGATGAAGGATGGGGCCGAGTAAATCTGATAGACACACTGATTCCGGATGAAGATGTAGGAATATATGTTGATGACAGATCTCGATTATCAGCTGGACAAGTAAATGAATACTCATTCGATGTTACAAGAAGTGGAGAACCATTGAAAGTAGTTGTTGCATGGTCTGATTATCCTGGTTCAAGTAGTTCAAGTATTCAACTGAGAAATGACTTAGATCTTGAAGTAATATCACCTAGTGGAGAAGTAACTTATTTAGGAAACGATTTCAGTAATGGTAAATCAACAACAGGGGGCTCAAAAGATAACAGGAACAATGTTGAAGTCGTATTAATTGATAGTGCTACCAATGGTATATGGACTGTTAAAGTGAAAGATACATCACATGGAGGTAGTAGAACATTCCAGCCTTATTCAATAGCAGTTAGGGGAGTAAATGTAAATGACCTTACTCCTGATCCAACATTCATTGTAGATTCATTTGAAATATCTACTCCAATACCACAGGTTGGTGAAGAAGTAGAAATATCAATATCAGTGAGAAATCAAGGTGCTGGATCTTTTACAGATGTTCCTGTGGCTGCTTATGCAAATTCTAATCCAATTGGAAACCAACTAATTACTATGTCTCCAGGTGGTGATGAGGAATTAACCTGGTATTGGACTCCAGTTTCCGAAGATGAGGGAGAAGTTGAAATCTCTTTTTACATAGATCCAAATGATGATTTAGAAGAGCTGTCTGAAGTTAATAACTATTTTTCGGTTTTAGTACCGGTTAGTACTCCGGGAATTAAAGTTTCTTCTGAAAGCCCAATAGTTACACTAGGAGAGGCATCAGATTTCACAACCCAGTGGGATATACTAATCACCAATACAGCATTATTTGAGACTAATGCAACAATATCGGTATCTTATCCGATTAGAACTAGGGACAATGTTCAATTCGATTGGCCAGGTTTCTTCAATAATACAAATTTCAATTTAGATGCTTCTGAAAATATACCTGTAACTCTACTTATGTCACACCCTGCTCCACCTCCTCCAGGTTTGTACAAAATGATAATCACTGGAAATGATATCGAGAATAATATCGACTCTGAGTTAGAAATATTTTTTGATGTACCCGTTCTTGCACAACCTCAAGTAATTTTACCCTCATCTGAGATATTTGTCAGCTCGTTGACAGATACACAATTTTCTTTTGAAATTAAAAATAATGGAAATGGTGCGCAAACTTATGATGTCTCTCTAATATCTCCTGCTGGTTGGAATTTAGGTTTTGATGATATTGGAGCATTTGCTGGTTCTTCATCTGGATCGACTGGGACTTTGATAAAAGAAGATAGAGTAAATATTGATGTAACAATCACTTCCCCAGGTGCATTGATTGAAGCAGGCTCTGAATTTATTGCTACCTTAGTGGTAGATTCCAGAGTGAGTGACGATACTTGGTCAACAGACATACCATTGATAGTTGAAGGGTATGATAAAATCGATCTAACTACAAGTCCAGAATCCGATGATTTTGAAAATAAACTCTTATCTGATGGCAACTATCAGTTTATTTTAGATATTAGTAATCAAGGAAATAGAGACATAACTTTGCAGCCAATACAAAGAACACTTCCAGGAGGATGGACACTTTCCAATCTTGAAGAAATAACAATAGGAAAAGGACAACAATCTCAATGGATTATGTCCATTACAGGTAACGGGAAAGCAACGAGCGGTATTTTAGAAATCAGGTTCATATCTGATTTCGACTACTCTATCGATTGGAACGTTACATTAGATGTGATTTCGGGTGCAATTCCTGTAGTTGACTTCTATCAAGTTGATATTCCAAATGGGCAAACCGCTGACACACCATTAGGCGTAGACGCCCATCCTGTTGGAGCACCCGGTTTTGATTTAGGCTGGACTGTGACAAACAATGGTACTGTAAGCTGGGAACCATCTGTTACTATGGAATTGCCTAATTCTGACTTTTCTTCTTCATGTTCACTAAATCCTCAGAAAATATATCCTGGAGAGTCCTCACGTGTTTGGTGTACAGTAATTATTCCCTTGTCTGCTGAAGCAGGATCAGAGCCAGAAATAACTTTAGTAATGGAAGATGGAGGAATAGAAACTAGAAATACTATTTCTCTTTTAGTTGAAACTGTTAATCAAGTTACATGGACTCTTATTCAAATCAGTGATATTTATGCTGGATTTTCAAGTACTATGTATTTTGAACTACAAAATACTGGTAATTCAGTAATTTCTGATCGAATTGTAGTTTCTGGGCCTAACAGTTGGAACATAAGAGTATTAGATGGGATGATGGTTAATCTACAGCCAGATGAAATAAGATCTGTGCAAATAGAATTTACTCCAAATAATGCAAAGGACGGTACAATAATCTTGGACCTCGGAGAATCAACAGAATTATCCGATTATAGCACACAAATCCCAATTGAAGTAAAAGGAGCTGTCAATGATGAGGGTGTTTCATCCACTTTAACAATCGTATTATCAGTTATTATAATCTCAATAGTAGGTGGTGGATTTTATATTTATCAACAAGAACTTCCAAAGAAGAAAAATTTAAGATCTACTGATAAAAAGAAGAAAGAAGAAGATTTGATAATTAGTTCAGAATCAAAAAATACTGAAAAAACTGAACCCTCTCAGAAAAATCCAAAAAATTTACAGAAATATGATGAATATCCCGGATGGTTATGGGATTCAGATAAAGAAACTTGGGTTCCCGACCCGGAACATCAGGATATCCAATAGGTTTTATCAAATAACGACCTTAGAACTAAATTGATTCTCTACAAATATATATTCTAATTGAACTTTTATTCCAAAGTCCTTTGAGTAAAGATTGATTCCGGGGTATGATGAGGAACAATTCTGTAGTCACAATTTTGATTACTTTGATGCTTATTACTATATCTTTGCCCCTTGTTTCAGCTTCTGTTAACGTAACTCTCTCTGCTTCTCCAACTAGTCAGTCAGCTTCATCGGGGGATGATGCAACATATACAATAACCGTTTCAAATTCTGGGGAAGATGACGCCACCATATCATTGAGTACGTCTCAAGCAGCAGAATGTAACGGCTACACTTCTTCTTTAGCAGATCAAGTACTTACTGTAAATGGAGGGAGTAGTGAAACCACTGAACTCACAGTATCTCTCTCTGATACTGCAGGAGACAGTTGTGAAACTACTGTTTCCGCTACTGCTGTTGGAGCCACACCTGGAGATCAAGACTCAGATTCTATCACAGTTGAAACAACTAATGAAGACGGAGGAGGGCAATATTCAGTCCAAATTTCCATTAAGAATGATGGTCCTCAAGTAATAAATTATGATAGTGAAGAAGATGGCGATCAAGTCAAATGGGAACTTATTGTAGAAAATACTGGAGAACAATCTTCTGCAATGCAAATCGAAATAACATCCGACGGTGATTGTGATTCAGACGGTTTGTCTGCGAACTCAGATAAACAAACCACAGGCAATCTTGGTTCTGGAGATACAGAAGAAGTAGAAATAACGGTTGATGTCCCAGATGAAGGAGCAACCGAAGCGGATTCGCATTGTTTCATAGTTCGAGCAACAGTAACTCAAGATCCTAATGCCGCCGACAGAGCTGAAGATAACATTACATTAACTCTCCAAATTCCGGAAATAAAAGAATGTGAAGCATCTCTTGGTAAATCTTCTCATACTTTAGACCCATCAGAAACTGCATCTAATTCAATATCCATCACAAATATTGGAAATACTGATTGGACTGCAACTGCTAATGCTGCTTCGGATGACGGCGATATCAAGAATTGGATTTCTTTTGAAGGCGCCTCGTCAAAAACGCTTACTGAACCGGGGACATCTCAAGATTCACATACATTTCTATTTTCAATAACTCCGGATGATTCAGTCGAACCCGGGACAGTTCAAATCAAAATTCAAGCAAGAGCTGGTGTTGCAGTTGCTTGTCAAGAAATTTTGTATATTACTTTAGGACAGAATAAGGATGCTTCTTTATCACTTAGTAATCAAAAGGTATCTAATGTTCAGCCGGGGACTACAGAAAGAGTAGAATTAACTGTTAAGAATACTGGTAATGGCCAAGATACATTTGCGGTCGGAGTAACAAATTTACCCTCTGGTTGGCAGGTTACTATGTCTCAAAGCAGCGTCACCATCAATGGAAGACATTGCGGACCAAATAATTGTAATACAGAAATCTTAGATGCCGATGTAAAAGTTCCTTCTGGAGCACTGGCTAACATTCAATATGAACTTGAATTCTATGTCAATTCGGCAGGTTCAACCCATGATATAATATCTCTAGAGGTCACTGTAGCGGCTGTTCATTCTGTAGATACGTCCTTAACTTCAGATTCTCAAACAGGTAAATTTGCTCAAATTGTAAAGTTCCCTTTGACTATCGAAAATACAGGCAATATTCGTGATATATTTGTTTTGGATATTTGTAATCCTAATATAAATTCTTCGTGTTCTTCTCCTGCTTGGAATGCTTCTTTTTCCAATACTCAGGGTAATGCAATTTCTACAATCACTTTGGATCCATCTGAATCTTCAGACGTATTTATTGATGTAGTAGTTGAAGATCCTTTTGACAACAGTGAAGAAGCATTTGAGGTAAGAGTAGGAATTATGGGTTCATCATATGTATCTACGGAAATAGTCAGAGTTACAGTTTCCAATTATAATTACAGTATGGCAATTTCCTTCCAGAATCCAGAAGATGATCCATCCAGTGCTTCATTGTCACTACCTCCCGGCGGAGGATACGGAACATTTTTCTGGATTGATAATACGGGTAATGGAGGAATAGATGATGCAATTATTACAGTTAGTGGCATGGAATCCTCTGTATTCCACACAATTAAAGTCGATGGAGTCATTACAGATGACGAGATTTCAATTCCATCCGACTCTAGAGTTCTAGTTGAAGTTGAACTAGAAGTAATAGAGGGGGTTGAAAGTGGAATTTCTGGATCAATAAGTGTTAGTGTATCCTCGAAGAAGAATACCGCTCAGGTTTCATCAATTAATTTCAATATAGACGTAATGATAATTCATGATTTACAATATACTTTAGACTCAACCCCAGAAGAAATAACGGTTAAATATCCAAATAGAGCGACTTTTATCGTTTATGTTACAAACAATGGGAACTCAGAAGAAAAAGTAGAAGTCATCACTCCCGCACCTTTACGTCAATGGTCAGTGGATGTAGTTCCTGACGATTTCATTTTGCAACAGGGTCAGACTAAAGAAATAGAAATCCGAGTCACACCTCCTGTCGGATTAAAGGATGATGATACTTACAAATTTACAATTATCATTCAGCCAGAAGACACTCCTGTTGCAGGAGAGCCACTTGAGTTAATTGTAAATGCCGATACTTCAACAATTAGCCTAGCTAATAATTTAGCAGGGCAAGTTTTACTCTATGGTGCAATGCTAATTGGCTCAATTCTCCTCATTTTGGTGTTTTTAAGGGCAAGAAAAGAAAATAAAATCATCAATGAAGCCTTGTCACTTAATCAAGAAGATTGACCATACCTCACAACGCTCGCCGGATACACTTATGTTCCGTTTTCAGGTGGCAACGTTTGTCGACCTCTAGTGCGACGTGTGGTGTGAGTGTGTCTGTACCTGAAGATTATATTGCGGTAGGCGTTATGGCTCTTGTCGGTATTGGTTTCCCAATAGGGAGTTTCATCGGTTCAAGACTTCTCAGACCTACTCCAAATTCCAATAATAAATCAAAACTAAGCTCTTGGTTGCTACCTGGATATGAGACCGATCAAAGTCTCTATATTCGTCGAGATAGTACCTACGAGTGCGGTTCCGAACCTGTCGGAGATGCAGATATAAATTTCCATTTTCAATATTATTGGTATGCAATAATTTTCCTTGTTTTTGATATAGCATTTATGTTTCTGGCATTTGGAGGAGTTATCACAGTACAAGACAAAACATTAACAACATCAGAAGTGTACAGTGCTTTGCTAACCCTTTCAATTTTTATTATTTTGATGAGTCTTGGCGTTTGGCATGTTTTCAGAAAAAGAGGCAGAATTTACATATGAGGAATTATTATGGCAGAAGA
>TARA_B100001113_G_scaffold44751_2_pt1 | contig 13227 bp, 4 predicted proteins | sample TARA_B100001113 | Tara Oceans TARA_B100001113 (sample SAMEA2622402) | marine metagenome | biome: marine biome (ENVO:00000447); feature: deep chlorophyll maximum layer (ENVO:xxxxxxxx); material: "saline water (ENVO:00002010), including plankton (ENVO:xxxxxxxx)" | depth 50 m | reverse complement strand
GAGAACATTGTTGATTTGGTTGGGGTAGTCGCTCCTCCCAGTTGCTATGATAGCATCATCACGAACAGCACGCACTTCCTCTGGAAGTATCTCTGGGTCTGGATTTGCCAGAGCGAATATGAGGGGCCTATCAGCCATCGAAGCAACCATGTCCCCACTAACAACACCCCCCTTGGACAAGCCAAGAAATACATCTGCTCCAACCATGACATCTCCAAGGGAGCTATCTTCTCTGTCATTTACAAACTCCATTTTGTATTCATTCAATTCTCCTTTCGCTGCTCTTGATTTAGTCAGGAGACCCTTTGAATCGCACATCAGGATCTTGTTTCGATCGACACCAAGGCGGAGGTAGTGCCTTGCACAGGATATGGCAGATGCACCAGCCCCAGATATTACAACAGTCACATCATCGATATTCTTGTCTACAACGTCAAGCCCGTTGATTAATGCAGCCCCGCTTATTATCGCGGTCCCATGCTGATCATCATGCATCACAGGAATATCCAATTCGTCCTTTAGGCGACGCTCAATTTCGAAGCATTCCGGAGCCTTGATATCCTCCAGATTTATTCCTCCGAAAGTAGGTGCTATGGCCTTCACAGCCTCGACGAATTCATCAACAGAGGTCCGATCAACTTCTATGTCGAACACATCTATGTCTGCGAACGATTTGAACAAAAGCCCCTTACCTTCCATCACGGGCTTGCCGGCTATGGCGCCTATATCCCCCAGTCCGAGTACAGCGGTCCCATTACTGATTACCCCCACAAGATTCCCCTTGGAGGTGTAGGAAAAAGCGAGCTCTTCATTCTCGCTGATTTCAAGGCACGGGTACGCAACGCCCGGGGAGTACGCGAGAGACAATTCATGAGCCGTTGAATGTGGTTTGCTAGGCTTTGTGCTGAGTTTGCCCGGCGTTGGGAGCCTATGATAATCTAGAGATTCTTCGCGCAGACGGTCGTCTTGCATACTCGTACCCCAACAAACCCGGTAGGCCCCTGTCGCTATGATGGTATCCTTTAGTTAATTCACCTGTTTAGGACAATATTAGGTACAGAGCTCTTTCCGAACATCAACGAGTCCTCTTAATTATGGGATGATGAAGGCAACTGATTCTATGAGGCGGCCAACCAGCACCATGCGCGCCTCGAAAAAGAGCACTTCCACGACACTTGCAATAGTCATTCTAATGATTTCTATGCCATGGTCAGCGTCCTTGGAAATGGCTGAGGAAACCGTATCGATGAATAACTCGGAAGGAAATTGGGGTTCCTCCGGGAACGTCGACACGGATTGGATTCAGGTCAGCTCAGAATCTATCGGCCTTTCCACTACAATCATTGATCATCCCCCGGGAGCTTCCATAGAGAACCTCACCTTCGAAATAAGGGTAAATGGATCACAGGGAGTTTGCGCGACAAACCCGATACTAACACTCGTTGACGCAAATCAAGAGATTTTTGATGGCAGTGGAATAGGGGGCTTTGGTTGCAATCAACAATATTCCCCAGAGACCGTTATCGATGGAATACTCGACCCATATGCGTATGCAGAGAGCGGGTTTTTACTTCCTTCTGGAGCAGTCCTAACAGATTTAGTAATCGAAGCATTACGGCCCGCCTCACCACGATTATCACCATCAAATCCCGAGATAATGATTCACGATACAACTGTAGATTCTAACTCAGGCCGGCTGATAATTTTGGTAGATGACGATTTGCTAGTTATCGACGAGACCGTCACATCTCCAATCGTTCACATCGAATCCATTAATGCTCGTTCTGTCAAGTCCATACATACTGAAGATCGAATCATGGCAATCACCGAATCAGGCATGTTATTGCTGTATCAATCAAGCGATTTTGACCTTATCGGAGAATATAATTTGTCAGCCCAAGGAACCGGCGCAATGTCCCCAGGGGTATGGGATGATGCACTTCCATCCTTTGTGTCAGTTGTTGAAGACGATTCAACTTGGATAGCACATGGGTGCGACCTCTTCTGGAGAGCAATCAATACGTCATTCAATAATTGGTCGTTTTATGATCTATGCAATTCGAATCCAACACAAGCACCATTTTCCTCTATCTATGCTACTTCTGACGCAGTATATCTCGGAACAGATGGCGACGGCCTGATCATATTGGAACGCTCAGGGAATGAAAGTATGGCGGATATAGTATGGTCTAACACTACATACCATTCAACTGAATCAGGCAGTACATCCACCATTCGATCCGATTCGATTTCGTCAATCGAGATGATGGATGAACAGATCCTGGTAGCGGGTGAAGGAGGGGTAGATCGAAATCATCTTCCATCTAACTCATGGCTCTCTCCGTGGACCACGTCCAACTGGCTCGATTCCAATGATGTGGGTAACTTGATTACCATCGAAAATACGACCTACATATCCACGCCATCGATGATTCACAGATTTGACACAGAGACAATGACATTTGTGGATGACATAAGCTCCGATCAAGCCAATTTAGACCAATTCGACGTCGTATTTTCATGGCCTGAAGTCAATCAAAGAATCGTTGCTTCAGATGGATCCGGATCGCTCATAATAATCACTGATATGATCGTCTCTCCCTCTCTGGAAATCGCTAGTGGCCCATCGATTCTTGAGCCTGAAGTAGTTTCCATCGTTTCCACAGGGTCTGGTGAGCAGGCATGGTTTGCCGGAGGCAGTGGAATCGATCGCTTCGACTCCGAATCTAAGAGATGGTTGGGAATAATCGATTACTCATCAGAAGGCATAGACTCTGAAATTACTGACATAATACAAATCGACTCAGGACAGGTGCTGGCATCGACATCAGGCCACGGGATCATTCTTCTAGATCCAATCACAGGCCAATTGACAGGTACTGTAGCCGGCTCAGACGCTTCAGAGATATCATCGATGATATTCAATGAAAATACAGGGGACGTCATAGTATCAATGCCAGGCTATGGAATAGCAATCGGGAATACATCGAACATTGATGACTATGCATTCTTCGACGAGGATTCAGGACTCGACTCCCTAGAATTCACCTCGATGGCTGTAAGGTCGGACGTAGTTTACATAGGGACCAATGACGCTGGTGTAATTAGAATCGAAATATTAACGGAAACAGTATTGCCGTCTTGGAGATCACTCGGAGTTGATGATGTCGAGAACGCTCCGATAGCATACTACGCTCCCGATGATACGATTTTCATGGGTCTCAAGGGATTCGGAATCATAATCTTGGACCGATTCACAGGCGAAGTTTTGCAAATATGGGACGAGGCTAGTGGCACACTCCCTGATGATGATGTAAATGACATCCACGCCGATGCAAATGGTGGTATCACGATTGCAACAGAGGGCCCCTCCTTTTGGAACCCAGGAATTGCTGCAACATGGGACGGCTCCGACTATCTATCTCCCTCATGGTCAATTTTCCCAACCTCCATCCCCGGCAGGAATAACGATCCATACCAGTTTTTCGAGGCATCAAGTGACAATGATGGTGTATACATGGGGACAAACAGAGGTGCTTGCATGTGGGATTGGACATTCAATTTAGTCGGTTGTTGGAGCGAGGACGACGGCCTCCCTTCCCGGTTTGTTGAGAGCGTATCCATACTTGATGCGAACCGCCTCTATGCAGGGACCTCTGGAGGAGTAGGAATCATTGATACTTTGAATGGAATTGTGGTAGACGTCTGGACTGCGGCTGCAGACTCGGAGCAGACAGACGTTGTTCAAATCGACACAACCCTCTATCTTGGCGTCGAAGAAACAGGAATCGCAAGATACGATCTGACTAACGAAGAATGGCTCAGTACTTGGGACGGCACATACGGAGTGATTGAGAACGAGTACATCACAATGCTCGTAGAAGGGCAAGATCCAGGCACCATCTGGGCAGGGGGATATTTCGGTCTGGTGTTAATCGATGCTGCCAACGGGACCACTCTAGTTGACTGGGATTTGGGAACAAATTCCAATGGCCCAACACTCCCAAATCAACCACCAGCCTCAATCGTAATCCATCAGGACATTCTTCATTATCAGCAAATCACTCAAGGTAACCAATGGTGGCAAAGCAGAGATAGCATAGCACGAATCAACCTCACCAATAACGCCTCTCTTAGTGAGATAGACACCACAGACAGCCTTGGATACAATGGTCAGATACGAGGCATGGAACTGATACAAGACCAACTTTGGCTGAGTGTTACAGAAACCCAAGGATGGGGAGGGTCTGCAGGTTCAGGAGATATCGCAAGATGGAATATAACTTCTTCATCATGGGCAGATTCTCTCGGTACTACCGGGAATGTCGAGAGAGTCAATGCCCAATTCCTGGGGGATTGCTTCCCAATTGCATCCAATGGATGTGAATTTTGGGTCGCTTATGGGGAATCAGTGTTGCGACGTTACAATGCCTCCAACATGCTCTTGCTAGAGGAATGGGACGACATACCCGGCCCGATAAGGGGCATGGAATCAATGGGCGACGAGTACCTCTTCGCTTCCATGGACGGAATACTCAGGTGGAATACCAACAATTCCACATTTCTAACTCCATGGACTCCAGGATCTGGGATGCCTGCAAATGTTGATGATGAGGTCTATTCGATGTTAACTGTTGGAGACGATCTCTGGATTGGGACTTATCAGGGCGGTTCATCAGACGTCTCAATATGGAATAGCACACAAGATCAGTGGACTGTTTATTCTGCCAACAGCCTTGGATCCTTTGCATACCCGGCTGATCTCAATCTTTGCGACGGAATTGTACATGTGGCATTCGGACAGGTGGCATGGTGGTCTCCAGGCTTCGTCGCGAGATATGATTACGAAGACCATGATGGAAACAGTGTAACTAATGAATGGGTCGACGCATGGGATAATTCCGATCTATCAGATTCAGACCCAAGAGCAGTTGCCTGTGATGAAGCCCACCCAATGGCATATGTTGCATTTGATAGCGACAATGTAGGAATCGACAGATATTCGTATTCTTCTTCTTCATTCGAATCAACTATACTCCCATCAGATGGAATAGCAATTGAGCCGGTCTTCCCAGGAGGTTTGTTGCATGACAACGACCTCCTTATAGCAAGTCACGTGGATCAAGGAGGCATATCCAGGGTCGAGACTTCTGGAAGCACATTCCAAACCGGTACAGTCCTTGGCGCCGGGATGGACGGTAGCTCGATTGCTCGAGCACCCCCTCTTTCTGATTCTGCATATGCGATAGGGCGATCGGGTGAAAATTCAGGAATCAACAGGGTCGACCGACTAGATTCAACTGGTTTGATTCAGGGAGGGTATGACGAGCTATACCTTCTTCCCTCTGGCAACGTAGTCGAATTCGCCTCTAACGGAACGAAGGTATGGGCTGCGATTGCCCCATCTGTGCAATGGCAAGGGAATTCAGGCTATGGCGAGACAATCCTTGAAGGTGAGTTGGATACAACTGGAAATGTTTCATGGGTCAGGGCATTCAATTTTAATGACGATATCATCGTTGATATGCTTCTAGAAGACAACATGCTGTGGGTAACAACTACCTATCAGGGATTGATAAAAATCGATTTGACCACAAGTCAGAGAAGAACCCATCCGGGCTCTGTCCATGGATCCATGGATGGGATGCACATCGACGGAAATACTCTCTATGTGGGACTAACTAGCATCTTCGATGCAGCTTCAGGCTTCCAGCCAATAGGCATTGCAAACAGAATTTGGGATGAGCCTGCTTTGCTCGCGGCATTGCCATCCAACAATATCGGAGATTTCGAACGCGTGGGTAATGTGACGCACGTCGCTACTTCTGTCGGTATTGGAAGATATGACGAGTCAACATCACAATGGCTCGATCCCATCACGTCCTACGACGGTCTACCCTCCAACACACAGAAATTAGAATGGGCCACGGCCACCCCATATGGAGACGTACTCGTCGTAAGCGGACCAGGCGGTATCTCATTTGTTTCGGACCCAAGTGGCAACGCCTCAGTTTCTGCGAGAGTGACCCAGGTCGAGGGTCTGATGTCCACTGCTGTTGCTGATTTCACAATAGCTCCCGCATCTAGTGGAAACTTCACCCTCCCAGATGGGGGCACAGTCGAGTTAAGTCAGCCACGAGTGCTCCTTGCATCTCACTCTGGGTTCGGCAATTCGAGACCGTGGATTTCATCTTGGTCTATAGACAATGAGACTATGTTTAGGGACTATCCTCTTGATATGCTTCCGAGCAATACTGTTACAGCACTAGCTTCAGATAATTGGGGCATCCATATCGCCACTGAATCCGGCCCATTATACCATTACAACGCATCATCCTATTCGATGGAGGTAGGCGCTGCGGCCGGGTCGACGCAGTCATGGCCTGTAACTTCCATGATTTCAGATGGCTCCAGAATAGTCACGGCAGGAAACGGCTTCAATATAATCGGAGTTGTCAATCACGATGTAAGGGCGTACGACTCCGCCAAGGACTCATACGTGAATGACATAGCACTCTATGGCACAACACTAACTCTTGCAACTGACGCAGGCGTCCTGGCTTACCGGCCTTATTGGACACTCGAGCAGGTTTACGTCGATGAATACGCTCGAGCAGAGAATCTGGATTTCACTATTCTGGGTGTGACCACCAACATCACAGAACATACCCGTCCAGGGAATGATATTGAAATCCAATCAGGACTCATCGTCCCTGATCAATACAACTCAACAGGTCAGATTCAGTATTTTGGCGCAATCCCTTTTTCTTGGCATCCTGCTATATTCACAAGCCTTTCTTCTTCCCAGCCGATTTGGTCCACTGCCAAAGAACTCAATTACACCGGATCATGGAATCTGTCTACTCAGACAGGACTCCAACAACTTCTCCAACTCGCGGTGGATAACGCCGGCACTCCTTCAGATGCGAACTGGGAATTTGCCCTATCGCCCCCTGAATCAGGCAAGATTGAGATTCGGATAACATATGATTGGATAAGACAGGAAATACCGACATCAATCACACTTCTCACTGACCGTCCCAACGACGCAGGCGACGGATTGACCATGAATTGGGCAATTTCCGAGGACCCCAGTTTTGTGTCTTATGATATATTCCTCTGGGATATGGCTTCTAATGGATGGGATTCTGATACACTTGAGTCCAATGGAATACCTCAAGCCGCTTCCACCCCTATACTATCGGTTTCGGACCTGCAAACCTTGGGAGCCACTTTAGAAACCGCCTATCTGGATGATACCGTCCAGCCGATACAGTCGGGGCATGAATATGGCGCTGCTATCTCGATTAGATATCCAGATGGTTCCATGGGCCCAATATCAGTCTTCAATGGTTCAGCCCTAGCAGTCGATAACATCCCCGATCCCCCTTCCTCACTGCATGCAAGTCCATTTGGTTTCTCAGGGGGGAGCCTGCTTGTAGAATGGCAGTTATGCACCGATCTCGACAGCCACTCTACCAGAATATGGCATTCCACTGTGGAAATTGAAGATGTAAATGCCATTCCAACTTTTGTTGATGTATCGATGGCTTTGGGTAACCAGACGATCATAGACGTATCACCAGATACTCCAATTTGGCTGGCTGCATCATGCGTCGACCAAGCAGGTCAGTTCGAACAAGACAACCCGACACTCTTCGGACCTATCGTAGCGGCTGGGGGACTCGATGACTCGATTCCACCTGGGCGTGTTAGTGGCGTTGAAGCATCGGATTTGCCTTTCGACGACGGAGGATATTTGCAAGTATCGTGGGATGAGAACGAGGAAGAAGATTGCGTGTTTTACTCGATTCATGTATTACCAGCTTCGGGTTTTTCACCTCCAACGAGTGCGGAAGGATGGCCTACAGCAACCATAGTCCCGGGCTGCGGAAATACAACGGCTACAATCGGCGGAACAGGCGGGACCCCCCTTCAGAACAGTATCCGTTATTGGGTTGCAGTCATTGCTTTCGATGACTGGGGTAATGGGGATCTGAACAACATCTTGCCAGACGACGCTACTCCATATGATAACCTAGGGGCTGAAGGGCCCGAGCCTCCAAGATTGATTGATGTGGATGCATTCGATCATCCTTCAGATGATGGCACGGCAATAGATGTAGTGTGGTCAAGAAGCGATGTACCTGACTTCGCTTACTACACCATATGGGTAAGCGAACACCCGCTGGATGATGTCACATCTCTCTGGTTCTTTTGCTCTGATGATCCCTCGTCATGCGGCCTGTCGGTAATCGAACAACGTCAGATAGGCGGGTCCTCGAGAATCGAGATTGAGATCGAACAAGCACTCTATGGAAGCACATTAACAGACTCGACAAGCTCGGATATCATTCCAGAAATACCACTCTATGTCGCGGTAACTGTCCATGATCTTTCAGGAAATGTATTTGTTGACGATCTGGAGACTGCGATAGTGCTCCCTCTTTCAAACACAGGAGACTCGGAACCACCCCTCAGGATCCCTGCCCCGACACTTATCGATCGGGATCCCGATCATGGAGACGGGATGTTCGTAATATTCGAGCCAAGTACCTCGCCAGATATCATGTCATACGAGATTTATGCAGTAATAGATTCACCGTTCCTGTTAGACAACATTGCGACTCTGGAGCCGTCAGTGATTCTATCTAGGGACTTATCTGGTCCGACACTGGTCGAATTTTCATCCAACCCCAATGGATATTCGGAGATGACCCCCGATCGCAGATATTTCGTCACGGTTGTTGCGAGGGACTCGAGTGGGAATGCTTGGGAATCTGGATTGGAATCGAGTGACATAGTTTTGCGAGATGAACTGGGTCTAGATCCATGTCCGGCATGTCCAGACGTCGCAGGCCTCACTGCAACATGGAACCCCGCGGGGTCTAGAATAATGCTCAGTTGGTCGGAAAGTGGCAATGATGATATCGTGGGGTATCATGTGTATGTATCGACTTCTCCATTCTCTGATGTTCGCGATGCATCAGTCGTGGCACTTGATCGAACATCCACCGAACTCAGTTTCGAAAATATCGATTCCCAGCCCCTAAATCGAACTCTAACACACCACGTCGAGGTCGTGGCATTTGATGGCGAGAAATTCACATATCGGGCCAGTCCAGTAATGGTCCCGCCATGGATAGATCAAACCGGAATAGAAGACGAAGATGAAGCTGGGGGAAGCACCTTCGTCGATAGACTGGTTGATGGTGAATTGAACATACTGCTCGCCACTGTAGCGATTGGCATGGCTGCGATAGGGGCCGCTTTTGTTCTAAGATCAAGAAGATCTTCGGGTTCTGAAATTTGGGAGATATCCACACGCGAAGTTGAAATTGATAGCTTCTTCGACGACGAAATCGATCAAGAAATAGAATCCATAAAACAGTCGTCTGAATTGGAAACTGCCCCCTTATCCGGATCATTGGAGCCACAACCAACCCCAACTGAGACTGATGTTATCGACGAGTTGGACGATCTAGCCCGCGATATCGATGACTTGTTCTGATAAGGGCCACTTTGAAATCATCCTCCTGCTAAAATACAACGTGGTCAACCCAGAGTCAGTATTCACCACCATCAGAGTCGGATTAGATGGGCCCATACACATGGATGGGCATCTGAAGAGACTGATAGATTCCCATACCTCCCTTTTTGGGAGCAATTTAGAGATCGAAAGGAAGGAAATAATGGACATCTTGTCCAATGCATCAGATCAACAAGAAAAACCGCACCTAGTTAGAGTGGATATCGATAGAAGCGAACGAATTACGGCATCCTCGAGACCTCTTTCGAGAATGCCGGAGGAAATTAGCCTCTCCACCCAACCCCTCCCCCCGGGCCCTAACTCTCCCAGAATCAAGCAGGGAGACTGGGGACCTTATCTTGAAGCTAGAAGAATGGCCAATTATGATGGAGCCGACGCGGCATTACTCATCAATCAAGACCTAGTAGTCGATGGAGACACATTCACGCCTATTTTCATCCTTGAGAATGGAGAAATAGCACAACCAGCATTAGATCTCGGTGCCGTTAAATCAGTCACACTTTATCATATCCTAGAGCAAGATGGCGATGGCCGCGTAAACCCTCTGCAGAAGCGAATCAGTCTCTCCGACGCTTACTCTTGCTTGAGTGCCGCAGCAGTGGGGAGTGGTATTGGGATTAGACGGATATCATCGATCAATGGCAGGGAAATCGGTACAAATTCAGATGTAGACTTGACGAATATTCTTTATGAACAGCAAAATTCTCACAGGGGGGGAGAACTATGATTGAAACCATCTCTGATATCCGTGTGTTAGAAGGAGATTATGATGATCAAACATTATTCAACATACAATGCCAACTAAGGATAAGAAATCCACAGCAAGACGAACTTATGCTGATTTCAGGGGGACCGATCAACGTCAGGTCAAAGACCAGCATGATACCAATGCTTGGAGATACGAGGGTGGTTTTCAGACAACCTAAAAATGAATCACAGGCAACACATCAAGACCCTCTTGAGGGGATTATCGACCTTTCTAAAAATCCACCTTTAACCCTAGAAATACAACAGCGTATTTCAGGTCAATGGTCAATCAAGAATATCGAGTCCCATCACAGTCTTGAACAGGCGCTCTCTTCAATGAAAAAATTGGAAACTCCGGCGCCCTGCGAGCCTAAGACCGGTCTTTCTTCAGGAGGTTTTGTCGGAATATTAGGTTACGATCTCGGCCAGTGGACAACAGGACCTAGACTTTCCAACCCTCCCCCTTCCGGTGAAATACTCGGTGTGATGTGGAAGACGACCGGTTGGATAATCCATCACAGAGAAACCAACTCCATATCACTTGTAGGAATTACTAACATATCTTCAACAGACATCCGAAGGTGGGCGTGTATCGATCATTCCTCCGTCGAATTAACTGAGTCGGCACCTCCTGTTTCAATTGAAACTAGAACGGAGCATGAAATCAAGACAGAAGAAATCATCCAAGCGATCAAACATGGACATGTTTACCAAGTAAATTATGGCAGGAGATGGGAGGCACCTTTTGAAAACGATCCGTGGTCGGTATTCTCCAGACTCAACAAAGCCAATCCTGCCCCATACAGTTCATGGATGAGGTCGCCAAGCCTCAAATGGTCAGTTGTTTCAGCAAGCCCTGAACAACTCCTCAAAGTAAGAGATGGAAAAATCAGCACATCTCCAATTAAAGGAACATCACCAAGAGGCGAAGATTCTGCAGAGGATGCTGCAAAGCTCGAATCGCTGATCAGATCTAAGAAAGATCTCGCAGAGCACATGATGCTCGTGGATCTTGAACGGCACGATCTTTCAAGTGTCTGTGAGCCCGGATCTGTCTTCTGGAGCAATTTTCGCGTGGAGTCCCATCCTAACGTCCATCACCTTGTCTCAACTGTAGAGGGGCTAGTTGCTAAGGAATCCGAACTTTCAGATGCGATTTCCTCCATGTTCCCCGGAGGCTCAATCACCGGTTGCCCAAAAACGATGAGTATGTCAATAATCGATCATCTAGAAGGATCACCAAGAGGTGCTTGGACAGGTTCCATAGGACATATAAATTCCACAACTGGAATCGCCGATCTCAACATTCTAATTAGAACTCTAGATGTCAGAAACAAACACAGCAAAAACATCGGTTCAGTGATGGCAGGCGGTGGTATAGTTCACGATTCTATACCAGCTGTAGAGGTCGAAGAAGCTGAGTGGAAGGCCGATGCCATAACTAGAGCTACATGGGGTGCCCCTGCATACAAAGACGATCTCAGTCCTCCTACTGCAGAGATGGGGGGATTGACTCTCCCAATGCCGTCAAGTAACGACATGATCGCCAATTTTGCTCCCCTTCCTAAGACTCCGAAAATTGTGTTGGTGGACAATTTGGATTCATTCACATTCAACATCCGAGATGCAATGGCGGCTCTCGGCAGTCAGGTTGAGGTCGTCGAAGGAAGGCCAGCATCATCCGCTGAAGACCCGCAAACCTGGTTGAAAAGAATACTTTCTGAACACGCTCCTGATGGCATTGTTATAGGCCCGGGCCCTTCAAGACCTGAAGCATCAGAACGAACAATGCTCATAGCGTCTAATGCATTAACAGATAATCTGAACATAGGGAACAGACGCGTTCCCGTATTGGGAATATGCCTTGGACATCAGGCGCTATGTCTGGCTGACGGCTCAAGATTAGAACCCTCTTCCGAAGGGCCCGTGCATGGATCACCATCTAGAATAGAAAACAGCGGGACGGGCCTTTTCGAGAATTCAGATAAAACATGCACTATGATGAGATACAACAGTTTGACTGTAGTATCCGAAGGTAGATCGATGAGGCCCAATGCGTGGGAGTCAGGTACGAACCTTGTCATGGGCGTAGAGCATCCCAGCCTACCCATCCACGGGGTACAATTCCATCCTGAATCGGCAGGAAGTTGGGGTGGTTCGAAGATATTCTACAAGTTTCTTGAAACATGCACACGACCGCAGTGTTGAATACGAGCCTCTCGATGGTAGGGTCGAGCATTATGCCAACCTGCCGCATGTGCACGCAAAACTACCCTGTCAACCAGTTTGTCAAAGGCAACGGGCCAAGGTACCTTGTTTGCGCCCGCTGCGCTGTTGAACATGACATGATGGCTCCGGGTGAGACCCCAATACTCTATTCCGACGAGGTTGCAAGAGCACGACTTTCGCTGTTTTCACGCAGATACCGCCCTTGGGTCTTAATGATTCTAGGGTGGACTCTTTTCCTGACAATGGGTAGAAGCATTCCTCCATGGTCGACACTTTTCCTCATCGTCCTGATAATCTTGACACTAACTACCCCGGTGCGTCATTTAATGACCCGCACCAAGTTCAACTCTGAACTTTCGAGGCTGTCTCCCTAGAATACTCAATTTTCCGCGGCATTGATATAGTTTCTAATGCTCTCAACAAAGCAGAGGAGACAGAGGGTTTCCTAAGACTGCCAGCCACAACGGGTTAGAACACAACAGGAGGAGAAGAAAAAAGAAAATAAAAAAACGATGCATACCGAGCAATATTGGTATCGTATAATTATGTTAATCTTCTCTATCCTCTGTGCAAATAGCCCCCTCCCAGATTTCTGTACCGACTCAGTCGGGCTGATGCTGGAAAGAGGGAACGGCGGGTTCCCTAGATAAACCAAGAAAACGTAACAAAAGGAACGTGATGATACAATGGAACTAACAAAA
>TARA_B100001113_G_scaffold353806_1_pt1 | contig 13231 bp, 10 predicted proteins | sample TARA_B100001113 | Tara Oceans TARA_B100001113 (sample SAMEA2622402) | marine metagenome | biome: marine biome (ENVO:00000447); feature: deep chlorophyll maximum layer (ENVO:xxxxxxxx); material: "saline water (ENVO:00002010), including plankton (ENVO:xxxxxxxx)" | depth 50 m | reverse complement strand
GGCATCTGTAGTGTGTTTCATGACCATTGCGGTAATCGCCTTGGATCCAAAGGGCCTGACGTACAATGTTCTGGACTACGAAACGAAGGCATATGGCCCCCAAAAAATAACCGGCACCACCAGACTTTCTGCATTCACCATGTGGAGCTTCACCCTGATGGGGGTGTATTTCGCAACTTCCTCAATTTCCTCATGGTCGGAATACTTTGGTTGGCAAGTCACCCATAATCTGAATTGGTTGTTTCCCGCTTTACTTTCTTCCAGCATCGCCTCCGCACTTCTGGTCAGTGGAACAGTAACATTTCTATTGATTCCCGAGGCAAATCTTAGAGGGGATAATATCCGGCATTACTTCAAATGGGACAGTCAACTGATGCATAACGGAAACATTTTTCTCATATTCACCGAAACTACCCTATCGGAGTACGATCTTGACATAGAACACGTCCTCTACCCCATAGTATTTGGTTGCCTTTACGTCCTATTCTCGGCATACAATGCTCGAAAATCGGGTATTTATTTCTATGATTTCCTAGACCCGAGATTGACTGGCTCGCATATCATACACGTGGTACTCCTTACAGTAATGTCTTGCATGTTCTTCCTGGTAATTATTTTGCAGGAGATCAGGTCTTTCAGTCAAATTGGCTATCTGGTGGTTACTTTGACAATATGCTATCTTATCACAACGTTCAACAATCCATCAGAGAAGCGAAACCAAATCGGCCAATGACTCCGATGGATTCAGCGACTTAGTCACTCCACTGGCTAACAATACGCCTCCAGCGCCTAAATCCATCGCGGTTGAAACATCCATTCCCGTTTTGACTCCCGCACCACACAATACTCGAACATTTTCATTGGTATCAATAACTGCTGAAACCGTTCCTGAGACTATCTCCGGATCTGCTGATGTCACGGAAATGTCCCCTCCGATTAGCTCTGGCGGTTCTACTGCGACGTAGTCAGGTACGAGGGCTGCAAGGGCTCTGGCCTCATCTACATCCGCGGCACATGCACATACCTCAAATCCCTCTGGGACTTGATCCAGTAACATGGCTACGTTCTCCAGGCTTACTTTGTGTTCAGCGTGATTAATCAGAGTCCCACTAGCGCCCCTAGCCACGGCAGTGTCTGGATGTAACCAACCGGTATTTGAGCCGAAGGTTATCGGGTCAAGATGTTGGCACCAGACTTCCAGATTGGGTGCTGCCTTCACTACAGATGATAGGTCAAGCGCAGAAACTGCGGCAACCAGTCTGGCATCGGTATCGACTGATTCCATTGCGCGCGCAAGGACCTCTGCCGAATGCCCTTGAGCCCCTTCGTATGTCTTGAAGTTGACAATAATGAGGGGTCTATTCATGATTGCGCGATAAGAGCTCAAGATTTGAACTATCCCCGCTTGAGCTTCCTCAAAGGTCCTTGAAGTCCGTAATTCACATGGTGCGAGATAGTTTCAATTGGCTATAACTTCCCGGAACATCGCAGAGTTGGGAGGGACTACAACCCCTTCTCCGATAATACAAGAGTCGAGGTCAGAGCCCTCTCCAATTATGGCTCCCTCGAGAATCACCGAGTTTCGGAGTGACGCATGTTTTGATATGACTGCCTCCCTTCCTACCGAACAATTCTCGACCGTTCCCCTACAAACTGAATCGGTTCCGAACCATGATCCCTGAACTCTGTTTCCACTTTCGAATCTACCATTCTCGATGCAAATTTTCGAAGCCTCAATGAATGATTCAGGAGTTCCAGCATCAACGAAATATCCTTCAAATGGCAAGCCAGCCATCATTCCAGACTCGGCGATTCTAGGGAATATCTCTCTTTCCATACTGAACTTGCCGGATGGGAGGGACTTCAGGACATCCCTATTCAAGATAGAGCATCCGGCGTTGATAAGATTAGAAAACTCAGTCCCCTTGGCCGGCTTTTCTTGGAATCTCCTTATCATACCTGTGTCGTCAAGTTCGCATACTCCGAACCTACTGGGGTCCTCAACCTCCCAAAGAGAAAGTGTCGCACTCGCCCCTGTCTTGATATGGTGCTCAATCAGAGCTTTTACGTCCACGCTTGATATCAAATCCCCATTCAGGATGATGACTGGGCCTTCTCCGCTGAGCTTGGGAGTAGCATATGCAACTGCCCCCCCAGTTCCCAGAGGCTCAGACTCGATGGAGAGTGATATTTCGTACGGCGACACCCCTGACTCAGAGAATTCTACTATTTCCTCGACGCCGTATCCTGCTGCCACCACCACTCTGTCGACTAAATCCTCTGGAACAGATTCAACAACCCTCTCCAAAAGTGTCTTGTCAAGAATAGGCAGTAATGGCTTTGCCCTGCCTTCGGTTAATGGTCGTAGTCTGGTGCCTAACCCACCTGCCAGTACCAGTACATCCATGCCCTTGGGGAATAGTGAAACTGTTTGAGAGCTTCGTGTCCCTGTCCAAGTTCCGCCAGCGCATCCTTCAAAGACGAAGTGCGAGTGGAGGGGTTGTAATATGAACATCCACGAGTACCAAGCCAAGGAAATGTTTCGTGAATTCGGAGTCAATGTACTCGATGGAATCCACTGTGAAAGTGTAGAAGATGCCCTTGATGCTTACGACTCACTGGGCTCTGAAGTAGTGGCCGTCAAGAGTCAGATTCATGCGGGTGGCCGAGGTAAGGGCATACTGTATGATTCTGAATCTGGAGAGGAAGTAATGAAGGGGGGTGTGAAAATAGCCTTCTCAAAGAGCGATGTCGAGGAGTTCTCGAGAAATATATGCGGTAACAGGCTGGTGACCAAACAAACCGGGGATGCCGGAAAAATAGTTACCAACATGTATGTTGAATCTGGTTGTGACATCGACCATGAATTCTATCTGGCTATCCTAGTGGATAGAGATCGTAAATCAGTGCTCGTTATGGCATCTACTGAGGGAGGAGTAGACATTGAAGAAGTTGCAGAGAAGACCCCTGAGGCCATCCACAAAATCTGGGCAAATCCCACCAGTGGACTGGACTTGGATGATTGTGCCTCTCTTTCAGTATCTCTGGGGTTGGCCGGTAACTCGGAGAAGGAGTTGATTCAGATGTTGAAATCACTTTATGCCATGTTTATCGAAAAAGACTGTTCCATGATTGAGATAAACCCCCTGGTAAGGACGAAGGATGGTTCTATGATTGCATTGGACGCAAAGGTTTCTCTGGATGAGAATGCCCACTTTAGGCATCCCTGGAGGGATAATTTGCGAGATCTGTCCGAGGAGGAAGACGTCGAAATCAGGGCTAACGAACTCGGCCTATCCTACGTCAAGTTGGATGGCAACATAGGGTGTTTGGTCAACGGAGCGGGGCTAGCGATGGCATCAATGGATGTCATCAAGTTGTACGGGGGAGAGCCCGCAAACTTCCTGGACATAGGAGGCGGTGCGACGCGCGAGTCGATAACTGCGGCCTTCCAAATCATACTCGAGGATGAAAATGTTGAGGGGATTTTGGTGAATATTTTCGGAGGAATAATTCGTTGCGACATGGTGGCAAGAAGCGTCATTGAGGCATCCAAAGAGATTGGTTTAGACGTTCCTTTAGTAGTGCGTTTCTCGGGTACCAACCATGAACAGGGGAAAGCGATTCTTGATGGAAGCGACATATCCATCCACACTGTTAGTTCCCTATCCGAGGGAGCTAGGAAGATTGTAGCATGCATAGGGGGCGATAACTGATGGCCATTTGGATTGACGAGAATAGTAAGGTCTTGATCCAAGGAATTACGGGAAAACAGGGGACATTTCATGGGACTAGAATGATTCGTTACAAGACCAATGTGGTAGGAGGAGTTACCCCAGGAAAGGGCGGGCAGAAAATCAATCTAGAAGGAAGTGAGATTCCAGTCTTCGACAGTATGAGGGAAGCTGTTTCTCAGACAGGAGCTGATGTAAGTGCGATCTACGTACCGGCACGGTTTGCGGCCGAAGCGATCCATGAGGCAGCGGAAGCATTCAACGAAAATGGCGGCGGCCTAATCGTCTGCATTACAGAGGGGATACCGACACTGGATATGATCAGGGCAGTTGATATGGTGAGCCAGTACGAAGACGTGAGGCTGATAGGGCCTAACTGCCCCGGCATTATCTCTCCGGGGATCGAGGGTGGTTGCAAGGTTGGAATTATGCCTGCATTCATACACAAGAAGGGAAGGATTGGAATCGTATCTAAGTCTGGAACACTCACCTACGAGGCAGTGGCCCAAACAATGAGTGTGGACGAAGGACAGACCACATGCGTTGGAATCGGAGGAGATCCTGTCAGTGGGACCGGTTTCATCGATTGTCTAGAGGCATTCGAGAATGATCCTGAAACTGTTGCAGTAGTAATGATAGGAGAGATTGGAGGGTCCGCAGAAGAAGATGCAGCAGAGTGGGTATCTCATAATATGAGCAAGCCAGTCATAGGTTTTGTCGCTGGGTCGACTGCCCCTCCTGGCAAAAGGATGGGGCATGCAGGAGCGATAATATCAGGAGGCAAGGGAACCGCATTTGAAAAGTTCGCTGCATTTGAAAAGGCTGGTATCTATGTTGCCAGGGACCCGTCTGAGATAGGGGGGGTCCTAGTGGAGGCTCTGAAAGATGCTGGTTTGCGAGAGTCTTAGGCGTATGGCCTCCACGCACAAGCGGGAGTGAGGCATGACGACCTTAGATTCATTCAATGACCGACTTCTTGAGGGAACGTCAAGGTCGTTCTACATCACCTTGAAGAGACTTCCAAAATCTGTAAAAGGGCAAATAGGTTTATTGTACCTTCTGGCGAGAATTTCTGATACTATTGCTGACTCTTCCAAGGGAGAGAGAGAATATCTGCTCGGCCTTCTGAGTGATTACAATGAGAGGGCACAAGGGAGGTCTCGCAGGTTGCCGGATTTTACTGAACTATCAGAATTCCAAGAGAATCCAGCTGAGGCCGCATTGCTGATTGGCGCCTATGGTCCTATCGGACTTCTCGACAAGTCCTCGGAGATAGACAAGGAACTTATCAGAAGATGTCTAGGAATTATCATCAGCGGGCAGGAGCGAGATTTGATGAGATTTTCTGGTAAAGAAAATGGAGTGATATCGTCTCTAGAAAACTACGATGAAATGGATGATTATGCATACAGGGTAGCTGGAAGCGTAGGTGAATTTTGGACTGAGATGTGCTTGAGACACGCGTTCAGAGTGGGAGATCGAGAGAAGGAGGAAATGATGGAGGCCGGAGTGAGGTTTGGCAAGGCTCTGCAGATGATTAACATCCTGAGGGACATACCTGAAGATTTGGGCATAGGCCGGTGCTACATACCCTCTGACGATCTAAATAATGTAGGCCTAACCCCAGAGGATTTACTTGAGAAGGCAAATATGGACTCGTTCAGGCCTCTAATGGATATCTACATCCAAAGAGCGGAGGAACACCTCATGGAGGCAGTCAAATACATACAGATGCTACCTCATAGACAATACAGGTTAAGAGGAGCCTGTATGATACCGGTTATCATAGGAAAACGAACTCTGGAACTTCTCAAAACAGAAAACGTCCTTGATGGGGAAAAAAGAATTAAGATCTCCAGAAAAGAAATTAGAGGAATAATCCGCAAAGTCTTGATCAGTATCCCCTCAAAGAGGATGTCGAGTTCACTGCTATATTGATTCCGTACACAAATGAGTGCTTGCGAATTGAAAAGCACGGACACAAACTAGGGAGAGGTTCAATAGGACCACTTTGTCGCTCCAATAAACACATGCCAGTTTCTGATGAAGCGGAGGAGTCTCTGACGGTGGGCTTCGTTTCAGACAGGAGCGTTTCTCTCATCGAGCCCGATATCGAGGCTAAGGGGATTGACAGAGTAAGAGAAACCGTCGGAATGACGAGGGAGGCCGTGCGCGCGATTAGTATTACAGCCTTGGAAGCAGTAAGGGAAGGGGCGTTGTTCATGGGCGTTATTGGAACAAGAGGTGAATTGGTAAATCCATTCGCACATATTGATGCCCCAATATGGTCAGAGAACGAGGTGCCAGAAAGTATTGTGGAAACGGCATACGATTATTGTGAAGAGTTGACAAGAAGGGAAGCAGGTAACTTCTATCACTCATTTAAGTATCTCCCAGATTTGCAGAGAAGGGCCATCTGCGCCTACTATGCCTTCTGCAGGAGAGCTGATGACATAGCAGACGGAGACTATGTTGACTACTTCCCCGGAGGATCCTCAGATGACCCTGAGTCAGTCGACTACAGAGTAAATATCGAACGTCTCAGTAGTGGAGACCCGGTAGTTGATAGGACCTCTTACAACGAGAAAATGTCGCAACTTTTCTACTACAGGAAAAAACTCTCTACAGCCTATGAGGATGTGACTTCCACAGATCCAATTTTCATAGCTCTGAAAGATACCGTCAGGAAATTTGGCATTCAGCGTCAGGAGCTCGATGATATGATTAGTGGAATGGAAGATGATTTTCACAGGAATCGCTATGAGACCTTCGAGGATTTATACGCATACTGTTACAGAGTAGCCTCTACTGTAGGACTGGTCTGCATTGAAATTTATGGCTATGATGACCCAATGGCAGTTGAATACGCCGAGGCATGGGGCATTTACATGCAACTCACAAATATTCTTCGGGATGTCGCTGAGGACGCTGCAAGAAATCGAATTTATTTACCAACAGAGGATTTAGCCAGATTCGGCATAACGCCTGAAGACGTTCTCGAGGGTTCGAAGGTGATTACTCACCCCGGCTGGAAGCCTTTTGTCGAGGATTTCATAGAGCAGGCTGAGAGATATCGCGAGAGGGCGTTCAAACTCCTCCCAATGCTGGATAAAGCATCGAGGTATTCCCCAGCAGCAATGGCAAAATTCTACGAATCAATCATGGCTAAAATAAGGAAAAAGGGAGGGGATGTATTCACCGAGAGGGTTCAGCTGTCAAAGTCTGAGAAAATAGCCCTAGCCGGTTACGTCTACGCACGCTATAGATTCCTAGCTATTTAGGAATGAGTCGCTGAGGCCCGGTAAATCCAAAGAAGTATTGAGTGGGTGACGAGGGGGAGTATCATGAGGGTAGCGGTTCTGGTCGAGGACAGATGCAAGCCCAATAGCAACGCATACGCATACATGAAGAAATACTCAGCGCTATGTGAGCGGGAATGCATACAATTTGATGGAGACAAGTGCAAGATCCTGGAGTCAGCATGTCCTGTATGCTTCAATCGCGCTAGGCATTGTCCTGACGACGCGGTTATTGTGATAAATCTCCCCGAGGAGCTTGATTCAGAGATGACACATTGCTACGGTGAGAATAGCTTCAGACTGTTTAGACTACCAGCACCCAGGCAAGAGCAGGTTGTTGGGATATTAGGGCCGAACGGGATGGGAAAATCCACTGCAGTTAATCTTCTATCCGGGAGCATCAAACCTAATTTAGGGGATTGGCGTAATGGCTCACCTGATTGGGACGAGGTGATACAGGCCTTCCCTCGGGGCGAGCTGAGAGATTATCTTTCGCTATTGTCCAAGGAAGGAGTTACAATCGCTGTAAAACCTCAATACATCGATAGGCTACCAAGAATTTTCGAGGGAGAGGTAAGAGAACTACTGGAAAGGGTTGATGATAAGGGCGAAATAACAAAATTTTCGAAATCCCTGGGAATCGAACATATCCTAACCAGAAAGCTAGGCTCTCTATCAGGTGGAGAGCTACAAAGAGTCGCTCTCTGTGCAACACTTCTCAAGGAAGCGGATGTTTATTTCTTTGACGAGCCATCCTCGTATTTGGACATCTACGAAAGAATGAGGATGGTGAAAATCATTCAAGACCTGTCTTCTGAAGGAAAAAGAGTGTTAGTAGTTGAGCACGATCTCGCCATATTGGATGTTCTCTGTGATTTGCTTCATGTTGTTTATGGCGAGAGGGCAGGGTATGGGATTTTCACTCCTCCCAGAACCACAAGGACGGCTATCAACGCCTACCTCGATGGATACCTCCCAGAAGAAAATGTGAGGATAAGGGACAAACCCATAAAATTTCTCAGGGGGAGAACTAGGGGTGAAGACATCGGACTTCCGATTCTCAAGTGGGGAGACATGGAGAAGAAAATGGGAGATTTCCATCTCACGACTGGACAAGGTCAGGTCAGGTCGGCAGAGGTAATCGGAGTCGTCGGACCAAATGCAACGGGGAAGACAACGATGGTGAAAATGATCGCTGGAGAACTGGAGCCGGATCAGGGATGGTGTACAATGGAGGCTTCTGTTTCCTACAAGCCTCAACACGTTACAGGTGATTTCGAGGGCACAGTACAGCTTTGGCTTGATGTCGAAATAGGTACAAAATGGAGATCCGGTGAGTTTCACACTCAGGTAATTAGGCCCCTCCAAATTGACAAAATGCTAGATTTGGAGGCATCAAGATTATCAGGAGGAGAGTTACAAGCGGTAAGCATAGCAATTTGTCTGGGCAGGGATGCTGACCTATACCTTCTCGATGAGCCGAGTGCTCATTTGGACGCCAATGCCAGGATGGAGGCGGCCAAAGCGATTAGGAGAACCATGGAGAGCAATGAGAAAGCTGCCATGGTGATAGATCATGATATTTACTTCGTTGACATTGTCAGCGACTCATTATTGGTTTTCGAAGGGACTGGTGGAAAGAAAGGTCATGCTGTTGGACCCCTCAGTCTAAGAAAGGGCATGAACAGATTCCTATCAGGGGTGGAAGTCACATTTAGGAGGGACCACGAATCTAAACGGCCACGTATCAACAAACCCGGAAGTGTCAAGGATAGGGAACAAAAAACGGCTGGGGAGTACTTCTACTCTGGCTAGTTTTCCATTGGATTATTGAAGGGGCAAGGAGGGGGAGACTCGTGGATGAAGAGGAGCAGGTTGACGCGGGCGACATTGAAGTCATTGAAAATGACCGTCTAGAAGAGCTTGAACATAAGATTTCTGACCTAGAAAAAGAATTGCAATATCGGACTGCTGACATGGCCAATCTGAGGCAGAAATCGGCCAAAGAAAGATCTGAGGCCATTAGATACGGATCTTCTTCTCTCGCTAGAAAAATCCTTCCACTCCTTAGTGGAATGGAGAAGGCAATTAACCAGACAGATGGACCAGATGGAGATGGTTTTATTGAAGGGACAAAAATGACCATCCGTGGTTTAAGAACGGCATTGGAATCTGAGGGAGTCACTCACATTGAGGCTATTGGAAATAAGTTTGATCCAACTAAAATGGAGGCAATAGCTATGCTTCCTGCTCCAGTTGGAGTGGAACCGGGGTCTGTTATGGAAGTCATTGAAGAGGGGTACATGCTTCACGAAAGGGTCCTCATTGCTTCGAAGGTAATAGTAGCGGATATGGCCGAGGAATGATGATATATGTCCTGCATTCATGATGGCGTATGATTGAGAGTGTGAGGCAACTTACGGCCATCCTTCTGATCTCCAGCATGATTCTTTCGGGATGCTCTGGAGAAACCGACGAGTCGTCGGAGATAGCTGGTTGTATGGACGAAAGAGCGGAAAATTACGATAAAAATGCGACCGCGGGGGGACCCTGTGTTTATGCAGATTCTGACGGTGATGGGATATTTGACATAAATGAGGTCTCGGGCTGTACCGACAACGCAGCTAACAACTTCATGGCTGAAGCTACCGATGATGATGGGAGCTGTGATTACTGGGTCCCAAAGTATACCGAAACGTGGACGAAACATGATCCAGAAGATGAGGATTGTATGTGCTCTGACGGATCTGAATACTCGTTTTATTCACGTGACGGAGACTCTGATGTGGCGGTCTTGTTCTTCAATGGGGGAGGAGCGTGCTGGAATGATTTCACATGTACTGTTGAAAATTCGTCTAGTACTGGGGCTTACTGGCAGAATCCCACAGGATGGGGCGGGATACTTGACTTGGACAATAGAGATAATCCACTGATAGATTCTACAATGGTGTTCGTGCCATATTGTACAGGAGACGTCCATATGGGAAATGCTACTTTGACTTACGGGGATAATGTGATGCATCACAGGGGATACCCAAACGCTATGAGCGCTTTTGATTACTTTGTTTCCAGTTATCCGAATGCTAGTACATACTACGTTTTAGGGTCAAGCGGAGGAGCTATTGCGGCTGGTTTCTACGCAGGGAGCCTCGCCGAAGCTCTGCCAGACGCCAATATCTTTGTTTTCCATGACAGTACGGGGGGTGTTACCAGCACTGGAACTACTGACCTTTACCCTGCATGGGGATTGAATAACACCTCCTTTACGTGGCTTGATGGCCTTACCTATAACGGGTCATCACTGGACTGGAATGATATGACCAGTGCCCATCTGGACATATTCCTGAATATTTACAATCCGGATATAACATATGGAAGGTTTGACAGCGCTCAGGATGAGACAATGAAATACTTCAATGGGTTACTCAACAACCCTCCAGAAGATTACAACTGGAGGTTGAGGAACTCTGAATTACACATAGAAAGCGAAGGTGTTGAAATGTCCGGTTGGATAGAATCCGGGGATAATCATGGGATTTTATTTTCCAGTTGGTTCTACCAACTTGAGGACGAGTCTATTTCATTCTCCGAGTGGTTCGGTTCGTGGCTGTCTGGAGAGATGCCTGAAGATGTGTGGTGTTCTGACTGTTAGAGAAATTACTTTAGATTGGAATTGTGGTGAGAAAAATGGATATTAGATTGAGGAAGATGTTAGCTTTGATTATGGTCTCAACAATGTTACTTGCAGGCTGTTTAGGCGGAACAAACAACAATCACGGAAGTGAGATTACTGATGAATTACAGGGACCGACTGATCCCCTAGACAACGGCACTAATTCTTCGGAAAATGGAATCATCAAAATTGAAGGCAGTAATTTCTGCGATGATACCAATCATATCCACTGCATGCTTCCATTTCCTTCGGGGGCATTTTTGGATGTTGACGAAACCCAGGATACCGGATACAGGCTGAGTATTGATGGGGAGGCGATACCTGATACTCGATCATCAGTGAGTGACAATATGGTGATATTGGACAGACTGGATGGCTTCAGCCCCTCAACGCAAATCTTTACTGCCTTTGATGAAGTTCCAAATATCGAGGGAATGGCAACTCAGTTTGATATCGGGATATCAACGATGAATGGGCATAACAGTATACTTCTCAACATGGAGACGGGAGAGAAAGTACATCACTGGATAGAGTTGGACGCACGCGCGCAGGATGATGAGGAAACCCTGCTTTTCTTGAGGACAATTGAGGGTTTGAATCACAACACCAAGTATGCAGTAGGATTCAGGAATCTTGTGAATGAGGAGGGTGTTCCAATTACCTCATCAGATGGGTTCAGAGCACTCAGAGACGGCAATGGGACGGACTCTGATGGTATTGAGGCTCAGAGAGAGGCTTACGAGGAGGTTTTCGAAAAGCTCGATGCTGGTGGATTTGAGAGAGGCAATCTACAATCAGCATGGTGGTTCCACACAGCCTCAACTGAGTCTATACTTCAAGATATTCTGATCATGCGAGATGATGCTGAGCAAAGACTTGGAGAAGGCGGAATTGGCTGTCAGATTACAGATATTGAGGAGAACTTCGGGAATGATAACACATCTCTGAGGCTAATCAGAGGGACTGTCACAACTCCCCATTACATGGAGAATGAATTTGCTAGGTCGCCCTTGATGAGGGGAGTCGCCGGTGACCCTGAATTCGTCCAAAACAGAGAGATAGACTTCACAATGTTGATTCCAAAATCACTGGCAGAAAATAATACATCTGGCCCTTTGACAGTTTTCGGTCATGGGCTTTTTGGTGACGGGGATTCGTATGCTATGAATGCAAGATCGATTGCTAATGAGTACCAGACTGTTGTGATTGCTACTGACTTCAAGGGTTGGAGCTCAGATGGGGACTTGGACGCTATGACTTTCGCTCTTATGGATCTAAAAGAGTTCCAATACCAGCAAGAAAGACAGATGCAAGCTGTAGTGAATCACATCTCAATGGTCAGAACCATAACAGGAGTCTGCTCTGATACCGAACACTTCAAGCACAACGGTACGGACATGATTGATATTGAAACCGTGAACTACATCGGGATATCACTTGGGGGGCTCAGAGGGCCCTCGCTACTTGCATTTGTACCCGAGCTCGAGTGGGGTGTCCTTTGGGTTGGGGGAACCTCATTCACTCATCAGGTGGAGAGGTCAACTCACTACGGATCCGATGAGTATCCTGGACAATTCTTCGAGCTTCTTTCGAGTGAGGTTTCGCTTCCATCTAGATTGGACCGTGCAGTTTCCATAGCCCTGCTTCAATCCATATGGGATTCTACGGACGGCGAAACATACCTTCCTTTCAGGGAGACTGGCTATGGCGATATGCTAAAGCCGTTTGATATGTTCTACCTTACCTCTATGATGGATGCACAGGTTACAACACTCTCAGCTGACAGAGCTGTTAGAACTGGGAATGTCCCTGTCGTAAATGGTTCTGCGTATCACCCATTTGGAGTTGAGGTAGTTGACGGTCCAATCAATGGCTCTTCAGCGGCTTACTTTGATGGGGATTTCCCATTACTTCCTACGGGGAATACCAATGGCCCTATGTGGCATCATTCCCTAGCTCACAACCTGGTTTTGGAGGTTCCCGAGGCCAAGATGATGGCTTACGGATATCTGATATCGGGAATACTGGTCGACTACTGTGACCCCAAGTGCACATTCGAGGGCGATTGGTAATCACCCTACTGGCTCCCCGCCCTCTCCTAGGAATGCGAGCCTCCTGAGATACCCATTGTCAATCATCAGCTCCAGTACGGATTGAGGCATAGTTGGACAAAGGACCTCCATGACAGCATTAGGGTCGTCGATGGTAGACATCATCCTAGCGGTTTCACGGACCCTCCATCCCTCGAATCTATTCCTGTCTTTCATCGGAATCTCGATAACCTCCCACCCAGATTCCCTGTACAAGTTCAGTGAGGATGGGTCACTTGAAAGAAAAAACCCTGACTCTCCATGATACAATTCGGCGTGAGAAACCCAGTTGGGAGGATCGTCAATGTCTGGAATTGGGACAATTAATGGCGAGTCTTGAATCCCTGAAGACACGACCCACCTACTAATCATCTCAGAGCGTTCGTAATGGGTCCATGGGTTTCTCAGGCTCTCTGGCCTGTTAGAAGATCCTAT
>TARA_B100001113_G_scaffold157520_2_pt1 | contig 13234 bp, 5 predicted proteins | sample TARA_B100001113 | Tara Oceans TARA_B100001113 (sample SAMEA2622402) | marine metagenome | biome: marine biome (ENVO:00000447); feature: deep chlorophyll maximum layer (ENVO:xxxxxxxx); material: "saline water (ENVO:00002010), including plankton (ENVO:xxxxxxxx)" | depth 50 m | reverse complement strand
GAAAAGGCACTAAGAGTTGCTACCAGAATTTATGGAGCAGATGGAATCAATATTCACGCTAAAGCAGATAGACAACTCAAGCAGATCAAATCCTGGGGATATGGAAACCTACCAGTTTGTATGGCAAAGACACAATATTCATTCAGCCATGACCCCAACCTCTTGGGAGCACCAAGTGGTTTCGAGATACCTATCCGTGAATTCCGACTTAATGCGGGAGCAGGTTTCGTTGTTGCAGTACTAGGTGAAATTATGACTATGCCAGGATTGCCTAAACGCCCAGCAGCCGCAGACATGGATATGGACGAAAATGGTAATTTGCTCGGCGTATTCGGGTGAACTAATGCAAGTAGTCAAACGCGAGTTCGGATTGTATCGTATCCGAATCGATTGTGAAGATGACCTATGGACAGTAGCTCGTCTTTGTGTCAAAGGTCGCAGCATTGGCATGCTTGGTGAAAGGCGGGATCAGACTACTGCAGGACAAGAAGGCGGTAGAGCAAAAGCGGCTGAAAGAAAGAAAATGTGGATTAAATTAGCAATTGAATCCAACGAGTTTCATACATTTTCTGATAATCTAAGAGTTCATGGGATAATTGAAGAAGCCCATTTTGATATTGGAAGCCACCATACACATGTTGTCGAAGTAAGAGATGAAATCGAATTGACTTCTATGAAAGAATTTCCAAAAGTCGACCACGACCTTATTTCTCAGGCTTGTTCTAACAGTGGAAAGGCCAAGGTAGTCATAATTGTAGTAGAATCTGATGAAGCGATTCTTTACGAGATAACTGGAAGAGGAATTAGAGAAGTCTCGACTTGGACTATGCGAGGAGGAGGAAAATATACCGGAGGAAAATTAAGCGAAGGTGTGTCGAAATCTTTCTTCGAAAAAATCTCAAGAGAGGCGAACGCTTCAATTCCAGAAGGCACACCAATAGTAATCTGTGGGCCTGGTCATGCACGAGAAAAATTGGCACCTCTTATCGATGGTCCAAAAAAATTAGTCGCCACAAGCATGGGTGGAAGAGGTGCAGCAAACGAAGTAATCACTGAAGGACTTGCAGGAGATATTCTTGCTGAACATGCTGTTGTCAAAGAGACCGCGTTGCTTGAAGATGCTTGGACTAGAATCTCAACCGATGGTGCAGTTGCATATGGTGAGAAAATGATTCGAAAAGCATTGGAAGAAGGAGCGATTGAAACCCTAATGATAACTGCAGACTTAGTACGTGAAGAAAAATGGGAATCTGTAGTTTCAGGACTTGATGAAATTGCTGCTACACTAGTGCAATGCTCGACTGACCATGATGCTGGAGAACAATTGGTTGGCTTGGGTGGTGCTGTAGCCTTACTCAGATTCAAGGTGTGAATATGTACAGTAGATGGTTCCATGAAGTTGAAGGCGAATTACGTCAAGAAATGAAGGGATTACGTTGGCTACTCATCAGAAGAGAAGACCTCGCCAAGGCAACATCGGCATGGATGTTTGCAGAGTTGGATGGAACATTAATTGGAATTGACCACCGAGGCGCTAAATTCCAATCAGGGATTCATAACAGAGCGATACACCTTTTGTTAGTTGATGATGGTAGTGGGATTACTGGTATCACAAAAGTCGTAACAGATGGTGAACTTGAAGACCATCTGTGGTAATCAAGCAAATGGAATCGATATCGATTTGTGAGTGCCTAGGTTTACCACGGTAAGCATACATGGCTTTGGCTGGAAACCTAACATTCTCTGATACGATGTTTGGTCTTGCCAAGTTGAAGAACAGACCAAAGTAGTCCCTCTGAAATCAAGGCAAGCATGACCGTGAACGTGACCGGTTACGAAAATATCTGGTACTTCTCTGATTACTAACCCATCTTCAGGCTCAGGTGAAAGTGGAGTTTTCCCACCCCACTGAGGAGCAAGATGCCTTCTTCGTAGCATCTGTCTCATAGCTTCTACTGGATCTTTGTATGTGACAGTTCTAAGACCCGCTACGAAATCGTCGATCGACTTACCGTGATAGGAAAGAATCCTAACACCATCTAGGCTGAAATCACAAGGATTACCAACAAATTTGGTCGTGTTGAAATCTTGCTGGATATCTGGTTCAAGAGTTGGTTGTGGCTCAGCTGGCCTAACAGCGTCGTGGTTACCAGGCAACATAATGCATTCTACCCATTCTGGTAGTAATTCCAGTAACTCTGCAAAACGAGTGTATTGCCCATACAAATCTTTGATTGCGAGTTCTTTATCCTGACCTGGATAAATTCCAACCCCATCAACACAATCTCCTGACAAAACAAGATATTTGATTGTTCGAGCAAGAGGGTCTGTATTGAACCACTGAACCATCTTGTGCCACTGTGCCTCTAGGAAGGTCTTGCTACCAACGTGTACATCTGAAAGGAATGCGACAGATACACCTTGTTCTGCGAAAGTTTTGTCATGACTAGTCTGCATCGGGAAATGTAAATCATCAACATAGAACATATCACCATTCTGAGAAAATGTTCCAGAAACACCAACTACGTCGTCAGGCATTAATCCTGACTCAACAATTTGTGCATGCTCAATGACTCTATCTTCACCAGTTCGATTCATCAGTATACAATTCATATCTCCACTAGCATCTTCAATAGAGAACATCAAGTGTCCATTCTTTGTATGCCTCGGTCCGTTTACTAGGCCAATTGCTACTGCAATGTTTTCTCTACCTTGGAATCTGCTTTTTTCTGCATGTAATCTTGCAATCTCCATTGGCCTGCGAGGTAAATTTGAATTTGCAATAATCAGTTTCCTCAACCTTTCAAGACGATCTGTGAAAGCATCATTGATATCAACCATTTTTCCTTCAGTAGTACTGTTGCCTGTAATGTCATAGTGTACTTGGATGTCAATCATTGCATCCATTGCATCCATTGGGAAATCTTCTCTTTTCCAATCTGGCATGTTATTTCGCATATTGATTAGTTCTGGGGTTGGTTCTGCTATTGGAGCAATAACTCTCCCAGGGTTGGAAGGTATCATTTCAGGAGTTAGGCGTCCTTTGACTCCTTTAGATTTCAGTTCAGAAATCAAGCCAAGGGGATCAGAGTGAGTTTCTAGTTTTTCTTTTACCCCACGAGAGACAATCAATCCTGCAGCCATAAGCTGCTGGAAAATCTCGCCCCAACCGACTGCCATATTGTGAAGACATAATCGGATGTTCTTGAGGTGTTCGGAAAAATTTGCAAAATTTGCAAATCATTCATTTCCCCATTCTACGTCTGTATCATCACCAATTGACTTACCTGGGTCTTGCCATGATTCATCTTGCCAAGGTGATGTAGCTGCAGCTTCGGCTGCCTTTCTCGCTTTTTCGGCTTCCGATTTAGCCATTTCAACAGCAGCTTCTGCTGCGGCTTTTTCTTTCTCTGCGATTGCATCTTTTTGTCTGACTTTGGCTTTATCCCAACAATCAATTGCGGTCTTTAGAGCGAAATGAACGAATGAAACCTTGTTTTCAAATCTGGTACCACCCATTTGAACTGATTCCGCATTAGCCCAATGTGCGGATGCAATTCCAACATAAACCAAGCCAACTGGTTTTTTTGAATTTGGAGCAACTGGTCCTGCAATCCCAGTAATTGAGATTGCTATATCTGCACCTGATCTTTCTCTTGCCCCTTCGGCCATCTGGATAGCAACTTGAGCATTTACTGCACCTTTTGATTCCAATAACTCCTGCTGAACATTTAACTCATTAATTTTCGATTCATATGAGTAACAGACCCAACTTTGTCCAAAGTATTCACTAGCACCCGCAATATCGGTTAATGTGCTTGCTAACAAGCCCCCTGTGCATGATTCCGCGATAGTGATTGTTGCTTTTACTTCCTTTATACGGCGTACCAATCGGGCCGCAAGGGCTTGGACTTCCTCATCCATTGTGATACCGCTGGCGTCTATCCTTCTTGAATGTACAGGGGTATCATTCAAAAGGAAGTGGCACTAGGGCGGGCTGGGCCCGTGGTCTAGCGGTTATGACACCTCGCTTACACCGAGTTGATCGTGGGTTCGATTCCCACCGGGCCCACCTTACTTCTAAGCACAACACAGCGTAAGCCTTTGAGTAGATTCTGTAACTTGTTCTAAAGAAAATAAAGACACTGAATCATTATTTTATTGATCCAAAAATTGCTTGAATTAATATTAAATTCTACAAACCTAAATACGGTCGCAAATCATTACAGTCTTTCGAATTGACAACAATTACTCCTGCTTTAGAAAAGGCCTCTTTTGCCGTTTCTCTCTGGGGGTTGAAGCCAATAAATGTGGAATCTTCAACTCTCATTGACAAATCCATACTTGAATCACCAATCGCTACCATTCTATCTGGAGGGCAATCTAAAATTTCCAACAGTCTCTTGATTGAAGTATATTTTTGCATAGAAGGAACTCTAACAATTCCTTCATCCATTAGCCAACCCTCTTCATCAAATTCGAAACCGTTAGCAATCCAATCATCAGCTTTGACTAGAGCCGCAATAGACTGAACATACAAATCAACACCAGCAGAAACTATTGCAACATGAATCCCTGCTGCTTTTAGATCTGCAACTAACTCTTTGGCACCTTTCATCAACTTACATCCAGAGTAGGCTCGGAATATATCATCACGATGAATCTTTGGAGATTTGGCTTTCCACAGTGCAATATCTGCTGCCATGAATTCGTTATCTGTTAGTTGACCTGCCATGAATTTCTGAAGCAAATCCTTCGAATCTGTACCGAAATGATCGTGGATCGTTTTCCATGAGGAAATAGAATCCGCTAGTACTCCGTCACAGTCAAATGCTACACATAGTGGCTTTTCCAAATCGGTCCCCAATAACCCCTCGAGGCTTTCGCTATTGGACTTGTTGAAAATAAAAGAAGAAAGAAGGTTACAGAGGGCGTGGCCTCAGAACAAAAGTCCTGAGGCCACACTCCTTTGTGGGGCATCCCCCATCTTCCGTAGAAGATGGGTATTATCTACACTAGAGAGACACCTCATCCTCCTCGAAAGGAGGATGAGATGTACTCAACTCAACCGTATCAAAGGTCTGACCAAGTTCTCAAGACGCTGTTGCCTTGACCACTGCTTGGTACATAGCTGATATCAATGTACACGTCTTCTAGCAACTCACCATTATCATCCGTGGAACGGACGTAAATTGTGTCGCCAGTATCTAGACTAGACTTGGTAGCGCCATTTTCAGAACCTACGGAGTCACCGAAAGTAATCATACTGTCAGAGTTACCAGGGTAGAATCCGTATACAGTAGGGTCTGCAAGGTTGTAGCTGTTCTTGACTGTTTCACCAGTAGATGGATCAGTGTACTCGAAAGTAACCTTGATCGCCTGAGTTGCTAATTCTACTTGAGTTCCAGTAACCGTAATACGGTGGAATCCATTATCAGTAGCAGCCTGAGACGAATCTACAGTGAAGGATACTCTTGGAACACCCTTTGCTTCTGTATCGGCCAAACTAGATGCCCAGACATAGATCACACCAGATAGAACCACAGTGATTGCCACCATTAGGATGGTAGCGATAACTGGGCTCACTGCTTGCTCATCATCTTCAAGAGTCATCTCTTCAAGTGCTTCTTCTTCTTCCTCGCGGCGGCTCTGTAGAACCAATGCGCTGACGAATAATCCAGCTGCGCTGATAGCAATCAGTGATGGTGCGAATGATGGGACATCTGCTGTTCCAATCAAGCGTACAACGGTTGGGATTGGTTGATCTGTACCGATTGTAGTCTTACCAAATGTTCTTGGTTGAGCACAATCAGATCCGTTACCCAAAGTTGTCATCAAGTTGTTACACCAGTCTTGGTCTTCCAACATAGGTCGGCGCTTGTTCTCTAGAGTGACTGCAGATGGGTTACCATCTTCGTCCACACTGGAACTTCCAACTTCACCAGGACAGCTCCATGCTGAACCTTGTGTGCCATCGCTCTGGATACAAGCGTGGGCATGTGGGAAGTCGTAGCCGAAGTAGCGCTCATCCGCAGACTTGCTTAGATCACAACTTTCGTCAACACATGTTAGGACATCAACTTCAACCCAAACCTTTGTGGTTGTTGAAGTAATGTAAACCATGTCGTGCACATCCATTGTGTCACCATATGCAGGTGGCATAACGTATTGTGTACCTAGGTTGACATATCCTTCGACGGTATCATCTTCACTTTCGTAACCATTGCTGTAGAAGGTGACTTCTAGCATGTGTGCGTAGTTGTATGGCCCTTCATCTCCACCGTGACCGATGGTTACAGTTGTTGGAACCATTGTCTTAGGCATGATGTTGGTAACTTCGTTGAAGTCAAAGCCAGACACACCATCTAGGTAGTAGTCAGGTACATTCTCAGCAACGTTGTCGACACGGATGTACAATGTTACACTGTCTTCACCAGGTTGGTAGTTTCCAGTGCTTGTATCGTTTGCTCCGTAGTCGTTAACGTAGTTTGGTATGTAACTTGGCGCAGTTGCTGTGTCACGTAGCTCAAGAGTGATTGGACAGAATTCACCCGAAATTGGGTTCTTCTGGTGTATACCACCGTTGTTTAGGTAGTCACGTTCCCACTCAGGAGCGTTTGTTGTAGCGTCCTTGATTAGATCGAAGACAATGTCATCACCGTTGATTGTAGCAGAGAAGTAGTTCTCATAATCACAGGTGTCTGACTTGACAATGTTCCAAGCAAGATCTGCATCTTCGTGGTCATTGTCATGCTTCATTGCAGACAAATCGTAGGTTAAGTTCGCTACGCTCTCATCGTCCTCAGTCAGTGTGACCTTCCATGGGAAGTTTGGAACTTCTCCATTTCCGTCAGAGATTACTACACCAGTTTGGCGGTTCCAATCTAGAACTTCAGGTGCATCGTTTACTGGAGTGACTGCGAAGTCAACTTCCATAGGTGTTGCATCAGTGTTCTCTCCAACCCATCCGTATGCTAGACAGATTGCCTCTGTCATTCCAGTAGGAACTCCTGGAGCTAGATACTCAGGTATGAAGGAAGCAAGTCCTAGGTAGATGTTAGCACATCCAGTAACGACAATTGGGCCGTATACTGGGTGGTTTACAGGGTAGTCAACCAACCATGTGTAGGAAACACAAGCTGCCTTAACATCAGTTGTGCGTCCTAGGTAGGTGTTCTGACAATATCCACCGTCATCGTTTAGAGTTAGTACGATAGTACATTCGCCACCAAGTTCGTTTGCTTGGTTCTCAGTGATGATCAACTCATTGTTCACGACAGACACAGAGAATGCTGGACATGGATCATATCCACCAGTTGTACTGTAGCCGTTAGGGAAGATTTCGTCCCATTCGTCGTCGAATGTGGTGACATCAACACCGTAAGCAACACTCCAGAAGTCTGTGTAGTTCATCGAGTTGTATACAACTGCGTTAGCATCGATTGTACTGTCACAACCATCGTCAGAGCGAACTGCTGTGACCTTGTTTCCGCTGGAATCCATGTATTCTTGATACCAGACAGATCCACAACCGTTCTGAGCTAATAGGTAAGTCAACAATGCTACATCATTCAGAGTAGGTAGTGTGTACGAACCGTTTGCATTAGCTGCTGCCCATGCTAATGGGTCGCCAGTCATTGCAATGTCCTGGAATCCACCGTTAGCGGTAACTGCTGCACCTGCTTCAGCGAATAGGGCTGCAACACTGCTGAACTTCTTCTGTACCCAGTATGGTTCTACAGTGACTTCTTCGGACTTGATTGAAGCACCCCATGTGTATTGCTGAGGTTGTTCGTTAGCCATGTCATTGCTTGCCATATCGATTACATAGGAACCAGTTGCGTTAGCAGCAGATCCTAGGACCTTGCTGACACTTCCGAATCCTTCATCGAGGACGTTCAAGTTGTTGTCACCATCGTCTGCGAAGACTGGCATACAGTCGTCGCGCTCTGAGTTACAGATGATTGGAGCGTCGTTGACGTTAACTACTGTGAAGACGATTGTCTCACTGTCTGTCAATCCGTGGCTGTCCTCGACTCCGAAGTGGAACGTGTAGGTTCCGAACTGGTCGTGGTCAGGAGTGATTGACATTGTTTGGCCAACTAATCCACTTGCAAGTAGCATACTAGGACTCTGAGATGGATCTGTATCATCAGCTACAGTCCAAGTTAGAGTACTCTCTACATCTTGTACATCATCTGCCTTGTCCAGCAGTTGTAGTGTGTAAAGTCCGCTGTCTTCGTTAACAGTTATGTCAACCAAGTTCTGAATCACTGGACATGCACGCTCGATGTTAATTGAAAGAGCGCGATTTGTGCTCATGTCAACATCATTGGTAGTGTTCCAATCTTCTGCACAAGGTGCTTCTACCTTAGCAGATATATCGTACTGCTTAGCGTCTGTAGGTGTGTTAGAACCAACATAGCTGCGGTAGATTAGTAGATGGTTGCTGATATCTAGACCAGTGTCAAGATCGCCGTGTCCCATTAGAAGAGTCAACTCTTCGCTGAAAGTTTGTCCAACTGCTCCAGAAGCAATGTTCTGAGTTGGGTGGACTGCGTTTACAGCTCCTGTTGATTCATCCTGAACGATTACAATCATTCGAACGTTGCTTGCTGGTTGTCCGATACAATCCCAAGGAATTGAGATTTCAGTATCAGTATCTCCAGAATATCCGATGAATGACTGTAGGTTGTTACAGGTGACATCAGACCATCCCGAGAATCCATTAACCTTCAAACCGGAGTTACCTGTGTTTCCATCTTCTGCCCAGAAGACATAGTCTGCTGCGAATGGCAGTGAGTGAGATACATACCAGCTTTGTCCAGTTGAGTCTCCACCTGTGCTCGAGTCGATGTAGATTTGCAAGTCAGCAGATCCCATATCAACGCCAGTTAGCGCAAGGTGTAGGTTGTTAGCGTCCCATGTTGCAAGGAAATCCTCGCCAGTGCCGTTGCTTGACATTACACCAGGCATAGCATCGTCAGATGGGTTCTTTACATTACCAAACCACTCTTCCATGTCACCGTCAACATTCACGAATGATGTACGGTAAGCAGGAGATACGTATGCTGCTTGAGCACCGTCAGTGGACTTGATTAGAAGTCCAACGTCGGAAGCATCTCCAGTCTTGTGAGTGATGTTCAAGTTTAGTAGGTTACCTTCGTGGATAACTGCAGTTGAATCTAGGATCAACTTGCTAGCATCAACTGTGTTTCCAACAGATGTTACTGTTACATATGCACCAGCGTCGATCTGAGTAGTTACATCAGACCAGGTTACGTTTTCAACGGATCCTTCTGCGCCGCCATCTGCTAGTAGTGCAGTAACTGCGCCAGAGTCTCCACCGTTCCAGCGGAAGTCCACTGCATCGATGTCTAATCCGGTTAGACCGTATGTGCTCATGTCAGTAGCATCGAAGGAAGATGCGCCTCTAACGTACATTGCGGATCCTGTGGAACCAGCAGTTAGAGTTGCACCGTTAACGATGACATCTGTGTCTTCAGCATCTACACCGTAAGAGCCACCAGAAATGATAGCGTTTCCGGATAGTGTCAGTTCTCCACCGTTTTGTTCAACAGCAGTAGAGAATCCAGATACAGATGTTCCACTCAGAGTAATTTCATCAGTTGGACCAGCGACGTTAACACCTGTTGAGGTGAATCCGACACCAGTTCCGTTGACTACTGTGATTGTACCAAACATTGTTGATGGATGGATTGAACAGTGGTAATCGTATGTTCCAACAGCCGTGAAGGTCTTGGTGAACGTAGATCCAAGGTTCCAACCTGAACCGGTTCCCCATGTTGTATCATTAGATGTTACATCGTGGTTGTTACCGCTAGCATCGTATTCAACTTGTCTCCACCTTACAGTGTCACCTACATTGATTGTCAATGTGGATGGCGTGAATGTGGAAGCCAGAGCTTGGACTGAGTAAACAACTCCTCCACTTCCGCCAAGAGCGGTTAGAGTGGATGAGGTGTCTGTTAGGTCACAGCCATCTGTTACTAGGGCGTTCTCCATTACGGTAACTGTGTTGCCACCAGTGTTAACTGGTGATGTTCCACAGTCCTCTACCCAAATTCCAACAGCAGAAGGTGCTGTTCGGCCTGCAGAGGTCGAAATGTCGTTGTTAGTAACATTAGCTTCGTAGTTGAAAGTTACTCCATCGACTACAATACCACCATCAGCATCAACTAATGTGTTACCGTCAATAGTTCCGTATCCTCGGTAAACACGTATACCTGGGTGAGACGAATCTCCATCTCCATAGATTGTGTTACCGTTGATAGTCCAATCTTGAGCACCACGTAGGTAGATCGGTTCATCTCCATTGTTGTTGAAGGTGTTATCATTAATTGTGATATCAGTGGTGTAAGTACTCTGTGTGTAAACGTTGTAAAGTGGACTTGTAGTACCGCTAAACGTGTTCTCAGTGACTTCAGCACCATCAGCGTAGCTGAAGTAGAACCAAACATCAAGGTATTCAGTGTCTACGAAATCGTTTCCATGAATAATCGCACCGTCAGCACCCCATTGTGCCTGAGCGTGATAGTAGTAGTAAGCAGTTCTCGAAAGCATAACTCCTACTCCACATCCTTTGAACGTGTTGTCGATGATTGTAGTGTTCTCAACACCAGTGTTCATACACTGATCTACACGAGTAGATGCTCCACTCAAACTGTTACCTCTAAAGTGTGAGATTGTGCTGTTCTTTACGTTGAAGAAGTCAGCTTCCCAGTTATAGTAAGTGCTCCATGAGTACTTAGGACCATAGTTGGTTGCAATCGAAGCCACACCAGATAAGGTAGAGTTCTCGATGTTAGGAACTAGCCAGTTCCTTCCTGAGTACCCTATCTGGAAACCTTGTGCCTCATCGCCATCCATTGCCAGTGAAATCCACTCGGAGTTGTGTGCATGAAGGCGTGTGTTGTAAGGAGACAAACCTTGGATTCTTGTTGAATCGTCATATTGGTATGATCCCGTAACCAAGACAGTACTTCCATTGAAGTTGTAATCTTGACCACCTGTCAGGTATGCTAGACCGAAGTCGATCATTACAACCTTATCTTGCACGTTAGTAGGCATACCTCTGTAATATCCAACTTGTGTTAATCCAGAATTATAATTCCTTGCAGACGATGTTGGCTGTCCAGGACAAGCTTCCATCGAAGGATAACTGCTTAGAGTGTATCCATAGCAAAGACGTACGTCAACTTGCTCAACCAATGCCAGACTGTGGCTGTTACCTGGTGCATCATTCAAACTTAGGTTGTCAAATGCATATCGGAAATCAGCAGCGTTATCTGAAGCGCTGTTCCAGTAATAACTTCCAACCTTAGCTACAGTTACTGCTTGGTAACCTGCTAGGCTCAAAACCGATAATCCGGAGTTGTCTACAGTTTCAGTTGTGAAGGTCATGTCAGAAGCAATACCGTTTGAATCAGTTGTTGCAGAGCCAGTAGGTTCTCCATCACCATTCTTCAGTACGACTTTTGTTCCTGCAATTGCATTGGTATCAGCAGTAACTGTGACATCTAGATGTCGCATTCTGTTCAAGATACCAGTACCTGTTACTTCAGCAGAAGTAGTGTCAATTGTACCTTCGATAAAGTCGACTGATGCGGATCCGGTAATCAATACATCCTTTGTATTAGCGAATGAGCTGTCTACAAAGGTTAGTTTTCCAGAACCTGCGGTTTCTACACCAATTGCGTTGGTTGCTAAGTCCATACCAGACCAAGTTATATCTTCACTGGTTGCAGCACCAAACTTGATAGCTGCGCCAGCAGATGTACCGATAGTACCTGATAATTCACCCTTCATATCCTTGATGTAGTAAACACCAGCGGAAGAAGTTCCAGAAATATCAACGTCAGTGAAGTCTATACTTCCTGCGGCTCCAGAGCCCACCATAATTCCGTAACTTCCTCCTGTAACTGTTAGATTAGACATAGTTGATGTTGTTGAACCAACAACTTCGAAACCTGCATCGTTTGGAGAGGTTACTGTGATGTCATCAAATGCTGCTGCAGCATAGTTTCCACCAAGTTCTACACCAGTGTCAGCTCCAGTAATTGTTCCGTCAGCGAACAGAGGAGTTCCTGATTCTCTTAGGTAAGCACCCAAGTCAGAAGGATCGTCACCTGTTCTTGCTACGAATTCAATTCTATCTTGATAGTTGTCAGCACGGTAGTGCAATACGTCAAGGTAAACCTTCATTGAAGACAAGTTGTTCATTCCTGACAAGTCAATTACAGGCATTGTCAGACGGTTTTTATCTCCAGGACTGTTGTAGTAGGAGTATGCTTGGTCTGCACAAATGTTGTAACCGCCCCATGAAGAACCAACGTAGCCTTCTGGAGGCATCATGCTGCTCCACTGCCATGATGAGGTGTAATATCCCCACCAGTGTCTTTGGTAGACGTAAGTTGCTGATTCATCAGTTTCTTCCCAGTCCCAACCTGTAGGTTCTCTGTATGAATAACCTGGGTTAGGTGAATAGTAAGCAGGGTTGTTACTGTAACCATATGCATTACAATTGTGTGATGGGATACCGGATGCTCCACCGCTGGAACCGTCATAGTATCCATCATCTTGTGCACTTGTAATGTTCCAAGAGTTACCTGCATTGTCGGTTAGCTGTACATTCATTCTGTCAGTCATAAAGTAGTACTTAGAATAAGCAGAGTTGTAGAATGGGTGAGCGTTTCCACCGCCATAAACAGAGTTGTATCCAATCTGAATGTAGTCTTCTCCAAGGTAGTTGGACATGTCAATTTCGTGAACCTTCCAACCACTGTTCTCTCCAGATAGCAATGGGCTTCTGTAGATAGTAGGCAGGCTCATTCCGCCGTATACATCCAATCCGACATCGTTATCGTTCAATGTAAATCCATTGATCTGAGGTGCAGAATTTTGTGCATAGATACCTGTTTCAGCATTCTTGACAATAATGTTGTCAACTGCGCCCATAGCGCCGTTGAACATCAATCCAATACCGGTTTGACCGGAGTTCTGAATTGTAGAGTCATCCCAGTCTAGTGTTCCGCCGTTAACCATTAGAGTAGCGACGTTTGAAGCAGCGTTAGCATTACCGTAAATAATTGCAGAGTTGCTAGCGGTTAGGGTACCAGAATCAAGGTTGATTCCATCCTTTATGTCCTTCATAATTCCGCCATCTAATAATAGGTCTCCCCCAGCCATATCGAAATCGACTGGGTAACTAGAT
>TARA_B100001113_G_scaffold68434_1_pt1 | contig 13274 bp, 9 predicted proteins | sample TARA_B100001113 | Tara Oceans TARA_B100001113 (sample SAMEA2622402) | marine metagenome | biome: marine biome (ENVO:00000447); feature: deep chlorophyll maximum layer (ENVO:xxxxxxxx); material: "saline water (ENVO:00002010), including plankton (ENVO:xxxxxxxx)" | depth 50 m | reverse complement strand
TTGTCGGAAGAGCAAGAGATGCTTCGGGAACTTGCTCGCGATTTTGCCAGAGATAATGTCAGGCCTCATGCAGAGAAATGGGATCTTGAAGGAGAATTCCCGCTAGATACTATTGCTGAGGCACATTCTCTCGGACTTACAAACCTGCATATTCCCGAAGAGTATGGCGGTGCAGGGATGGGAATTCTAGAGGAAGCCATTGTTTCAGAAGAAATGTCGTGGGGAGACCCAGGATTCGGAACTGCCCAGTATTCCAATGGTCTAACCGCCGCTCCGATCATCACGGGGGGTACCGAGGAACAGAAGCACAAGTACCTCGGTATGCTTGCCAAAGAGCCTCTAATTGCAGCATACTGCGTAACTGAGCCGGGCGCGGGAAGTGATGTTTCCGGAATCATGACCACTGCTGTACTGGAGGGGGATCACTACATTCTCAATGGGAGCAAGATGTGGATCACCGGAGCTGGACATGCAGAGTGGTTCTTTGTCCTGGCATACACTGACCGATCCAAGGGATATCGCGGCATGAGCGCTTTCATAGTCGAATCAAAATGGGACGGTGTTGAATTGGGGAAGAAAGAGACAAACATGGGCCAAAGGGCTTCAGATACACGGGGCATCACATTCACCGATGTTCGAGTACCTGTCGAGAATTTGGTGGGCGGTGTAGAGGGGCAAGGCTGGATGAATGCGATGAAGGCCTTCGACTTCTCAAGGCCGATAGTAGCCGCTCAGGCAGTTGGAACATCAAGGGCGGCATACGAACACGCTTTGCAATACGCAAGTGAGAGGGAATCATTTGGTAAGAAGTTGCACGAGCATCAGGCGATTCAATTCATGCTTGCAGATATGAAGACAAAGATTGAGGCTAGCCGTCTGCTCTGCTGGAAGTCTGCATGGGAAGCAGACCATGGAATCAGAAACACCGAAAGTGCCGCACATGCTAAGCGATTTGCAGCAGACTCTTGCATGGAGATAACAACTGATGCAGTACAGGTTTTCGGCGGGTACGGTTATTCGGAGGAATATCCTGTTGCTAGACTCATGCGAGGTGCAAAGGTTTTACAGATATACGAAGGAAGTAGCCAAGTCCAGAGAATGATTATCGGAAGAGAGATGCTAAGGCACACTCGCACCCCCTGAATTCCGCAACGCTTTGAAGTGCGATGCTGGGCACGCATTTGTTATGGCATTCGGCGAGATCGACATACCGTTCTGGCAGGAGGCCGGATTCCGACTCGCAATTTGCGAAGTAACTGGCTCTCGCTTCAGGACTCGAGACCCTCAAAGAAAAACATGCGGGGACACTCATCTCGATTCTTACACCTTCATCGGAACTCCCATCATATCTGGATACGAAGAGAGAGGCAGTGCACTCAAAGAAAAAATGAGGGAAGCATTTCTTGATTTCTATGAGAAAAAGGGACATGCTCGTCTGGAACCATACCCCGTCATTGCGCGATGGAGGGATGATATACACCTCACAATCGCTAGTATCGCAGATTTCCAGCCGCACGTAACTTCAGGAAGAACCCCTCCACCAGCAAATCCCCTGACCATAAGCCAGCCATGCATACGCCTCACAGACGTAGCCGCAGTAGGTCGCAGTGGACGCCATCTTACGACTTTCGAGATGATGGCCCATCATGCCTTCAATCGAGACTCAACCGGAGAGTATCACTATTGGATTGATAATTGCGTCCGATTATGTGACGAACTCCTCGTTGAAACATTCGGCATTGATCCAGCAGAGATCACTTATGTTGAGAATCCGTGGTCTGGAGGCGGTAATGCAGGCGCTGCACTTGAGGTGATAGTCGGAGGGCTCGAACTTGCTACGCTGGTCTTCATGGATCTGGAGGAGCACCAAGAAGGGGAAATCGAAATCAAAGGGCTGAGATATCGTCAAATGGATCAGAAAATCATCGATACGGGATACGGTCTCGAGCGTTTCTGCTGGGCTGCTGCTGGTACTCCGACTATCTATGAAACCGTATACCCGGAATCCGTTCAATTTCTGAGGAATCTGGCCAAATTTGATGACATGGTCGACTCGTTGGAGATACCGCTCGATATAGACACGCTGTTGGGCGAACTATCCCGGCTAGCAGGAATTCTGAATATCGATGTCGGAACTGATGCAGATGCATTATACTCATCTTTAGCAGACAGGATTTCTCAAAACGAGGCACCCATTTCCGTATCTCAACTGAAATCGATAACCGAGCCCCTTGCATTGATATATGCAATTCCAGATCATCTTCAGGCGCTCTGCTCAATGCTCGGAGATGGACTCGTCCCGAGCAACTCAAAGGCCGGATATTTGGCTAGGATGTTGGCTCGGAGAGTTTGCAGGATGAAGGATGAACTAGGAGTCGACATCAAACTTGCCGATCTCGGAAATCAGCATTTGGATCTGAATATGGCGAATAAGAAAGACATCGATAGAAACGGCATTATTGACATGCTCAATTCCGAGGAGAGAAAGTACACTGCAATGTTGGAAAGAGGGAGGTCTGCAGTTGCAACAGCTCTGAAGGATACTCCCTCGAGCTCCAGCACAATCGATGATGAGATACTCTACAGGCTCGCTGAAGAGAGGGGAATACAACCTGACATGACTTTAGCCATAGCTCGAGATTTAGGGTGGAAAACACTCGAGATTAGAGTCGGCTTCGCTGCCGATATGGCTGCTAGGAACGCTCAGAGAACCAAAGAAGCAGCCTTGAAGTCAGAGCCTTCTTCTTTGACATCCACGTACCCCCCCACAATTCGTCTGTTTGATGAGAATCCTGGCATGGCCGTTTTCGATGCACAGGTCATCGACTGCGTTGAAATGGAATCTGTAGATGAACAAGGCACTTCAAGAGCTTCATGGATATTAGTCTTGGACAGCTCAGCCTTTTACCCCGAGAGCGGCGGACAACTCGGTGACAGAGGGACCTTGGGGCCCGCTGAGATATACGACGTAAGGATCGAAAACGGAGTAATATTGCATTATGCGGATCGTCCAATTAAACCTGGACGCGTCTCAGGATCAATAGACGAGGAAAGAAGGCTCCAGATATCTCAGCACCATAGTTCCGTACATGTCGTCGGAGGATCAGCACGCCAGATATTGGGCCCCCACGTGTGGCAAGCTGGATCATTCAAGAATGAGTCACTTGCAAGATTGGATGTAACTCACTATGGCAGACTTTCGAGAACTCAATTAGATCAGATAGAGGATCATGCTAACGAAATAGTATCTCAGAATAGGAATATCGAAATCACAGTCATGCCTCGGGCAGAAGCCGATTCGACACATGGCTTCTCGATATATCAGGGAGGCCCTCCTAAGCACGATATGATTAGATTAGTCAACATTGAAGGGCACGATCTGCAGGCATGCGGCGGTACGCATGTGAGTAAAACCTCCGAGATTGGCGAGATACGAATCGTTCGTTCCAGTCAAGTCCAAGACGGGGTAGAGCGTCTGGTGGTCATGGCGGGCGAGGCGGCTAGGGAGCACGCCCGCGTTCAATCCGAACTTCTGAGCCAATCCGCCGACATTCTCGGCGTACAGCCTCAGGACCTCCCCCAAGCAGTTGATCGCTTCTTCAATGAGTGGAAAGACCAAAGAAAAACAATAGAACAACTCAGGGGCGAAATCGCTCGCATACGGGCCGGAGGAGAATCCTCTGCCACCACAAAAGATGGCATTCGATATGTGATTATGGAGATGGACGGCGAAGTCAAGGAACTAATGGGTACGCTAGGAGAATTAACCAGGGACCCGAATAATCCCACAGTCGCAGTAATCGCAAGTAAAGAAGGAGGCGGTAAGCTAGTGGTTGCAATTACCGAGGATTCAATAGCCTCGGAAAAGCATGATGCATCCAAAATCATTCAAGCTATCTCCCCTGCAATCAGCGGCAGCGGGGGGGGAAGGCCAACCATGGCTCAGGCAGGGGGAACAGACCCTAGCGGCATCGATAACGCACTCAAAATGGCGAGATCGGAATTAGGAATCTAAAGTCGGCGCCTTCATGTGCCTCGGTGCAATCCAGAAGCATGGCCGGCATCATGCCAACGAGAAGGGCTGCCGCCATAGAGTACGCTATTCGCGATGTTGTCGTGCCTGCTCTGGAACTTGAGAAGATGGGCCATGAAATCATCAAGATGAACATAGGCGATCCGCTGGCTTACCCCGGGTTACCCACCCCGAGTCACATGGTTGAGGCGTTCAAACAGGCCCTTGATCGACAAGACAACGGCTATGGCCCATCGTATGGAATTCCTGCTCTGAGGGAAGCGATAGCAGCAGATGAGAGATCAAAAGGATGGGGATGCCAGGCTCACGATGTCTATGTCACGCATGGGGTAACGGAAGCACTCCAGATTCTCTTCGCAGCTTTTCTTCACAGGGGCGATTCGATACTCGCTCCAGGGCCCCATTATCCGCCATATCTTGCATATCCCCAAATGTATGGCGCCAAGACCGTCGAATATGCACTCGACCCAGAAAATGGTTGGGCCATCGACGTAGAAGATATACGCTCCAAGATGGATAAAAATGTCCGATTTATCGTTCTGATTAATCCCAATAACCCAACTGGGAACGTAGCCACTGCTTCTGAAATTCTCGAGGTTCTTGATATTGCCAGGGAGTGGCCCGATTGTACAGTAATCGCTGATGAGATATACGACGGATTGGATTTCTCTGGAACGCAGAAGTCGGTCGCTTCACTTTCTGTTAACTCCCCCGTCATCACCTTGAACGGCGTATCAAAGGTCCATTTCGCACCCGGCTGGAGAATCGGCTACATGGCATTTCATGATCCAACAGATGTACTTGGTGAAGCACGAGATGGAGTGGAGAGATTACTCAGGAGCCGTCTTTGCGCATCTACCCCAGCCCAACACGGGTATCTCGCGGCCCTTGGGGGAGACAAGAGATGGCTACATGAGAGGCTAGAATCCATCAGAAGTAGAGTAGACTTGTGTATGGACAGAATCGACTCGATTGAAGGTTTGTCGTGCAACCGACCAGGTGGCGCATTTTATCTATTTCCGAAAATAATCGATCAAGAAAGATTCCCGTCGGACAAGGATTTCGTATTGAAACTTCTACATGAAGAACATGTACTCTTAGTCCATGGTTCAGGATTCTCTCCAGTCCATGGTTCAGGACATTTCAGACTCGTAGCCCTACCTCCTGAAGAGGTGCTCAACGATGCATTCGATAGAATCGATCGATTCATGAGGGCCCGTTCATGAAGTTTCTTCGAAGATTGTTAGGTGCGACTGTCCCGAACCCTCTGGAACGTTTGAGGGTCACAGAAACGGGATCAATAATTGACACTTTTAGATCCAATTCACCCATCTGGCTCGTAAGATCCGACACCATGGCATCAATCGCCAACGAGATGTCTGAGAAGCTCGGCCCAGACGTTTTGCGCACGCTGCGTTATGCGGCAAGAGATGACTGGACAATGATGCTGAATGAGTCGAATATAACTTGGAAGGGTGCTGATCCATCTTCATGGAGAGACTTCGATCGACTTTGGAAAGGCGACGGACACCTACATGCCTCTATGATAACGGATGGAGAAGTTGCTCGATATGTGGTTGAATCTACTTCCCTCGCAGCACTCGCCGCAGGCTCTTTTTCCGCAGCACTCGAACACGCGTTACAGAACAATATCCGGGTCGGAGTGGAATCTCAAAATGAAGGAGCTGCATTTCTCAGTGTGGAGATGCTGGAACGATCTGAATCCGATTCACACCCTCTCGTTCAAAGAAACACGCCTGATGAGAAAATATCTGGAAATAGACTTGAAATAGATGAAATTGAGGTAGATAGCGACGGAGGATTGATGCTATTCAATGCTCCTTTGTCGATAGTTCCTTTCCGACTCTTTACCTTCTGGAAACGATCCTCATCCCACTTGCTCCCCTTGGATAGTGGCGAGGCATCTAACAAGTGGTCAGAATACCTGAGTGACTCAGTGGCAAAGGCATTTATCGATTCTGGCGAGATGATTATGATCGAAGACGAGGGATCATGGGCGGATGTCGGAAAGAATCAACTTTCAAGGTGGGGGCTTGGAATCATAGACTCTGCATCTATACTGGAAAATACACTCAGAATAAGGTTGAGATCGGATGCACAGTACTGCATGCCAACGGGTATTCTGACTGCCTGCTTACAGCGAGCAACGGCAAAAAAAATCTCTCCAAAAGAAACTAGATTCGACTCAGGATTCGAGCTTCTTTTTGATCTTGAGGGATGAAAATCACATGCGCCTCTACGCCTAACGGTTATATCCGGGGCACAGCGGAATGAAGGTAGCCTTGTCGGGGGGCGAGCCGTAATGAAACTCAATCACAACCAGTATGCAATCGCTGCAATCGTTGCAACGCTGTGTTTAGCAGGCTTGTACACCGTAGTCGATGCGATGCTTAGTACAAGTCAGAGTGTTGGATATTACGAGCCAGCTGCAGACGATATTTTCCTAGATGAATCCGAGACTCAAATCTCTGGCCAAGATTTCGACGAGGACGGCATACCAGATAGAATGGAGCAGACATTGTACGGCACGAATTGGCAACTTGCTGACACAGATGGGGACGGCCTATCTGACGGGTGGGAGATTGACAACGGACTTGATCCACTGGATAGTGGCGAGGCTCAGATCACAGACATAGATTTCAGTAATCCGGATGCAGGCTCAGACGGCGGTGATCAGAATGAGACATTCCCAGATCCGGACAATGGCCCCAATGGAGACCCTGATCGTGACGGTCTGACCAACATAGAAGAAGCAGAGATAGGAACTAATCCAAGTGTAAAAGATACAGATGGGGACGGGCTAAATGATCGTTGGGAGTCACTCTACACCCTAGAGGTCACAGCTGCAGGCTCCGAACCATTTTTCCTACTCGACCCGCTTAACCCAAACTGGGATTGCCCCCTCCTAACACCCACTAAGAAAGCCGAAATCCAACAACAGATAGGCCTTGCTGATTGGCAAGACCTTGCAATTGGCCCATTCGGGGAGCATTCTTGCGACGCAGTTCTTGATCTCGAGCCATCTGGCGGAGATACTCTTCCCAACTACATCGAGGAATCATACTCTACAAACCCTCTCTCCGATGATAGTGATGACGACCTCATCCCTGATAGGGTGGAGGTTGCTTACGGGATACAGTATCTGGACGTCCACTGCGGGAGATTCACTTTTTCTTCAATAGTGAAGGATGCCCCATACACTTCCATGATGAGCGAATCAGGGGATAGAGATTGGTTCTCTCAAGATATGGATGGCGATGGCAAGTTCAACGGACCAGGTGACTGGGACACGGACGGCGATGGAATGCCGGATGGATTCGAGTACTGCTATGACGATACACTAGATCTTCTATCGCCGACCGACGGATACGGCGACCCTGATGGAGATGGTCTAAACAATCTTCAGGAGTACGAGGTTGCATACACTTGGGGATCTACAAACTTCACTGATCCCTCATCAAATGATACTGACGGGGACAAGATGCCCGATGGATGGGAGCATCTCAATGGCATAAACCCGAGAGACGGGATGAATGCCCTGTATGACCCCGATATGGACGGTTTCGATGCTGATGGGGACGGATCAGTGTTCTACACTGAACTCGTCGGGGTCTCGACCGTACAGAGTATCTCCGTCGAACTGGGCGATTTCGTCCAAAAGAACCAGACCCTGATTTGGATTAGGACAGTCCAAGATCTTGCATATATCAACGTCCCAATCAAAGCACATCAGGATGGCTATGTGTACGGGATACATATCGAGGTGGGCGATGAAGTCGAGCGTCGTAGCCAGTCCCTCATGACTATTGTCGAGGGTTATGAGCGACTAACAAATCTCGACGAATATCAAGCAAGGGATCTGAATAAGGACGGTATAGTCGACGGTCGGTCGACAAATCCGATGAACCCGGATACCGATGGAGACGGCTTAATCGATGGCATAGAAGTCATTGGGTGGACTATTCGAATTGTCGACGGAACAGCACGTGACATCAAGGTTAGAAGTGACCCGGGAGTATTCGACTCTGACTCCGACGGATTGTCCGATTCGATGGAGTACTACACCACATACACCAATGCAACTGACAGAGATACCGATAGCGATGGTATAGAAGACTTCACGGAAGCAATGGACGGATTCCAATGGAACGGCTCAGTCTACTTCACCAATGCTTCGAGAATCGATACAGACAATGATGGTTTAGATGATAGGGAGGAAGTCATAGCAGGACAGGATCAGTATGTCACAAATGCCTCGGATGTCGATAGTGACGATGATGAATTGAAGGATGGATACGAGGTCCTCAACATACCTCGTCCGTGGCAGACTGCGACAAATCCCTTGGACCCCGACACAGATGGGGATTTACAGCCAGACGGTTGGGAAATGCAAATCACTTCTGTTGAGGACGACACCACCAGCCATAGCCTATGGATAGCGCCTGACAATTGGCTTCCCCCGGGCTGCCAGTCCATGCTTGAATGCGGGCGAGCACCAGGGGGGTGGATTTGGGATAACTATCTGCAAGGCTTCTCCTCTTCAGGCGACCCTGATGGCGATGGAGTGCTCAATCCGACTTACACCTTTTCAGAGTTAAATCTCACAGGATTCACAATTCCCGAGAATGGCAGATGGGCGTTAGATCCAAGCTTTGGCAGCCTCCCAGACTCTTCATTCGATGCTGATAACGATTCATTGCCGAACCTCATGGAGATACCCTCGAGATGGGACACAAATCCCGTACGCGTCGATACAGATGGGGACTTGCTGCCGGATGGTTGGGAAGTCATCCACAACGAGTTTGCAGTGACGTATGGGAACATCACGCTATCAGTGACGGAGCGCGGACCACTCGATCCGAAGATGATAGATTCGGATGGTGATGGCGTAGATGATGGCTCGGAAGACCTCGATTCCGATGGATTGAATGTGCTCCATTTGATGAATAAGTACTGCCCAGGTTGGAACGACCCCCAGAATTCAGCATGCCATATCGATCCAGACACGTCCTCAGGATCATCTTTCTATGACGATTTAGGAAATTACACTAACTATGAAGAGTTCCAGAATGGGACTCACCCCATCCTGAATGATACAGATGGAGATTTGTGGCTCGATGGTAGCGAGGTGTATCACCAAGATCAGGATGGTGACTCGATGTGGAGCGGCTGGGAATATTTCTTCGGACTCGATCCAAATGACCCCTCCGATGCCAGTATCGACAGTGATGCAGACGGATATACGAACAAATGCGAGAATAAGTACAATACAAATCCGCTCAATCCACTCTCATTCCCAGGGCAAGGCCAACTCTGTAACCAGTTCGATTGACCCACTAGTTCTTCCCGAATGGTATACTCCGAGAGGCATGGCCTCTTGGAGCATTCTTCCTACGACTGCGGATGTTGGCTTCCTTGCGGAGGGCGAGAATATCGTCGAATTATTCAAAATATCTTCTTTGGCCCTTCAGTCAATAAGATACGGATTTTCTCCTGAGACCCCGATACCATGGGGAGAAGGTGAGCAGATCTCATTTTCAATTTCCAGATCAGACAGAGAAGATAGAGATTTATTGTCCTGGCTCGAGGAGATAAATTGGCTGTCTGAGTCCGGATCCTCAATGATGCGAATCATCGATGTATCGATCAGCGAAGATCAAATCTTCTCAGAGGCAGTCAAATTTGAGATTGATGGAGTCGAGCCTGTAATCGAGATTAAAGCAGTCACGCATCATGAGTTGGAGATAGGGTTACAAGAGTCCGAAGACGGTTCAATCATCGGCCTTAGGGCAAAGGTCATTCTTGATGTCTAGTCAACCGTCGATTTCCAATCCTCTGTAAACCTCATTCGTCGTCTGAGTCACTCTGATGAATGTGGTACATTTCGGGAGGTCTTTGATCCTCCTGGCGCCTACGTAAGAACAACTTGATCGAACGCCCCCGAGTATCGATTGTACAGTGACTGAGAGAGGTCCCCTATATGGTACTCTAACAGCCTTACCCTCTGGCGCCCTATGGTCTGCAATCTCCCCGTAGTGTCGTTCCATTGCAGTTGAAGAGGACATGCCGTGAAATGATTTGAACAGACGACCATCTTCAGATTCCACGATCTCGCCGCCAGACTCGTCGTGACCCGCGAACATCCCTCCCAGCATGACAAAGTCGGCTCCTGCTGCGAAAGCCTTCGCAATGTCGCCTGGAGAGTTACATCCTCCATCCGCCATCACGTGCCCTCCGAGACCATGTGCAGCATCCGCACATTCGGAAATAGCCGAGAGTTGCGGGTAACCCACTCCGGCAACTTTCCTAGTCGTACAAACCGAACCCGGTCCTATACCGACTTTCACGATATCCGCACCAGCTAGAATTAGAGCCTCAGTCATCTCATTCGTAGCAACATTGCCTGCGATGATTATCTTGTCGGGAAAATCTGATCTGACCCTCTTCACGAACTCGAGAAAAATCTCACGATATCCATTGGCAACGTCTATGCATATCATCGAAAGATCGTCATTAGTCGCTAGTTTCCTCTTCAGGAGTTGGAATGAATCTTCAGTAGATCCGCACGTCACTGCGATGTATCTGGCATCCACGCCATCCGCCCATGCTCTCTCAAGATCTTTTACGGAGTAGAATTTCTGTAGACAGGTCATCATATTGTGACTCTGGAGAACCTTGGCAACATCGAAGACCCCCGTAGTATCCATGTTAGCTGCAGATATCGGGACTCCTTCCCATGTCCTGCTTGTATGCCTGAAAGAGAATTTTCTCTTCAACGTGACATCCGATCTTGAAACCAACGTGCTCCTCTTGGGCCTAATCATGACATCGTCAAAAGCCAGCTTTATTTCGCCCTCTATCCTCATTGAGACCTTACTAATCGAACGAAGGACTACTTTTGAGTTTGTTGACTGGATATGAGGTTGTTAATAAACCGAAAAAGACGTTTTAGATATGTGATTTTCAAGTGTTGCTGGGCACACCCGCTTTACTTGAAAACTACGTTTTTAGCCTCCTAGGACAACTCAAAGCCCCTTCCACTTATATACTCAACAATGTGAAGCGTGTCCACTCGTATATCGAGGAGATGAATAAAATGGAAATGGATATGAACGCAATGAAAGCAGAAGTCGGCGGTGCCTTTGTGCTGTCGTGGATGGTGTTTGGCATGGGCCTGAGCACGATAGAGGGAGCAGCCGCTCTCGCAGTCGTGTGGATGGCCTTCGCAGGCGCACACGTGCTGCCAATAGTGACCTGGTGCAATATGATGACCGGCGATCTAGGCGACGTTGAAGGCAACTGGATGGCGAACGGCATGCGTCTAGTGGCACAGATGATCGGTGCCCTACTGGCCATACTGATGGCAACCGAGTTCGGAGGCATAGAGACCGGCTGGGCTGCAACAGACATGTGGATTACCGATATAGGAGACCATCTTTGGACTGTAATCGGCATGGTAGCTGCTGGTGCAGTATGGTGGCAGGTCCACTCCAGGTGTGAGAGTGCTTGGGCTAGCGCATTCGGCCTGATGGCTCTTGGCGGTGCTATGACGCTGACCGGAGCTCATGAGATGGGTGCCTCTGTTGCAAGCATGGGCGACGGTATCGTAGACACGCTCGTCAACTGGATATTCGACGGTCTCTTCGTTGGTGTTGGTGCCTTAGTAGGTGCTAAGATCGACGAAATGCTCTGATTGACTGGGCACTTATGACTTACGTAAGCAGGTTGGGGGGGCAACTCCCCAACCTGTCAAAACAAATCAGTCTCAATCGACTGTCCGTACAATTTCACTCGGAGTTCCTATCGTACGGCTCTATGTTCTGCCATTCAGAGGAGTCCGAGCGTGCTACGATAGCATGCACCCAGTCATCCTCGGAGCAGTTGAAAACCTCGTGTGGCAGCCCGGGTTCGATGTAGAACATATCTCCCGCACTGTGAACTACTGATTTCTTGCAGCCAGGTCCATATTCATGCCTAACGCTCCCCTTCAACAGGAAAATCATCACATCGAAATCTACGTGGATATGGGCCTTTGCTATCCCCCCAGGAGGGATATACGCTCTGTTCATGGAAAGGCCGGTCGAGGGGGTATTCTTTCCAGATAGTCCAGCACCGTATTCGATGTTATTCCATCCACGTACTTTCTCTACATCCCGAAGGCTCCAGATGCCACCCTCATCGGTTATGTATTTTCCAAGATCCAACTGCTCCCCTGTCAGTGCCAATTCATCCTCTTTCATGACTGGCATGCCTATGTAGTGGGCAATAATGGTTATTGATTCTGCCCGATGTCCCTTCGGTCAAGCATAAAAGGGGTTGGCATCTCGCAAGCGCATCAGGTGTCCTGTAATGAGTGATAGAGCAGCAATTTGTACATCTTCTGGAATTCCACTTGTTGAGCCCAAGGCAACCTCTTTTCCTTGCCCGAAATGCGGCGAGCCAATCGGCCGAAGCGAGAGATGTAGGGATCAGGGTGTCCAATACAGATGCCCAAAATGCTCATTCGAAGGGCCATGATGTTGGAGTGATCACTATGGGACAAGTCGTTGTTAAGTACAAAATTACGTTAAATCAACCCGAAGACGAGCGCCCGGACTATGAGGGGATTGCAGGCAAGATATCCGTCCTAGAGGAAGTTCAAGCCATCGCAATAAAACCGCTAGCCTTTGGTATGATGTTCATCGAAATAGATGTTGTTTTGGGGGAAGGCGAGGGGATCGTCGATGGCTTCGAGGACAAGATCCGCTCGATAGACTCGATGATATCTCAGATAGAAGCTCTTGAGATGGGGCGTCTCTAAGCATCAATAGTGGTCCAACGGGGATCTCATGAATTCTCGCATGAGTACGGTAGCGTAGCTTCCGGGCGGGAGAACGAATCTGAGCCTCAGACAAGCACCATCCGGGTGCCAGCGATCCATATCCCTGGGCCCTCGATCCCATCTCTCTGAAAGATCGTCGTCGGGTACTGGGGGGGCTTCTTCTACGGTGAAGTCGCTAAAAGGGACTGCAAGAGGCCTGCGTGTTCCATTCGTGGAGAGCCTAGGAATTTCTGGAACCATCCATTCTATGCCGTCCAATCCTGCAGATTTGACGCCTTCTGCCTCGTGAAGGCCCGCTTCCCCCTCTGCGAGAATAACGCTGCTACCTGGAAGAATTCCCGTTACTGCTACCCTCCCTCTCTCAGCGTTCTTGGTACAACGGTCAAGATTCCATTCGCT
>TARA_B100001113_G_scaffold239151_1_pt1 | contig 13288 bp, 13 predicted proteins | sample TARA_B100001113 | Tara Oceans TARA_B100001113 (sample SAMEA2622402) | marine metagenome | biome: marine biome (ENVO:00000447); feature: deep chlorophyll maximum layer (ENVO:xxxxxxxx); material: "saline water (ENVO:00002010), including plankton (ENVO:xxxxxxxx)" | depth 50 m | reverse complement strand
CGGGGGGTACGCCTGCCGGTTCTTGCCGTCTGAAGTCAAGACAAGGCACGATCCGTCAACAGGGGAAGTCCACAACACCCATACAGTCAGAGTACAGGGCAGAGTCAGTCAGGGAGTGGGAGGTATGAAGCTGCAATCCGGCGATAGGGTAGTTGGCATGATTGTGACTGATGACTTCGATACGAGCGTCCTTACAATTTCCAAGTATGGCATGGCAAAACGTAGTCGATTGGGCTCTGGAGAGATGATTCAAACTATCAGCGAAGATGGCTCTCCTCTCTTCGATGATGGTGGTGAGCCGCGCATGGATAGGGACGGATATAGGAAAACCAACAGAGGTACGAAAGGGGTTCGAACGATGGCACTATCAGATGAAGACTCGATTGTTGGCGTCAGACAAATCCCGGACCTCTCTGATCAGCTATTCATGCTGACAGAGAAGGGGATGATGATCCGCATGCCCGCAACTCAGACTAAGGAGACTCTGGGCAAAGTTACCAAGGGGACCAGAATAATGGAGCTTAGGGACGCTAAGAAAAAGTCTCACATTGACGAGGTTATTTTCGTAGCGCGCCTCCCAGCTGAGCTCATCGACGGGGATGACGATGATTCTCTAGGCAAGGCAGAAGAAGAATGATTCCAACCGCTCGGCTTAAGCCGGAATCTTAGGTCGCGAGAACATTGCGGCAGTCGCATAGCCTGGCCATTGCGCTGGATTGCTAATCCAGTGGTGTCTCACCTCGGGAGTTCGAATCTCCCCTGCCGCGCCACATCGTATCGAGGGAGGGTTCATTCGTTTGATGGCCCCCATACAGTGTTGATGGAAGGCAGTGCAACAGGTGGGTGGTTCATTGTTGGTTTTTCTTTTCCAGTTCTATTGGCGTGTGCACTGGCATTATCATTCTTGATTTGGCTGACACTGAGGCACCTTAGTCTCAGACCATCAAACGATAGATCATGGGTCAACGACAATGAGAAGATGGCAACTGCAGATTTCAATGGTGATGTGGTGACTGTTCGCAACGTCAGAGATTTCAATTGGAGAAGTACCAAAGATTTCGACGAGAGATGGATCGATGTCGAAATAAACCTCAACAAAGTATCGAAGATATGGTTTGTTTTAGAGTACTTTGACCCCTCCAAAAGGCAGATGGCTCATACAATAATGAGCTTTGAAACTGAAGACGGTGAGCGGCTCGCCTGCTCTATTGAGGTTCGAAGAGAGAAGGGGGAGCGTTATCACCCGATTAAGGGAATGTTTCGTCAATACGAACTGATCTATGTCTGGGCAACTGAGAGAGACGTTATTGGGGTCAGGGCGAGATGCAGGAAGAAATCGGTGACTCACCTCTTCGAAGCCGTCGTTCTAGGCCCGGGAAATGAGCGGAGAATGCTAGAATCCTACTTGAGGAGGACCAACAAGCTGAGCGAAGACCCTGAATGGTACAACACAGTCACCAATACTTGCACCACAAACATAGTTGGTCATGTAAATGAGGTATATCCCGGTAGGGTCCCGAGGGCCATCTCCATACTACTACCCGGATTAAGTCCAAAATTGCTACACAGAAATAATCTGGTCAAAATGAGGGGTACCCTTGAAGAGACTCTTGAAATGAGTATTATTGACAAAAGGGCTGATTCTTGGGACGGAATGAGTGACTTCGGAGACTGGATTAGAAGCGAGGGTTCAATCGACTCATCCCCGTGAGAGTGGCGTGATCGAAATAACCGGGTCGAATATTGCTGGGGATGTGATATGGCCCCTGCCGGCTTCCAAGAGTCATATCATAAGGTGGCTAATGTTGGCTTCCCAGTCTCAAAGCCACATGGAAATATGCCATCAGGGGGAAGTTGGAGAGGATGTCAAAAGTGTTGTTTCCAGCTTGAACAAAATAGGCGCTAAAATACAAATGACAGATGGTAAAATACGAACTGGCGTTTCGGATTTTGGATTTCCCACCCACACTACCGAGGAGCTTAATCTCGGGAATTCAGGGACCGGCCTCAGGATGCTGATGTCGCTATGTTCATCGCTCTCGCAAGAGACATTGATTACTGGAGATTTATCCCTCAGATCTCGTCCATTCAACATTCTTTCTGATGCCCTTTCGGCGATAGGTTGCTATTGCAAACGTTCCAATGACGGTTCTTTACGAATATCTGGCCCTGCGAATTCGGGGGTCATCGAACTAGATTTGTCAGAAGGAAGTCAGCCGCTTTCAGCACTCCTCATGGCTTCTCCTTCGATGAATGTGGAATTAACCGTACGCATTCTCGGAAAGCCCGTGAGCAAGGGGTATCTCGATTTAAGTTACAAGATTGCGAGTTTGACCGGATCAGGAAATAAATTTTCAGAAAATTCTCTTATCATTAAACCCTGGGAGATTGTTTTGCCTGAAAGGGTGGATGTCCCCCCAGAGAGAAGCCTAGTTCCAGTGATTATGCTCTTGGAAAGGCTACATGGTGTCGATCTTGGCGCCTCGGTGCAAATGGAATCTGAACTTCTTGGAGATGCTGTAGAGTCATTGTACGAAGGAAAATCAAATACTCTGGATTTGTCTCAGGCCAGCGATCTAATTACACCTGCAGCAGCACTGCTTGCGATAGGCGAGGGGGGAGAAATAACAGGCATAGAGCATGTTTATCGAAAGGAGTCGCACAGGGTTGAAACTACGATTGAGCTTCTTTCATCTTTCGGGATGAATGCCTATTCTAGAGGGGGGGGTATTGTGGAAGTACCAGGCGGGCAGACTTTGATTCGCCCTGAAAACAATGTAGAAACACATGGCGACCATCGCCTGGCTATGACAGCTCTCGCATTGGCAAGTCGAGTTGGAGGGGTGATCCTGGGACATGAGTGCGTTGGAGCCACTCATCCCAATTTCACGATTTCTCTGCTAGAACTATTGCAACAATAGGGTGGATAGATGTTCGGAAGAGATGAGCTCAATGTGCACTTCCTGATGGTTCTAGTAGCCATCATCTGGGGAGGTTCATGGGCCATCGGGCGCATGCTTGCAATGTCTCTGCCTCCTGCTACTGGGGCATGGATGCGATACCTAATCTGCATGTTAGCGTTCTACCTGTGGTTTTTCTACAAATCAGCCAAAGGCGAGCGAGTACGCTGGCTACCTGACTCCAGAGATGCATGGATTCGTATTATCTTCATTGCGGTATTTGCGGTAATGGGGTATCAGCTCCTTTTCATGCACGGGATGAAGTTCACCGCAGCGGGAGATGCCTCGCTGATAATCACAATGAATCCCATATTCACGGTACTTCTCGCATCGCCGTTTCTAGGCCAGCGGATCACTGGGAGGATGGTCTATGGCCTCATCCTGGCGTTCATCGGGGTCGCGGTGGTAACGGGTTGGAGCCCTAACACCGACATACCCCTGCAAGACAGGTTGAAGGGTGACTTCATGATAATGCTAGCAGCATTGTGCTGGGCTACTGCAACCAATCTGACCCGTATAATGCTCGAGGTCGAAGGGGATTACGGTGCCAGTTCTTCGGAAATTGTAGTCTGGTATTCCCTCGTCGGAACAGCCCTGCTGGCGCCATGGTGGTTGGCTGATGTTTACTCTGGAGGTTTCGAAACACCCAACAATCAAGATCTTGTAGCCATTCTGTACCTAAGTATACTTTCTACTGTTTTGGCTTATATATGGTTCGTCGTCGGTGTTGAGAAGATCGGTGCGACATCCGCCTCTTCCTATGTTTTTCTCGTGCCTCCATTCGGAGTTCTCGGTGGTTGGCTGCTTCTCGATGAGCGACTGGGCGCCTCACTCTTGTTGGGATTCGTACTCATCGTACTCGGCGTAAGGGTGGTCCAGAGAGAAAGCGAAGCTGTGGGAAGAGCAGGGAGAAGTCCCCTTCAGGATTAAATACGAACGGCCGGTCGCCGCGGACTGAGGGAATAAGATGGCACGCAAGCCAGCGAAGATGTATCGCCGGATCAAAGGCCCCGCCTACACCCGTCGAAAGTACACTGGAGGTGTCCCAAACAACAGAATTCTCAGGTACCATATGGGAAACAGAACTGTTGCTGAAGCAGATGGTTTCGAGGTTGTCCTGACCTTGACAGCAGACAACTCCTGTCAAATCCGCCACACTGCGCTTGAAGCCTCTCGGCAAATCTCAAACGCCACGATTCGCAATGCTGCCACTGAAACAGGCTATGCTCTGCGTGTCCACAAGTACCCTCATCACGTGATTCGCGAGAACAAGCAGGCTACTGGTGCTGGTGCAGATCGTGTTTCACAAGGAATGAGGCTGTCATTCGGGAAAAACGTGGGGACAGCAGCCAGAGTGAAGCGTGGAGAAGTTGTGATTTCCATACACACTAGACCCGACTTCTATTTGGAGGCTCGCGATGCACTACGAAAGGCCAGTATGAAGCTACCAACCCCCTGCACAATAAAAGTCGTGAAGGGCGCCGAGACATTGAAGGGTCTAGTCTGAGACCGTGTCACATGAACAGCCCACGTAGTCCGATGAGAATTTTGGAAGAATCTCTGAAAGATGCTCCCATCATTTGGAAAGGGGACTACCCTTACTTCATTCACCCAATATCCGATGGTATACCCCGAATGGATCCGGACGTCCTGAAAGCGGTTTCAACACTTATTGTGGAATCCACCAATTGGGAGGGTGTTGATCTGATAGCCAGCGTGGAAGCGATGGGGCTTCCACTTCTAGCAGCCGTGGGAGAGGCCACGGGCATTCCGACTGTTGTGATTAGGAAGAGAGCCTATGGCATGGAGGGGGAGGTTGCTGTCGACGTATCAACTGGATACTCCAAGTCAACAATATACATCAACGACATAACACAAGGTGAGAGAATCGTGATCGTCGATGATGTGATATCGACAGGAGGGACACTCGAGCCACTTCTTGAGAAACTTGAGGAGATGGGGGTAATACTCCGTGATATTGTAATTGCAATCGAAAAGGGGGAAGGAAGGGCAAGGCTGAATCGAGAGCGCCCTGAATGGCCAATACGGTCTTTGGCTCGTATCGAAATTATCGAGGGCAGAGTAAGAATGGCTGACTAGGCATTACAATATCCTAAGTAGAACCTTCACTACATTCTGTCATGAGTTTCCAACTCGGACTTGGCACGTTTGGCGATGTGACTGTAAACGAAGATGGTCGGTTATTGGAACATCATGAGGTGCTCATGAACGTCGTAGAAGAAGCAAAATTAGCCGATAGGCTAGGAATCGACTTTTTCGGAGTGGGCGAGCACCACAGAGAGGATTTCGCCGTGACCGCGCCAGAAGTTCTGTTGGCTGCTATAGCCTCAGAGACCAAAGACATACGACTTGGCTCCGCAGTAACTGTCTTGAGCTCTGACGATCCTGTTAGGGTCTACCAGCGTTTTGCGACACTGGACGCAATATCTGAGGGGCGTGCAGAAGTGATACTTGGAAGAGGGTCTTTTACAGAATCATTCCCACTATTTGGCTACGCGCTGAATGAATATGGTAGATTATTCGAAGAGAAAGCATCTCTATTCACTGAGTTGAGAAATGAGGAACCAGTCACTTGGAGGGGGACTACTCGACCCGCTCTCAGCAATCAGATGGTTTACCCCAAAACCCAGAGTGGAACAATTCCAACTTGGATTGGTGTCGGCGGGAGTCCAGATTCAGTTATTCGGGCCGCGCGGAACGGTGCTGGATTGATGTTAGCGATAATTGGAGGGCAGCCATCTAGGTTTGCCCCCCTTGTAGAACTGTACTTCAAAACTCTCGAAGAATTAGGCCAAAATAGGCTCCCCGTTGGAGTTCATAGCCCCGGTCATGTGGCCGATTCAGATGAGCAGGCGATAGAGGAAGTCTGGCCACACCATCAAGCATTATTCAGCAAAATAGGAAGGGAAAGGGGTTGGCCTCCGATGACAAGAGCTCAATTCGAACATGGTGTCGGGCCCGATGGAGCGCTGTATGTAGGTTCACCAGAAACGGTGGCAAGGAAGATCATAAAAAATTCAAAAATACTCAATCTCTCAAGATTCGACATGAAATACAGTAATGGGACATTGCCTCATTCCAAATTGATGAAGAGTATCGAATTGTACGCAACCAAAGTGGCGCCGTTGGTTTTCGAAGCGATGACATAAAATGTTACTATGAGCCCATAATTGGGGTCATCTGTCGGCCTAATACACGTAATGGACTATGCAACCGATGAAATAGGCGTCCACAATCCCAATGAATGGCTGTCACCATGGATCTTGATCGTCATGACTTCGAATTGGACGACCTGGTGGCCAGGATAAAGGAGAATGACCACCGACTAGTGGCTCTCCAAGTTCCTGAAGGCCTCAAGATGCAGGCGCTCGAAATGATGGATAAAATCGAGACTGAGACCTCAGCACGAGTGGTTCTTTCTGCTGATCCATGTTATGGTGCGTGTGACTTAGTTCATGATAAAATGCAAAACATTGGAGCTGAACTAGTAGCACATATGGGTCATTCTCAGATGAATATCGACTCGGGCATGCCTACGCATTTCATTCCAGTCACGTATGATGGGAACCCCGAAATTGCATCGGTTCTTCCCTATCTGCATGCTCATCGGGAAATTGCCATTAATCGGATGAATGACTCATCTGGTCCAGTCTTGTCTGAGTTAGAGGGGTTAGATCGGTTTGAAGACATGGTCGGCAGAGTTGCTCCATTAACAGACACAAAACTCGGTTTAGTAGGAAGCATACAACACTTGCATCTACTACCAACCTTCAAGGATCACTTTGAACAGGCAGGATTTGATGTTACGATTCCCGTAGGAGGTGCTCGGTTATCATTTCCGGGTCAGGTCCTAGGTTGCAACTACTCGGGCGATGACCCGACGGTTGGGCATTACATTTTCTTAGGAAGTGGTGATTTCCATCCGATTGGATTGGTATTGCACACCGGAAAGCCTCTTGCGATGCTGGATCCGTACACTGGCGACGCCAGGGAAATGGGCAAAGAGAGGATTGAGAGAATTCTTAGACAGCGCTCAGGATTGATCATGTCTTCTATGCAGAAAGATAGGTTTGGGATACTAATTGGTTCAAAACCCGGCCAGATGCGGCGAAATTTGGCTCTTAGGATGAAAAGAAAATTGGAAAAGCACGGCAAGAAGGGCTTCCTCCTAGCCATGGAGCATGTGGGTCCAGAATTAATTGATTTTTACCCTGTTGATGTTTTCGTGAATACCGCATGTCCTCGGATAGCGATAGATGATGCTGTAAAGTATGCGAAACCCATGATTACTCCCTATGAGCTTGAAGTGGCTCTGGGAGAGAAGAAATGGGAGAATGGATATCGATTTGACCAGATTCATTGAATGCGCCCTCTCCCCGGATATCTCTAAGAGCGGTGTGACACGAATATTGTCATATGGCTGACTATCTCGACCGTATTGGGGCCGGGAAAATCCTCATCGACAGGTCACCACTTTCATATGATTGGACTCCGGATACACTGGTTGGACGAGATGATTCTTTGTCCGAGCTTGCATCGATATTCTCGCAGATAGAGAATCCAAATACAAGCTGCAAGGCAGTCATAACCGGGCCAGTAGGGTCAGGGAAGACGGTGCTCACGCAGGTATTTGCAAATGATCTCAGAAGGCATTTGGAGGGGCGAAGAAAGATTGTACATGTCCATGTTAATTGCAGGAATCACCCCTCAGGCCCCCAAGTATTGCAGCAGATAGCAATCAGTCTCGATGAACGGCATCCAGAACGAGGTTTCAGTGCGGGTGAAATGATCCAGTCAATCAAACGGTATCTTCGTACCCACGGCGCGCATATGCTCCTGATCCTGGATGAAGTAGATGTGATGATTCGGAGAGATAGTACGGATCTGATATACAGACTGTTGAGAATCGACGAGGGTCAAAATGAAAGAGGTACTATGTCGATTATTCTGGTTAGTCAGGATTCCTCTCTTCTGAGGCTTTTTGAGCCTGCCATAATTTCTCGATTAGGCGCTAGTAGCAGAGTGAATCTTCATCCTTACAACAAAACTGATCTTCTTCAGATAGCACGTCAGAGGGCTGAAGCTTCCTGCATCAAAGGTTCAATTGGAGAAGATGTACTCGGAAAGATAGCCAGATATGCCGCAGAATCAGGTGACGCACGATTGGCGATAGAACTCTTGGAAGCAGCGATTATTCGGGCAGAAAAGGACGGAAGGGGGGAAGTCGGGATTGAAGATATACGTCCGAGCAACATAAGGAGCGCTTCAGTAGAGCCAAATCAAGTTGACGAACTGGCTGAACATAAGAAATTGATACTGCTTGCGATATGTAGGCGGCTCAAGAAGGAAGACTTGGTTTCGAGCGGGGATGCATTGAAGCTGTATCATGTAGTCTGTGAAGAGTTTGGATTCGAGCCACGAGGATACACCACATTCTGGAAGCATGTGAAATCTCTGGAGCAGTCTGGCTTGATTGAAAGCCAAACAGCCTCAGCCAAGAAGGGGCGAGGTCGGACCCAACATATCACCATGTCAAATATGTCGCCGGGAGTGCTGGAAACACGACTTTCTAATGTTCTGTCACCTAATTAACATACATTAGGGCTCCGAACCGCTCTTATAGGGGTCGAGTGTCGCATCGCCTGTCTCGGTGTGTGCAATGGCAGCGGATCAGTCTTTCAAGGGAGTACTCAACGACACTGATCCGAAGGCAAAGGGCCGCTCATTCGCAATCGACATCACTGGGACAGGATACAATCACTTTCTCGGTAAGAAGATCGGCGACACTGTTGATGGGATGTTTGTAGGTGAGGGTGACCAGGCTCTCACAGGTTATACTCTGGAAATTACAGGAGGTTCAGATACGACCGGGAGAGCAATGCGCCCAGATCTGGATGGAGGCGGGGTGAAACCTGTGCTAGTTAGCCCTGGAGTCGGGTACAAAGGAAAGAGGTATGTCAACAAAAATAGCAAGATATACCGATACAAATACGAAGGCATAAGGAGACGGAGGAACCTCAGAGGCAACGTGATCAGCCAGAGTACACGTCAAATCAATCTCAAAGTAGTCGACTATGGCAAAAGACCTCTCGGCGTGATCTTCGGACTAGAGGACGAGGCCTCCGCTGGATCCTCCGAAGAGGAGTGAATCGGCGGGAGATAAATGGTCAAATCGCTACCATCTCAACCCGAAGTCAACATCGGCATGGTTGGCCATGTTGACCATGGAAAAACAACGTTAACCAAGGCTCTTTCTGGAGTCTGGACAGATACTCATTCGGAGGAGCGGAAGCGTGGCATAAGCATCAAACTTGGATATGCGGATACCGCATTCTATCGTACTCCTGAAGGTGAATTCTATCCTACTGGAAAGAAGCCCGGTGGTGAAAGTGATGATCCTAGTGAGCTCGCAAGAGTAGTATCCTTCGTTGATGCACCTGGTCATGAGACGCTGATGGCCGTGATGATATCTGGAGCCTCCATCATGGATGGAGCACTGTTGTTGGTATCAGCCACAGAAACTTGTCCTCAACCTCAGACAAGAGAGCATCTTGCTGCTCTTGAAATTGCAGGTATACAAAACATAGTAGTCGTTCAAAACAAGATAGACCTTGTGACAAGGGACAGGGCAATTGAATCGCACAGGGAAATCAAAGATTTCCTTAAGGATTCAATCGCTTCTAACGCACCAATCATTCCAATATCGGCACAACAAGGTGTCAATCTAGATGCCTTGATCGAGGCCATTGAAACGATCATACCTACTCCAGAGAGAACTGAGGACGAGCATGGTCTGATGTATGTAGCCAGATCATTCGACATTAACAGGCCAGGGCTGAGGCCCAATCAACTTAGAGGAGGAGTAATTGGAGGGAGTGTCGTCAAAGGTTCATTCTCTGTGGGAGACGACATACTCATCGCACCCGGAAGAAGAATTTCAAAGGGTTCCAAAACAAGTTGGGAGCCGATTAAGACCAAGATTCAAGGCATCAAGGGAGGTGGTCTTTCCCTTGATTCCGTGCATGCTGGAGGTCTCTGTGGGATATCTACGCCTCTTGATCCGATGGTCACGAAGGCTGATGACCTTTCAGGCCAAGTTATGGCTAAGGAGGGAGAATTGCCACCTGTTTGGGTGGATCTGAACATTGATCTGGTTCTACTAGATGTCATGGTATCCTCATCCGGCGAGGCCCCGGAAATTGTGAGGCCACTTCAATCGGGAGAGATGTTAATGTTGAATTCGGCTACTGCAACTAGCGTGGGCACAGTATCGCAGATCAAAGGTAAAAATGCCAAACTTAAGTTGAGGCTCCCAATCTGTGCGGAAATTGGAAGCAGGATAACGCTATCACGAAGAATAGGCTCGAGATGGCGACTCATTGGACATGCAGCCATCAAGGAGTGATATGCCTGTCCGGCTTAATCGTAGATGCATGTGGTTGGGTGGCTCTGGTCGATGCTAGATTGAACCTGGATGTAGCGATGGCTTCAGTTGTCGGTTCCCCGAAATTATTTGTTCTCAAGTCTGTGGCAAAAGAGTTGGAGAGTCTGTCGAAGAAAAGGGGAGGTCTATTACTCGATTTGCTTGAGCAACGATCAGAGATATTACCTGACATCGAAGACATTAGCCATACCGATGACATGCTCGTTAAACTTTCAGTGGATGCCGGTTGGCCTGTACTCACTGTAGATAGGCGGTTGAAAGAGAGATTGGTCGGTGCCGGGGGCTCATATATCGAGGTAACAAGCGGGCCTTCCCTGAGATTAGTTAGATGAATCAGATTGGATAAGATTTTTTCTTTTCTAAACTTTGAATATACTATGGCAAGGTGAATAATCGATCATCCCCATGCCCATCCATCAACTCAATTCTAACAGCTGAGTCAATCCATGCATGTGCATAATTCACTGCTCCAAAGGCGCGAATCAGATCGCCCTCAGACAAGAAGTGCTCGGCATCTGAAAGATAGTCGTCAAACATTCTCATCATGGATTCCAGATTCTTTTCCTGCTTTTCATCCAAATCTTTTGGAGTGGCCTTCGCGCGTGCTTCTTTTGATATTGCAATATATCCGGAAACTCGTTCCTTGGTTAGAGTCGTCTTTTCGTGATCATCTGAGGGCATCAGAGGCCTCCTTGCTTATTCTGAAGTATCGTGTCCTGCCTTCTTTCCTTACCTTTAGGTAACCATTCCTCTTCAATTTGTTAAATATCTGTGAAAGTCTCGGTCGACCGACCTCGAGTCTTGCTTGTATCTCTGGATCTGAAGGAGATATATCGCGCATTGACGAGATCGAGAGCACTATTTTCTCTGCTTGTGTTAGACTCCTAGAGTATGACAATACGAATGTATCCGAGATTTGCCATTCAGGTTCTGAAACTGATGAGAATGATATTCTGGTTGATTGTATGTCTTCCTGCAATGTATTCGCCTGGGGGCTGGGGCGATTGTCGAATTGAATTTCTTGGCGTTCCTCAACAGGAGGTGGGAGACTTGCCTCAAATTCGCCATCGACAGTCCATACGGCCTCTTCAGTTGCTAGTACTGGTGTGTTTTCTGGAAAATTTTCCACAGATCGAAACAACGAGGGTTCTATTTGCACCCTTGATTTCAATCCTGAGAGTTCGAGAGGGGGTTGGCTTGCATCGATAACACGATTTCCATCTCCGCCCAATGGCATCTCAAACGTAGCAGTGTTCGTTCTCCTGTGAAGGCCGGAAAAAGATCCTACCGGTGATTTTTCTAGAGGGGGTTCTGGAAGTGGAGGGGGTTCTGTTCCTGGTTCCATCCAGATGAATCCGCCATCAGAAGGTTCAGGGGCAATTCTTGACTTGATGTCGGGTAATTCTGTAATTTCGTCTTGCGGATGCTGGAGGATATCATCGGGCTCAAGTATTTCAGTTGTTTCCGGAATATCCATTGGTGAATCTTTCTCTTGGTGTTCAGATGATCCGGAATACAAATCAGAGGGGTTTTGATTTTCTTCAAGTCCGGGATAATCTCGGTTTTCAGTCTCTATTTCTGCATCGGGTACAGAATTAAACTGTGGCAAACCATATTCATAAATCGAAGATATTGCACCTGCAACAGCTGGCCTTTGTTCAGGGGGTTTCTCAGTCTTGGGAGGGTTTTCAGGCTCAACTATCGAAGAGGCGTCTGACCAACGTACCAAGCGTTCCAGGGAGCCCTTGCTGCCCTTCATGCCCCTACGCTCATCGACAAGGCCTCTAAGGGTTCGAATTACGGCCCTTGGAAGACCCTCAGTCAACTCGTGAATCTTCTCCACGAGAAGTGGCCGTATTATCCATCTCTGTCGTGCAACACGTGCTATTCTCTTATCTGCTAATAATTGGATTTCAATCTGCCCAAGATTATTGAGAATATATGGTGTGTCAAATATCTCAAGTGTTTCCTCATCTAATGATTGCAATTGCCTTGGCAACATGGTGAATACAACAAGCGCCCTCATTTTCTGCATTATCTGAGCGAGCCTAGGTATTACCCGATTTACTTCGACATTGTAAGGCAAATCAAAGGCTATGAGTGGAATTGGCCCGTCCTTCCGTTCCAACTCTTCGGATAGTTGCAGTATTGTCTCAGATACCACGGATGGTAAATTATGGCTCAAGAAATGCGCTGCAGTTTGAGTAACCATATTCTTCACAGGATCTCCTTCCATTGGCCAATAGTGGCTAATGAAGGGGTGGGGCGTCTGTGAGGCAATTGCGTTCAATACAGAAGTACGTCCCGATCCCCGTGCTCCTGAAATTATGCACATCCTAGGAGAAGTGGAGACCATGTGTTCTCTGCACTCAATTACAATGTCATCTCTGCCAATCAGATCTTCTGCTTGCCCAATAGAAAGGGGTCTGAGTTCAAAGGGATTGCCACTCAAGCTGGGGAGATCCAACAGAGACGGTGGGCCATCCATGTGGCACGATTGTAGGAGGTTGTCTTTAGTATTAACGTATACTTACGCTTTTTTATTTCATATTAACGAATAAAAAAAAATAATTATTTCAAAAACATCATTTTATGCTTTTTTTTGGTTATCTACTAACGCATTGTTAACGCTCATTAACGTATTGTTAACGCATTGTTAACGCTTTAAAGTTTAATTAACGCTTTTCATTTGGCCGTATTCTGTCTAAATATGATTTTATCTATGAGAATCAGCCTCTACAATTTACGGTCTTGAGTTGATAATTTTCCGCATTCCTTACAACCCGTCAACCGAACCCAGCCTCATGCCGATCGAGGATAGCAGGATGCCGGGCTTCCATCGCCTATCGCCCAAAGAACGTAG
>TARA_B100001113_G_scaffold318833_1_pt1 | contig 13308 bp, 11 predicted proteins | sample TARA_B100001113 | Tara Oceans TARA_B100001113 (sample SAMEA2622402) | marine metagenome | biome: marine biome (ENVO:00000447); feature: deep chlorophyll maximum layer (ENVO:xxxxxxxx); material: "saline water (ENVO:00002010), including plankton (ENVO:xxxxxxxx)" | depth 50 m | reverse complement strand
GGCAACCTTACACTTAATGCGAGTTCTAGTCCTGTAGCTCTACCAGCTTACACAGTAGGTTTAATTGATGTTTATTTAAATGGTATTCGTTTGGTCGTTGGTTCAGACGTAACGGCTAGTGATGGCACAAGTATTACAATCAATGGTGTTACAAGTGGAGATGTAATTCAAACTGTTGCATTAGGTGCTTTTAATGCAGCCAACATGGGAACGGCAGCATCGAAAAATGTTGGTATTTCTAACGACAATGTTCCAGTTTTCACTTCAGGTGCAGTTACAGGAGATTATCTCAAGATCAATGGTACATCGATAGAAGGTAAAGATATATCCGAAATTAAAACTGAATTAGGCATATCGGCTACAGGTGCTTCTCTTATTGATGATGCTAGCGATAGCGACATGAGAACAACGCTTGGTTTGGGTTCGATGGCTACCGAAACGGCAACTAATTATGCTCAATTAAGTGGTGCGACTTTTACGGGGGAACTGACGGCAAATGGGGGAATAAACGAAACGCACAATAACGTCACTTTGAGCAATAACAATGCCACGATGACCCTAAACTGTCATCAAGGAAACAACTTTTCAGTAGCATTATTAGCTGATGTTACGGCAATTGTGATTGAGAATTTACCTGCATCTGGCAATGCTTTCTTTTTCACCCTTAAACTAACACAGAATGGATCAGCAGACAAAACAGTTACTTGGACTTCAACGACAGATGGTCAAAGTGGAACATTAAATTTTCGTTGGCATGATGGTACTTTACCGACTCTTTCAACTGGTGGAGCAAAAACAGATGTGTTTTGTTTTTACACAATTGATGCTGGACAAAATATTTATTCTTTCATAGCTGGTCAAAATATGAGTTAAATTAACATGAGTGCATCTAAAAAATTATTTCAATCGGCAAGTGGTTTTATTAACGCTACAAGTGGTAGCGATTTTGAAATAGAAAATGTTTTTAATAATCAACAAAGACGAATACAGACCCCTGCTTGGGAAACCCAAATACCTCAATCCAATAAACTTGAAACGGGTTTTGATATGCGAGGTACTCCTACAACTGTAACTTGTGCAGATGGAATACAAAGAAGGGTCACAGACTACTTTGCTCTAAGTGAATGGAGAGGGCAAAGAAAAGGTCAACAGATTCATCTTGATATTGATTTAGCGAATAATAATTCACATGATAATGCACCTGCGAATAAGGTAAAAGTCCATGCTCAAAGTTCTGGTAATAAATTTGGGATTAATTCACAATCTACGACTACTACTGATAGCTATGGTGTTGCACCAGCTTTAAACCTTATTGCAGGTAAGAAGTACATTTTTGATTTATCGGATTCTAGTTTAGCAACTCCTCATCCTTTTAAGTTTTCAACTACAAGCGATGGCACACATGGGGGTGGAACTGAATATACAACTGGAGTTACTTTTACTGGTACAGTTGGAACGTCTGGTGCGAAAGTTGAAATAACTCCATCAACTGCGGGTACTCTCTATTATTATTGTGCCAATCACTCTGGAATGGGCGGTGTAATTAATGTTTATAGTTCATCAAGCCAATTAAATAATGAATCTCCAACTTGGATTGCTAGAGATGACGCAAGTCAGGTACTTTTTCAAATGAGAACTCAATATACATACGCAAGTGCCGCAAGCCCAGGTACGCATAGTAGTAGTACAGGATTTGAGTATAAATCTTATGGTTTTGATGTAAAAGATACTCAAGCTACAAGCCACAATGGCTGGACTCAAACTATGAATTTTGGGGGCATTCACTATAGAGGAACTACTTTCAAAGCTGATAACTATAATTTACTTTGTTTTGATTACACAGGTGATGGTAATACTACTTCACATGGTTCTGTAAATTTTAGTTCAGGTTCATCAGAAACTATTTATAGAACAATAGCTTTTCCCGCACATATAGGAAATATCACGCCAAATGGTTTAATAATGATTCTACCTGTAAGTGGTAATCCTCAACATAATACCCATGTGTTTGTAGCTGATCCTAATTTTTCAGGAGTACAACAATATAGAATGCTAGGTCTGAAGGATTCTGGGGGATACTTTCAAGGTACTTATGGTAGTAACTATAAAGACAGAGGACATATTTCATCAGTAGGATCTGGGCATATGACTCTTAGCACATATCATAATTCTCCTAATTCTAGTTCAGATGCGTTTAGAAATGTTAATCAAAGTGGTATAACCTATCGATGCTATATATTCCAAAATACTGAATTTCAAAGTATTAGAGTTTGGGAAAACAATAATGGAACAAATAATACCGACAGTATTTTTCCTTTTTCTATAGCACAATGGATTTTGTACAAGTCTATGGAAGACAGTAGTAGTGGTTGGACAGTTCAAAGTAAAAATATGCACCTACCAGCAGCTGCTCCTAGTAGTAATAAAGATATACAAATTAGACGTTGGGATGAAAGTTCCGAACAAATGGAATATAATAATCAATCTAATAGTCATAATAATGCTTTTGGGCAATCTGTAGGATATGGGGGATTTCAATTAATTAGTGGTAGTCCAAGTAGTGGTGGATTTAGAAGAAATGCTAATTGGAGTGCAGGTGCGAATGGTATGGAATACTTGGCTTGGGGTATTAGAGATCAAGAGTATGCCTATCCAACGACACCTAACGATTATACAGGAAATAACTCTACTATATGGTCAATGACTCGTAGTGGTCAGTATAATCTTACATTTTATTCATCAGAGGGGTCGCAACCAAATTGGAATGGTCAGCCAACAGGGTCTGCTTTTTACAAACCTCAAAGATATCAATTATATCCAGGTTATCCTATAGGGGGTAAAGGGTTTGAGGAACAACAAAAAGAAATTATAGAATACAAAAAATTTGGTTTTTCTATAGGTTCTGGAAAACAACTGACAGGTTATTCTTCTAATGCTAACGGTTGGGGTTCTGATACTTGGGGGCCAGGTAACACTATGAATTTCCATACTTTTAAAAAGCAAAAAGGATTCTTTTCACAATTTTCATACACAGGTACTGCACAATATTTAGGTAATGCAGGGTATCAAAATACTGATAATAATATCATTACACACGATTTAGGTTTTAAACCAGCTTTCATTCTCGTTGCTCCTGTAAATATGGGAGCTACTCAACAAATTATTGGGCAATCTGGTTGGAATATTGGTAATTATATGGTGGCAGCTTGTTATGTACCTGCCGTAGATCAGTATCGTATAAGCTATTACGATGGGTCAGGTATTTCTAAAATGTTTGGCCCTGATTATGTAAATAATGATCCACCTATTTCAATTAATTCTGCTGATTCTGCCTTATTAGCAACAGATACCACCTTTAATCCACACTATATGGTGTATAATCAACAAGGATCTCAGTATGGTATAACAGGCAATCTTAGTAGTGGTACTTCTGGTTATATTTCTCCTAATATTAATAATGTAAAATATTATGTCCAAATGTGGGCATATAATCCAGAGCTTGTATCTTGTGGTACATACTCTGTTGGTTCTTCTACTGATGGACAATATGTAGATGTTGGATTTGTTCCTCAATGGGTATTAATTAAACACATAAATGGTAATGGTGGAACACAATCGTATAAATCTTGGGTCTGGTATGATGACCATAATGGTATGGCTTTGCAACACTATGCTACTTTTGGCAATCCTAATGGTGGGTGGAGAAGTCCAGATGGATCTAATGCTAATGCTTCTCCTAATTACAGTACCTTTGCAGGCGTTGGAAAACAAGTAGGCTTAGATGCATCTAATAATCCATCAGAAGGATTTAGAGTAAATCAAATAGGTAATACCCACGATAGTTTAACAGGAGAAACTTATTGGTATTTGGCTATTAAACAGAGGTATGGAAAAAAAGTTTTAACGAGAAATAAAGATTTTACTACTATGGCAAAAGGTAGGTATCTTACAGGAAATGAACAAGAAAGGGTAAGAGGTAGTCTTGGTGGAGATCACGGGGCATCATTTTGGCTAGGTTGGAAACCAGACTATGCGTGGATTTTAAAAGAAACAAATTCTGCTCAAAGTTCAGGTAGACCACAAACTAATGCTATTGCGGATACTGCCCCCTTTAGTAGACATTGGGATCTTGGTAATAATGATGATCTTAAAAATTCTGATCCAGAAGAATACTCAGGCTATACTAATAATACGTATGGTATAGGTGATTTTTCAAGTGGCTCAACTACCGATAATGATTCAATCTTTGCTTGGAAAAGACAGACAGGTGCTTTTGATTTAATTGCTTATAAAGGCAATGGAACAAGTCAACAAGTAAAACATAGGCTAGGAAAAAATCCAGAAATGATTGTTTTTCACAGACACGCAACAACAAATAATGACTTGAGTGTTTGGCATAAAGATTTATCTTCTCAGCATTATTTGCACTTAGGAGCAAATAACAATAGTGCAGAAATTTCTACAAGTCCAAGTATTTTAGCAGGCTATAGCGATTCTGTATTATCTTTAGGGTCTAATGTTCAATCAAATAATTCAGGGCCTTATAATACTTATACTGCAGCTTTGTGGTGTAGTGTATCTGGCTTAGTAAAAGTTGGAAGTTATACAGGAAATTCTAATTCTGTAGGTGTACCACAAACTATTAATACAGGTATTAATTCAGCTTTAGCCTATTTTATTATTAAAGCTGTAGATCGAGGTGGAATTTGGTACGTTTGTGCAAGTAAAGTAGATTATGCAAATGATTGGTACTATGGTGGTGGTGGTTCAAATTACTTTTTTACTTCTTTAGTAGGGGGGCAAACTGCTAATATTAATTGGAATCCTACAATTACAGGTTCACCAAGCAACAGTAATGTTGGGAATGTTGGGTTTACTGCTAGTGGTGGCAACATACAAGTATGGAATTATGCAGCCAATACTAATAACGCATTAAACTATAATGAAACAGGACAAAAATACATCTACTATGCAGTAGGTGGCGAAGCACAATCCTCAGATAATTATTGGAAAACAGTTTAGGGGCGATTAATGAAATACGTTGATATAGATACAGGAAAAGTTTTAACTTTGGATGAAGTAAAACAAAAATCACCAGGAACTTCTTTTACAAAGTCTATAAGCCTAGATACGTTAAAAAGGTTACGATGCTCTACTTGTGAAATAGGAAAAGAGCCTTCTTATGGTGACTACCAATTTATTTCTTTAAAAGATACCGCTACTAAAACTACTGATGGCAAATGGTTAGTAGAGTTTGAAGTTCATAATATGTATCAAGATATTAAAGATGAGGATGGTAAAGTCATAAAGACTAAAGCTGAACAAGAAAAAGAACACGATGAAAGTATAGCAAAAAGTAAAGCTGAAAGTTTAAGGGCAGAAAGAAACAGAAGATTAGAAGAAACCGATAGTTATGCAGTTACTGATCGAACTTTATCAGATGAAATGAAAGAGTATAGAAAAAAATTAAGGGATTTACCTTCAGATTTATCTTCTAAGTGGCCAGATCTTGAAGAAAGTGATTGGCCAGAAAAACCTAATAAATAAGGAAATTAAATGACTAGAGCAAAAGACCTTGCAAGCTTTGGAGATAGTGCCGTTGCCCTGAAAAGCAAAAAAGATGAGGGTATTATTACTCAATCATCTACTGGCGTTATTGGCTCTGCCCATATGACAGATGGAGTAAAGGTAATAGAGTCTGAAGGTATTTCTTCAAATGACAATGACACAACTTTACCGACAAGTGCAGCCGTTAAAGATTTTGTAGATACGGCTATTGCAGGTAGTCCATCTGGTATCAGTACTGGAAAAGCAATCGCAATGGCTATGGTCTTTGGATGAGGAGATAAGTAATGCCAGTAAATATTGTTAATGTAGCAACCATCACCGCAAAAACAACAATGATTAGTGATGTAACAACTTCAATAGTTGATTTAATTCCAACTGTGGGTACAAATGTAATTGTTAAAGTTAATTCAGTAATTATTGCAAATGATAATGGTTCAAGTTCTGATGACGTATCTGTTTTCATTACTGATAATTCAAATAATATACAATCGTATTTAGCTAAAACTATACCTGTACCTGCAAATTCTTCCCTTGTTGTTGTTTCAAAAGATATTTCAGTTTACATTGATGAAGGTTACAAGCTACGGGCATCTTCTGCAAACGGGGGTAGATTGGACGCAACTTGTTCTTATGAAGAAATTTCTTAATGACATTAAACTATCATAATAATGGTGGTTACATTGGTTTAGATAAAAATATTTTATTTGTACCTTCAAGCAATTCTCATAGGTCAGGTATTACAGATTTAGACTATGCAAAAAACGCTACTACACCACCTTCATTATATTCAATGTCTTTTCCTCATACATTTCTTTCCGCTTTAGCGGGAAAACTTGGGCCAACTTCTTATAGTCACATAAATAGACCTACTACGGATACTAATTATTTTTCTCTTAGTGGTGGTTATCAACTTTGGAAACCACCAATGACTAGAGATTATTTAATTTATATGCGAGGAGCAACTGGGGGTCAACATTCAGGTTCTTGGGGAGTTTCTTATCCAGGTGGTGGTGCAGAAGCAACTTTTACAATCCAATTAAGCAGTTCAAAAACGTATGCTATAGTTGTAGGACAAAGACCTTCTTCAACAAGTTCTGGTGGATATAATGGTAGTGCAGGTGGTGGTGCGTCATTGATATATGAAAATGGTTACAATGGTAGTTCTGATTTATCAAAAATAATTGGGATAGTCGGTGGTGGTGGGGGAACAGGTCATGGGTATCAAGGACAAGCTACGATGGGAGTAGGTCGTGGTGGATCAAGCACAACTAACTCTAACGAACTAAATTCTAATGCTTATGTTTATGTTTCTGCAATAGGTTCTAATAGAGCATCTGCCAAATCATGTGGAAATTATGGAGTAGGTTATGGTGGAAGAAGAACTAGGTTTGTTACCAATTATGCTGGATCTGGTGGTGGTGCAGGTTGGTTAGGAGATGGAGAAGATTATTACCATAATTCTTATATGGCTCGTGGTGGCGATAGATGGAATGGTGGGGATTCTTACGATGGTTCTGCAATGGATGGTGGCTTTGGGGGTGGTGGTGCTTCCAATGGTACGGGCAACGCAGGTGGTGGTGGTGGTGGCTACACAGGTGGTGGTGCAGGTGATGGATGGCAAAGTATGTCGGGTGCAGGGATAAATTACAATAGTTGGGGTGGTGGTGCAGGTGGTGGAACATACATAAATACCGCAGCTACAGGAGTATCAATCACGGCAGGTGCTAATGGGGTAAGTAGTTATTTTAATGGCACTGTGATAGTAACTTAATGCAAAGAAATTTCGGATATATTGGCGAAAAACAAGACAAGTCTGGGGTATATACCACAGGTGTTTTAGGGGGAATTTTTCATTTAGATACTACAAAGTTTACTTCACCACGATTTTTAGGACAAGATTTAGCATCTTCTTATTATCAAATAGCATCTAATCGAACAATTCAAACAGGTTCAAGTGGTGATAGTGCAAATAATTGGGATGTTGCCGAAGTACAATGTGGAAATACTGGTTCATATCGTTTATATTTGGTGGCTAAACAGACAACAAGCACTACGTATTATAATGATATTTGTGTAGCAGCCGTTCAGCATCTATCTAGTTCTAACACCACTAAAAATATATGGGTTTTTACTAGTTCTAGTAGTGGAAATGGTAGAGGTTGGGCAAGGTACTATGCTAGAGAAAATGGAACTTCCTCACTTGGGCCACCTTCTGTTTTTGCTTTAAATAACGTAGCAAGTCTTAGCTATCAAAGTATGGGTGTTTCTAATTTAGCAGGTTGGGGGTGGAACACTGGTACAGGTAGTTCTTACACAGGAATGGCTGATGGTATTTCCGAAAGTACAAATAATTTAATAGTTGGAAATTATACTATGCCACAAGCGTCAGGTAGGTACTATTTATTTGCAGAAGTAAGTGGAGCAAATCGATATTCTTCAGTTGTAATGCGTAGTGGAATTATAAGTGTTGTTGGGGGCGATTATTTTAGAGTTTGTTACAACGTCACAATTCCTAGTAGTGAATCTAGTAATTTAAATTTAAATGATACGCTTTGGATGGGTCTAGCTTAATAAAGGGGAACAAATATGAGTAGAGCAAAAAATTTAGCTGGAAGGTCGGGTACTCTACCTGTGCAAATCGGTAATGTTAAGTTAGCACCTGACTCAAATGACAACTTAAAAGTGACAGACGCTTCAGATAATGATGCTACGATTGTGGCGAGCGAGATCCATCTAGGAGATTCTAGTAATCGTGTGATAATTAAGAAAGACGCAACAAGCAACAATGTAGCATTTGAAACACAGGCAGGGAGTGGTACACCACAAAGTTCAAATGTTGGTGGATCTGTAACGGCTTACGATAATGTTAGTGCTTTGCCTAGCTCTGGTGTTACTGAAGGTGATATGGCTTTAATAAGATCACCAACTAATAAGCTTTTTATTAGAACGGCTACGGGGTGGTACTTAATTGCCGTAATTTCTAATGCTACTCCTGTCATTGATGAAACTAATATTTTATCATCTTATACGTTTCAAACTAATGGGACTCCGATTACCATAACTGTACCAGCTACCGACCCAGAAGGTGAAAGCATAACATATAGTCATTCAGTAACTTCTGGAAGTATATCAGGAATTGCGTCAATTCAACAAGGTACAGGAGCATCTGTAAATCAATTTACTCTGACCCCACAAACGTCTGGGAATGGTGGCTCGTTCCAAGTTACCTTCCATGCTACTGATCCTAATGGTCAACGAGGGGATACGTCAGGTAGTACTTTTTCTTTATCATTCTTTTCTGCAATGAAAATTCCAAGTGGTACAACTATGTTGTTTGGATTGAGTATGGATAACATCCCAAGCGGGTTAGATTTATTTGCAGTTGGTAGTAGTGGTGGATCAACAACTTTAGCAAGTAATTCTGCTTTTGATTTTGGAACAAATGATTTTACAATTGAGTGGTTTTATAGATGGGAAGCGGCGAGTGGTTATCATACATTTTTAAATCATAATTATACTAGTGCTGGTGGGATTACTATACAATCTAATTCTAGTAATAGGGCATGGGGATTGTGGGGGGATGTAAGCGTTCAGTATGAAAGTAGTAATGCTACGAGAGGTATATGGTATCATTATGCCCTATGTAGGCACAATAATTTAGTAAAGCTCTATCGCAACGGCACAGAAACTCTTAGCAAAGCTCATACAGGCTCAATAGGTTCAACAAACACTACTGTATTTGGAGATCATGCTGGGAGTTACCCTGCCAAAGGAAGGGCAAGTAATTTCAGAGTAGTCAAAGGCACTGCTTTGTATACAAGTGCAGGGTTTACTCCACCTGTAGCACCTTTAACTGCTGTAAGTGGTACATCATTACTTATCTTTCAAGAAAGTAGTGGGTCAACTTTAAGTGATGCTAGTTCAAATAATATAGCAGTTACAAAAAGTGGTAATCACGCCATCTTAACTGCTGATGGCCCAGAAGTTGTAGGGCATAGAGGTACATGGTCACTAGATACTTATACTTCAAATGGAAATGTTTTGGCTACACCAACTATTGTTTCAAGTGGTGGGTATCATGTTTCAAGCAATGGTCATGTTCATTATTCAAACCCTACTTCTACGGGTCTTACAGGGTTTAGAATACCTGAAATGGATACTAATAACGCTTGTAAAGGTAAAACAATTATTTGTTGGTACAAAGGTCAATCAAGTCAAAATGTTAATGGTGGATATTATGCTATGGGCGTTCCAATTCTTGGTGACTACCAAAATCAATGGTTTCACATAGGAATCGATGGGGGTAAAATTGCCGTTAATTCTGGTCAAGGCTATACCAGAGGAACAACCAATGTCTGCGATAACAACTGGCATATGCTCACATATATTCACTCAGACGGTACACACACAAGATTAAATAATGACGAAATGGGTTTATGGGTAGACGGTACTTATGAAACGAAGCATTCAGTTTATGCTTATGGTAACCTAAGAATACTTAATCATATGTTTGTCACGGCTGGTACAGTACAACATCCAGAACGAGTAGATAGTTTTCAAATATTTGATAGTGAACTTACAGATGCACAAATTTCAGAAATCTACGGTGCATAAATAATAATTACTTAACATTTAATAAGAGGATATACGATGGCTACATTAGTACCTAATGGTAGGGGTCTAACCTACGAACAAATTGCTGGTATGACACCACAACAAGCTTCCCAAGCAGTTAATTTATATGGTGGTTCAAATGTACAGGGTGGTGCTGGTGATTATTCAGAATTGGATAGTTTTGCTGGTTATCAAGGATGGGGAACAAATACAATTCCTTTTGACGCTTGGAAAGCTATAGCTACAAAGGCAGGTCTTGGCAAAAAAGATAAAATGGCAAGTGATTGGAACATTAGTTCAGGGGCAGGTACTAACACTTTTCGTTATACTGAACCAGCCACAACTACACCTGCTAGTACATCTACTGGAACATCTGTTGATGGAAGTTGGCCTGAAGAGGTAAAAACATTTTTTCTATCTCAAATGTCTGCGGGTAAAACAGGTCAAGAAGCACTGGATCTTACATTAGCTACTTACCCAAACACAGATGGAAACTTTAATGTTTCACCTAGTACTCCTACCCTATCACCTCTTAACACAACAACTAATGACGATATTCAAGCAAATGCACCAGCAGTAGATTTGACGGGAGTTGAAAGTGGTATTACTGGTCTTGGTTCTGACATTAGTGGTTTAAATACAGGTTTAACAGGCATTCAATCTGGAATAGGAGATGTTAATACTGCGGTTACAGGTTTAGGTACTGATATAGCTGGAGTAAAATCAGACATTGGTAATGTTCAATCGGGCGTAGGTGGTGTTCAAACAACGGCTGACGATATACAAACTGGTGTAACAGGATTAGGTACTGCCATTGGAACACCAGCCGAAGGTGAAACTGTACTAGGCAATCAAGCAGATTTAGCAACTGGTCAGACAGGTATAAAAACCTCAATGGAAGACCAATTTTCAAACGCTCAGACCGATAGGGATAGTCAGACTAAGAAAATTATGGATGACATACAGGCTAAGTATGACCTAACAGATTCCCAGATTGAAAAGTTATCTACTGATGTTTTGACGGGGCAAAGTAGTTTAGCCAAAGATCTAGCTCAACTGCAAACATCTACTGATACTTATTATGGTGGTTTATCAGGAACACAAGCTGAAATGCAGGACTCATTAGGGGCAATAACAGGTGATGTAAGTTCCTTTAGAACTAAATACGATGAAGATACTGTTCAAGCTAACCAAAGAAGAGGTCAATTAATGAATCAAGTTGCTGGTGGTTTTGATCAAGCAACTATTCAAAGACAAGCGATAGCTGATGCAAATGCTACATCTTCATCTCCAACGACAGGTCTATCTTCAACTACTCCATTTGCAGAAGTGGCCATGAATTTAGCACGAAATATACCAGCTACAACAAGTCAAGGAGTACAAAGTCAAAATGAATTTTTAGCATCTTTAAATAATTTAAAACAAGCAGTTTCAGGGGCATCTCCAAATGATCCTAATTTCACGGCAATGAGTGCGATTGCTGATGCTTTTGATCAAAGTGGGAAACTTATAGCTGAAAGTGTAACGGCAGATGGTGGTACAATAGCAAGGGCAATTACAGGGGATGGCAACTTAACAACTAATGTGTTTGATACAACTGGAATGAGCATAAATAATTTTAGTCTAAATCTAGATAGTATGCTGGCTCAGTTTTCACCAAACCAAGGTCTAATGTCATAAAGGAGTTACTATGCATCCAGATTCAGTAAGTATTACAGGAATTAATCTCGTAAAAAGATTTGAAGGTCTACATAAAGTAAAAGACGATGGCTTAGTTCATTCATATCGTTGTCCAGCAGGTAAATGGACAATTGGGTGGGGCGTAACTAAAGGAGTACGCTCTGGTCAGAAGATTACAAAAGAACAAGCTGAAACTCATCTTTTAGATGAAATGAACGATCACAGTAAGTGTCTTTATAGGCTTGTAAATGTACCTTTAACGCAAAATCAGTTTGACGCATTGACTTCTTTCGTGTATAATTTAGGTGAGCCAAACTTCAAATCATCTACACTTCTCAAAAAGCTAAACAAGGGTTTATATGACGAAATCCCAGAGCAATTAATGCGATGGAATAAAGCTAGAGTTGATGGCAAATTAACCCCACTTAGAGGTCTTACAAGAAGAAGGTCAGCCGAAGCAGCCTTGTTTTCTATGGACACAAAATTAGCTGATGAAGGTGGAGATGTCATGGTTCAAAAACCACAGGCAAATGCACCAAAACCTCTCGTTAAATCTAAAACTATGGCAGGTGTAGGTATTGCTGGTGCAGCTACGGCAATGGGAGAAATGAGTTCCCAACTAGAAGGACTAGTTAGTTATTCAGATAGTTTAAAAACGATATTTTTACTTTGTGCAATTGCAGGTATTGCCTTGGCTGCATATGCACGATTCAAAGACCACAAAGAAGGTGTTCACTAAGAATGTTATCTTTAATTACTGGTAAAATTAAAACTGTAGTCATTATAGTTTTAGGTCTTGGTCTACCCATTCTGTATTTTCTGGGAAGAATGAATGGCGGGTCAAAAATTAAACAGGCAGTTCTAGAAGAAGAAGCCGAAAAGGCTGAAAAAAGAGCAGATTTTTACAAGAAAATGGCAGAATATGAACAAAATATTGAAAATGATCGCCCTCGCAACGCTGACGACTTCATTGATCGGTTGCGGAGAGATGGTTTATAGAACCAGCTTAGAAACTTATTGCCCATCATTAAAAGTTTATCCTGACAGTTTTAATTCAAGGCTGGCAGATGAGCTTGAACTGGCAGATGAATATGTGGAGATGCCCTATACTGTCGAAGCTTTGGGCGACTACAGAGTGCTTAGAGAAAAAATTAAAGCCTGTAGAAAAGCAGGTAAGGGAGTAGAGTAATGTCATATCAGGAAGAATCTCAAGCAAATAGTGCAAACTGGGCTGGTAGCGACAATGCTTTTGAGAACACTATTAAAAAAGGTTTAGATAAAGCTACTGAATTTGTTGATGCGGGTAAAGAAAAAGTAACACAATTTTTTACTAACTTAAAAGATGATACTAATAAAGATCTATCACATATTCCACCTACTGAAGTTGACGATGATGGAGAGATAGTAGCAGGTACTGGAACTGGTACAGGTACTAAGGCATCTTGG
>TARA_B100001113_G_scaffold353577_2_pt1 | contig 13326 bp, 12 predicted proteins | sample TARA_B100001113 | Tara Oceans TARA_B100001113 (sample SAMEA2622402) | marine metagenome | biome: marine biome (ENVO:00000447); feature: deep chlorophyll maximum layer (ENVO:xxxxxxxx); material: "saline water (ENVO:00002010), including plankton (ENVO:xxxxxxxx)" | depth 50 m | reverse complement strand
GGTCCACTTATGGATGAACCAGAACGACTGTATGAATGCTTGGAACACTATTACTCTACTTTTGAAGAGAGCAACAACGCTTCATGGATGAACAAGTTGGGAATCGATACATTCCAAGACAAAGATGCGGATCTCGTTCGAGGTTTGGTCGCTAACCTTCAACTTGTTGAGACAGATATGACCATCTTTTTTCGGTTACTTTCTAGGATAAAAGAACCCGATATCAACCAACTCAAGTTTGCCTTCTACAATCAAGATTCGATTCCATCTGACAAATGGAACAAATGGCTGATGGAATGGTGGAATCGTGTTGACGGCGACCCAGACCGAGAAGTGATGTTGAAATCTAATCCAAAATACGTACTTCGGAATTGGATGGCACAACTTGCAATTGATGCTGCAGAGGAGGGTGATTTTTCGATTGCACAAGAATTGTATGAACTCTTGAAGAAACCCTATGATGAGCAGATTGAATTTGAGGAGAAGTGGTTCAAGAAACGTCCTGAATGGGCACGACATCGCGTAGGATGTTCGATGCTCTCTTGTTCGAGTTAGGGATTCACTCTTCTTCCCAGCCATGCCGTTGAGCAAGTTCCTTGCTTACAAGTGGGTTCTTGCAATGGGGGCAGGTGTCCGATGGAGAGAGCAAATCAGGTCGGATGGCCAGTACTGCCATACAGGTAGGACAGGCTGCCAACATCTCCCCGTCTTCAAGGTCAGCCTCTGGCGTTGGTATGAACGACGAATATCCTTGTCTGTAAAGAGGAGAGAAGTGATATCGAACACGTTGATAAGAACTGTATGAGGCATAGCCCATGATCAACATGAACAAAAGTGCCCCCGCATATCCACTGATCACAGAATAGAGGTTGATTAGGAATAAGAGGAAAAAGACGACACATGCAATGGCGATAATCAGTGCAGCTGGCCAATATGCCCATGATCTTCGTGAGCGATAAGAGAACCATGTCGTTGTGGTCACAAAGAGAGGGATTGCCCAAATTAGAATAGACAATTGTCCGAAGTATGGTTGAGCTAAGCCTGCAAAATCAGAAGCAACGAGAACAATAATCAAACTATCAATCGCTAGAATCAACGCAGTGCTTCGATGTGTTTGATCGAACAATGCAGAAAGCGTTGCTGAGGCACGTTGACCTCCAGAACCTGCTAAGACGATGTCATCGCCTCTGTTCCCTGCCATGATTGTTGCAATCGCCTCCCTCACATGAAGGCTTGTGAACAGCGAAGATGTCTTGATGGTCCATCCACTCCCAGTGGTATGAGCGTCCGTGATACCGACGTTGAGAGGAAAGGTTCCAGTCTCGCTGGACAACGTATCCTTGTTGGCGTTACTGGAGGTATTGCAGCCGTCGATACCGTTCGACTCCTTCGGGAGATGAGACGACACGGTGCAGAAATGCTTGTTATCATGACTGAAAGTGCTCAGAGAGTAATAACTCCACTCGCCGTAGAATGGGCCAGTCAATGTGAAGTGATTACAGATTGGGACGGAGATATGAAACAACTTGAGAATGTTGATGCTATTCTTGTTGCCCCTGCTACACGCAACACAATTGCAGCTCACTTGCACGGAATGCAACACGGCCCTCTCCTCATGGCGTTGAGTGCTGCTCGTTCCCGAAGCACGCACGTACTGATGGTGCCGAGCATGCATGCAGATCTCGCAGATGACCCTGTTACAGATGATATTGTGGAGCGATTACGAACGGAAGGGATTGATGTCATGTGGGGAGACCTTGAGGAAGGGAAACGCAAAACACCAAATCATGAACATATTGTTGCACGGTTTGCTCATGGCATACACTCTAGAACACCGAACAGAAAGAACGTGGTCGTTACTCTTGGAGGGACCTATTCTGCAATTGATGATGTTCGAGGCGTTCAAAATACAAGTTCAGGAACAACAGGATACGCTATTGCTGATGAATTGTATCGACATGGACATGATGTTACCTGTGTTGTTGGTAGAGCAAGTGTGACTCAACCGACGTGGTTGCCCTTGTGCATTAAGGCTGAGGATCCTCAAGAGATGCTAGCAGAACTCAAAGCACTCTCAAACGATGATATCGATGCTTGGATACATGCTGCAGCAGTTCTCGATTACATCGTTGAAAGCCCTGCTGAAGGAAAACTTGCTAGTCAACAAGGCCCATTACAAGTCAACCTCATTGAAGGTCCGAAACACATTCAAGAATTGAAAGATAGCGTTCGTGGTTCCACTCGGATTGGTTTCAAATTGGAGGCAGGGATTAAGCAAAGAGATCTGATACACCGCGCCACGGCCCAGATTGAACATGCAGAGATGACAGCTGTTGTTGCAAACCGATTGGAAGATTTAGGAGATTCAACAAAACCAAGGGGTTACCTCGTCGACAAACAAGGAAGTCACTTTGTTCTTCAAACGCAATTCGATCTTTGTGATGTTCTTCGAACCATCGTTGAACGGGGCGATTAAGTTGAGACGCTTTGCTGTCATCGGCCATAGAGCGATGAGCAAAGGAAAGCTTCCACTCAATGATTTAGCAGGTGGCGCTGGCCGAATGGATGTCCTCATTCGAGCAGTAATGTCTGCATTACTAACGTCTCATGGTTTGAGACAGGATGTCGAAGTCATCCTCCATCTCCAGGGCGGTCCAGGTCCACATCGACGATTGAAATTTATTGGTTCCGAATTGAAGGGTTTTCATGCTGAGGAGCGAAGTGTTGCTGGTTTGATTGCCAAAGCCATCAAGGAACCAATGCCTGCAATTGGACACTGGATTGAGCGAACACCGGGTCTCTATGATGGTGGAGGTAATTTGTCACATACGATTCGAGAATGGAACGATTCAACACTCATCCGACTCGATGCTGAAGGTGAACGACTCTGGAATGGAGACCATAAAATCCCAGTGGAATCGAATCCAAGTATTCAGAGTCTAGCATTTCTTTTGAGCGATGATTTGCCTCTCGATTGTGAGGAAGGTGTCGCTCGTTCATTGGGATCAACGTGGTTGCAAGGCCACCATGCTATCGCAATATGTCATTTCTTACTCGATGAAGGCGTTGTCCTCAACCTTTGAACCAAGCAGGATAGCCGGATTCATCCTGCAAGAGTGCATGAGCAAGTAAATCATCATCAAGAGCAAGAGGATGAGTCTGTGGCCAAGTTGGTAGTGAGGATATGCTTGCATAGCCAGATGCTACACAATCACAATCTCCTTTTTCGACTTCTTCTGTATCGATGTAAGCAGCACCAATCGTAAAGGTCGATTCAACAGAACCATCCTTACTATCCGTGAATTGAACAGCATTCCGGTACCAACGCATGCCCAAACGAGTTGTTTGGTAGCCCCCACTCCATTCAGGAGGTACGTTGAGGTTGAGCATCAACTCTCCATGCAAGAATGCACTCATGAGCAATGTATTGGCTCGCTCAGTGGTTCGTTTTTCAGATGGTTTAGGCCATGAGGCAACGTGATCAGCATCTGCATCAATGTGAGGACGACATAGGTTTTGTGGAACCTTTGGGACGATTTCCAAAACCCGTTGTATAAATTTAATCGTTGCATCAATACCCACTTTCATACCAACTGGGTCAAAGGAAGTGTAGGAACTTGCTACTGCAGGGATTCCATAGAGTCCTGCCTCTCTAGCAGCACCCATTGTTCCACTATGGTAAGAATCTTGAGAGAGATTTGGCCCGAGGTTGACACCCGAAAGGACCAATGAGGGTTTTATCGATGGTAAAACGCGCTTGAGCCCTCCGTCCAAAGCAACAATCATTGTATCACAAGGTGTTCCATCCAGCGCATACAAATGGACACCTACCGATTCATCGAGTTCCCAGAGATCAATCAACTCGTTACGGTTGTGTAAATCGATTGGTGTACCCAAGTTCAACTGCATACTACAAGCTGATTTATTTCCTGAAGGAGCAAAGGCTACGAGAGGAATACCTGCATTGTTCATCGATTTCACAAGTTGCTCAAAACCTGGTGCTTCGATTCCGTCATCGTTGGTCATAAGGACCCATTTCTTCTCCATCATTCTGCCTCCGTAGGTTTGTAATTATCAAGTGATGTTTGATCGATTAAGTGTTCTCCATAGACAATTGAGATGATACCGAGCATCAAAATCGGCCCTCCAATCCACGTCCATAGACCTGGAACCCCCGTCGAAAAGAACATCCATCCAATGAGTGAACCAAGAAGTGGCTCAAGTGTCACACTGATCGAAATCAGTAATGGAGAAACGTACTTGAGGCAATAATTGAGACCCGTGTGTCCAAGAATTCCTGCGATAAATGCAAGCAAAACAAACCACCACAATGTTTGATGCGTAAAATATCCAAAGGCTCCAAAATCAGAGAAGTTGGATTCCAATAACCATGAGGCTGGAAGTAAAAGAAGGCCTCCAATAAGTGTAACAGGGAAAGCATAGACAAATAGAGGCATCCATTCACGAAGAATACGTCCACAAACGATGTATCCTACTACGAACACTGCACCAAAAAATGCCAATTGATCGCCAAAGAAGGTTACAGAACGATCACCTTGTACATCCCCCGCATCAAGCATGGAAATTGCTGCACCAGTGAATGCTGCAATTCCACCAACCAATTCCATTCGATTCGGTTTTCGAACAAAGTAAAACATGCCGATGAGGATAACCAATGGATGAGCAGTCACAAACAGGAGGGAATGTGTTAGCGATGTATAATCGAGCGAAGTTACCCAGAACCCAAAGTGAAGTGCGAGGAAGGCACCACTACCTGCAAGAATCTTGATCGTGCTTGGCTTGAGTAACTTCTCTTTAACATCACTTTCTATAGAATTGTATTGCCATAAAGCAAGTGGTGCAAGAATCAATGCAGTCAATTGAAGTCGCCATGAAGCACGGAGCAGAGGAGGGATTTCATCAACATGGGTGAAGATAGCACCTGCACTTGACACTCCACAGATTGCAACTCCAAGAACCAACCAAACGTGTGGTGGAACAGATCCACTCTGCATGATGGTCACGACTCGTTGACCAATTCAGCATCCATTACTGGTGGAGCACCAATGACGCCAGCTCGCTTGAACAAAGCGTATATGATCCAACCAATACCGACGTTAAGACCAATAAATCCAGCCATACGTCCAATGTACCATCCGGATGAATTAGGATCTGGAACGAGGGTATCAATGAAGGAGAGGATGCTTGATTCTGTTCCAAAGAACGCTTCTCCAGTAAGGAGACCTGCAGCGACCATGAATGTACTTAGAAGAATAAGAGCGCGCTTCTTTTCGGCAGCGGTTGCCCCTTCTTCCGCCTTGATCGCCTCAATCTTCGGCTTGAGTTTCTTTTCTTCCCACTTGTCACGGCTGTATCCACCGATAAGCATAGGCAAGGTGTGAGGGACGTCGAGATACATTCCAAGACCGAAGGACGTACCCATACCAGTTACCCACTCAACGAACATACCCAGTAGGAATCCGAGTGCGAGTAGAGTCAAATCACCTTGACCTTCAGCAAAAATAACCGAGAAGGTTGCAAAAGCATTTGCTTGTGGAGCAATCAAATCGATTCGACCTTCTGCGAGTTGGATCGAGAGGAAGATAGCGACTGCAGCACCGATAATTGCTCCAGGAACAACACCCATGATGTTTCCTTTGGAAATGTGATATGGACGGTTTCCGATGTACAGGCTGTTCTTGTAGTCACCAATGACCGTACCTGACATTGAGATTGCAGATCCAAACACTGTTGTTCCAACAAGACCCAGAAGAACTGCGTCTTGCTTGTTTAAGCCGAGAGCAGTGTCAAAGTTGAGGAAGATTCCAAGCAGCATCAAGAGGACGATGAACGATGTTCCCGAGACCGGTTCAATACCTGTCTCACCCATGACACGAACTGCGATAGCGCCCAAAAGGAACGTGGTCATGATAAGGACCGTAGCGAAGATGAAAGCAGCAGCAATCGGGAAACCACCAACCCAAAAAATGAGAATCATCGAAAGGAAGGTGAGTCCCATGAAGATTGGAATATGCATGAGTGGCCATTCATACCAACCCTTACCTTCCATGTATTCTTGTGAACCTTCACCTTTGAAGGCTGCACCAATGTCCTTGAAGATGTTCGCAAAGGTTCTCCACATCTTTGCAAGACCAAACATACCTCCACCAACAATCGAGCCAATTGCAATGGTTCGAACCGTCTTTGAGAATGCAATCATCTGCAAGGCTTGTCCACTCTCGCTTGCATACGATTGGATAGGGACATTCGCTTGCATCGTGGCATCGTATACAGGGAAGTTAGCAAAGACGGCCAATGGTACGAGGAAGAACCAACCGACAAGGGTTCCGAGATTAACCAAGAACGCTACTCGAGTTTTCATGAACCATCCAATCGCAAACATGGAAGGAGTCAAAGCGACTCCAACATAGGTGTAAGCAAATGGATTCCATGCACTGTCTTCAGACCATTGCGTGTACTTCTTTGAAGAACCATCTTCGTAAATCCCAGATGGTTGGTGGATTTTTCCTGCACTGTAAAAAGAGGCAAGTCCAACATCACCGACGTGCAGTGTTTCAGCGAGGTAGTCCATGACAGAGAGTTTCTTATCCGAGAGCCAAATGAGCGGGTATTCAATCAAGAACATACCAATCATGGTTATTCCTGTCCATAACCCAATTGTTTTCAGCGACTCTCGGGCGTGTTCTACTGCTCCTGTATTGACGTCAGAGGCAATGTCCAGCATCTTCAGTGTTGCTTCAAAACCAGGTAACGGCAACGGGTCTTCGACCAACCAAACACGTCTGAAGATAATGAAATACATCACGCCAAGGAAACCTGCGAACATCGAAGCAACAATTGCGATGAAAGCTAGGCGGAATGCTTCTCCATCCTCAAGCGTGATCAGCGGGCCATCTGCCAGAGAATATTGAGCCTTTGATGCAAGTAAGAAAATCGCCGGGAATGTGAAAATGAAGCCTGTTGATGCGTGTGTGGCACCTGTGGTTGCAGATGTTGCAATGTTAACTTCTGATGGAGACCACTTGAGCGCCATTCCAAGAAGGTAGGCGATGTACCAAGCTGCTGAGATTGCCAAACCCAATTTCAGACCGATGTAGGCAGTTACACCCGAAAAGATTGCACCAATTGCAATACCAATCATAACTTTTGAAGGAGACCAATGAGATACTTCAAACGATTCATCGAGGTTCTTTTCCTCAAGATATTGCTCGAGAACACCAGTATTGAGATTGTTGTACATTTCATCATCAAGCCACGTTAGAGTTCCATCCTCGATGGCTTTGAGACCCTTTGCAGTGACCGGTTGACGATATGCTGAGCGTTGAACTGTTGAATCCGAACCAGATTTCTCGTCCATAGTGCACACTCCCAGTGTAATGTTGGTATCGCGGACACTTGAATACAGTTGCCCTTGCTAGGTTCGGTTTTTTTTGTATAATCGCAGGGTTTATTCGTGCCGAATACGATGGAACACTATGAGCGGAACAACTGGTGAGGCGAAACTGTCTCGACTTGGGGCTAAAGATTTGAACAATGATGGACGTATCATCAATCTCGTGATTGCTGGTTCAAGCCGATTTTATGACTACTCGGTTATCGAAGAAATTCTTGATCAATGGATTGAAATTGAGGATTTTCCTGATCTTATTATTGTCGGTGGAGCAAGTGGAGTGGACTACCTTGCTGAACGATGGGCAACCAACAACAACATTGAGTTCATCATGTTCTCAGAGTTCTGGGATCAACCAAGACCCGGATTGAAAGACTCAGGACGTGTTGAAGCATCGTTGGATTTAACGGAGAAGCTCCTCGAATCTGCAACACATGTGTTGGCATTTTTGAGCAGTGAGAGCAAATGGACCAAACTCGTCGCTGATGAAGCGCATGACCGTGGAATCCCGACCTATGTCCATCATTTAGAAGCGTCAGATTGAAGACTTGAAATTGGTCTAGCTGGGATTCCAACCCAGATCTCACCATCAGGAATGACCTTACGTTTGGCTAGAACTGCACGGTTTCCTAGAATGCTGTTTTCTCCTATACGAGCACCTGGCCCTACCATCGTCGCACCACCAACGGTGGAATTTTTTCCAACAATGATTTTCTCAAGGACAAGATTGCCTTTCTCAACGAGATGCCCGTTGAGCGTTGCACCACCGCCAATGACGACATTATCACCAAGTTCAACAAGGGAAGGGTCGTTTATTGTAAAGGAATTAATGTTGACATTTTTCCCAATCTTGCAACCTGCTAATCGATAGTACGCATTGGCGAAAAAAGATGGAACAATGTGTTTTAGGAATGGCTGAGTTGAACGATGAATCTGACCACAGATCGCCCACCGAATGGTCGTTAATGACGCTAGAGGAGTAACGATACGTTCTTCAAATCGCAATCGAATCATGAACTGAAGAATCCCTGACAGAAGCAGAAGGAACATTCCCCATGTCAGGAAGGATATGGATGCTGAGAATCCGATAATCATCAAATCTAGCCATCCACGATTCCCTGGCCCATACGAGGATAACCAATCGAAAACATACAGTGCAGGTGCGATAGGAAGACCCCACAGAGCACCCATCAGGAGAATCATGGCCACAGACAAAACCGCTTGAATCTGAGTGAAGCCACGCATGGCATCCTCTCCTCAAGATTCAGATTTAGCCGCAGCCTCTGCACGTGCCCTGGCATCTTCTTCTTCAGCCACGCGAATTCCTTCCTCGAGGTCAACCCGACTGGTGAGGAACGTTCCAGCGAGAATGACGATGGTAATTGTGAGGATGGCAACCCGACTATCGAAGGCTGAACTAGCAATACCATAGAGGAACGTTCCAATCATTGCTGCAGACTTGCCAAGGAATCCAAAGAAGCCAAAGAATTCCGATGTCCGTGTTTCAGGAACGAGTTGCGAAAACATTGAACGAGCCTGAGCTCCTGCACTACCCATCGCTACACCGACAAACATACCGAGAATAATCCATTGCAAGGAAACGCCAATATTGAATGGCTCCCACACATTATCTCGCATGAATTCGGCGTAACCATCGACTGGACCTCCTTGGTCAATAACAGTAGGGTGTCGATCACCGAGTTCATCTTGACCGGATAGGTTTCCACCTACAAAGAGGATTGAGAACCTGTGATCGCTTGTGTTGTTGAAAGCCAATGAAAGTGAGGATGCATCATCCTCGTCTATTTGGAGAACATCGTCTTCATCTTTGGTTTGCTGTCCCGCCATAAACGATGAAGCGATGATTCCAACCACAACCAATGCAACCATTGCAACGATACCCATCCAGCCCAATTCTTTGCTTTGGATAAAGAGTACTCCCCCTCCTATGATTGCAACAAATGTCAATACGATGATACAAACCATGATTCCTTTGCCAAGTGTGCTTTCGCCCTTGTCTCCAACGCTGTAATCAGGTTCTGGGAAGTATTCTTGGAAATTATCTCTGAATGCCGCATCGCCGTCTGAAGTCTCACCGACCCAGTTCTCGTACCCTCTGTCGTAAAGAGTTGTCATGTTGTACATGTTGGATGACTCATCCCAAGTGAATGTGAAGTCGTATCGTTCTGCATCATCTGGGATACCATCTCCGTCACCATCAGCCACTGGATCCAGCTTGAGTGGTGCGAAGCCTGCTGCGGTAACTGCCACGAAACAATAAATCAGCAGTGCGAGCATTAGAGCAAATTTGGTTCCCTTTACATCAGCGAGTTTACCGAAAACGAGCGTCATTGGAATCGCAACAATATTGACCGTCAAAAGGAGGATGACGTTCATGCTTTGATCAAGTCGAAGGACGGATTCACCGAACGCGCTTGCCATGCTTGCAATTGTGTTAACTCCATCATAAAACAGGAGATATGCAAGTAGGAAAAACGCCAAAACTTTGAATTTTTTAACTTCGAGGAAGGTTTGGAAAACCTGGCTGTATGCTACCTTCGTGGCATTACGGAATCCCTTCCATTCCATTTCGTTTGGTATCTCTGGCTCAGGAGTCCATTTGAACATGAGTGCCCCAAAGCCCCACCACCAAATTGCTGATGTTGAGAAGATGATGGCCATCTTAAAGTTCGTATCCCAACTTAGCAGGAGAAGGACGACTAAGTGGAAGATAAGCAGCATTGAACCGCCAATGAACCCATATGCATACCCCCATGTTGACACATGATCCTGACATTGTCTAGGTGCAAGATACGGCATGAAGGAGTAATAGATGACGTTACCACCAGTGAAACCGATCGTACCTATTGCATACATCAGTGCCAAAATGATGTATGCTTGAGAACCAAAATAAGGCGCTGCACCCATCAATGCAGTAAATAAAATCCCAGCAGCAGTATACCACTTAAGCAGTTTTTTCTTGATGGGCATCCGATCAGCAATCACACCAAGCGCCGGTGCAGTTAGAATCACAAAGAACATCGAAACGGTCAATACGAATGCATAGAAAGTGTCCCCAGCTTGTGTACCAGTTGCAGTATTGTACAGTGCAGCCATCAATGCTGGGGCGATGACAGTCATTACTGTTAATGCATAGGCTTGGTTCGCCCAGTCGTAAAAATACCACCCTTTGATGGCCTTCTTATCATCCTCACTCATGGATGACATAATCTCCTTAGTCGTCTTCATGTCGTTTGTTGTTGCCATCTCACTCATGGTATCCCTAACTACACCATATTCGACTTGGTTTATGAAAACAGCACCTGCATGGAATTCCATTTCATCCGTTTAACGCAATGCGACAAATGTTCAAACCACAAAACTCTCAGGACTATGCATGAACAAGAGGTACTCTCGGATTTTGGTCACTGGATGTACCGGTTTCCTCGGTCGTCAAGTCACTCAAGAATTTCTTTCGCGAGGATATTCAGTTCGTGGAACAACGAGAACACCTGAACCACAACATGCAGAGGTGATCTCAGACTTTGATGCAGGAGATTCATTTGACTTGCATTCACTCGATTTGACATCCGATGATGGTTGGAAAGAGGCGATGGAAGGTATCGATGCAGTCGTTCATACCGCATCTCCGTTCTCTGCTCATGAGCCAAAGGATGAGATGGAATTAATCGGCCCAGCTCGCGACGGGACACTGAGGGTTCTTGAGGCAGCATACAATTCTGGAATTCGTAAGTTTGTAATTACTTCATCAACTGCAGCCATATCTGGGGCAACCCCCACATCAAAAAACAAAACCTATACTGAACGGGATTGGACCGACCTCAATAGCGATGTTTCTGCTTACACGAAAAGCAAAACTCTCGCTGAGAAAGCCGCTCGTGAGTTTGCATCCAATCATCAGGATGTTTCCCTTACAACGGTCAACCCAAATGTGATCTTTGGGCCATTGCACAGTGGAAAATCAGGAACCTCGTTGAGGATTATCGAGTCCATTGTTAACAGTTCATACCCTGGATTCCCGAAAATTAGTTTTGCACCTGTTGATGTCCGAGATGTGGCATGGATGCATGCAGAAGCTTTGGAGAATGACGAATTAAACGGGGAACGTTTGATGATGGCTTCAACTCCAATCACAATGCCTCAGATCGCCAGACATCTCAAATCGAACGGTTACAACGTTCGAACACGTGCATTACCAAACATTGTGATCAAAGTCATGGCCCTCATCATCAAAGAAGCACGATTGGTGACGCGAGGGCTGGGTACAACCAATCATTATGATTGTAGCACCACAATCGAAAAGACTGGATGGAAATCAAAAAGCCATGAAGAGATGATTATCTCGGCAGCCCAATCGCTCGGGTTTCAATGATCTCGAATGATAATGTAACGGCCAAGTGCTTCTTGCCACATAATCTTCTGACCCGCTTCAATGTTCATTCCGCCTTCAGCGTCAGGCATTGGGAGAATCATCATAGAGTAATCGCGATCGTTCATAGCGTGAACTTCGTTGCCTTCCATGTGGGTAACAGTTGCAGTTCCTTTCTCAATCATTGGGACGTTAATTGAATCGGTTACGGTTCCTACGTGGGAGATTTTCTTTCCTGTGAAAATGCTTTCAAGAGAGAGACGTGCTTTTGCAGAACCGTGCTTACCTGGCTTGGATTTGGAGATACTCAAGATTTTGTAAGCTTCATCGTCTACAACACAAAATCGTCCAACTTTGAGAGTTCGAATTTCAACACGGTCGGTTCCTGGCATGTTTCGACGCTGTGGTGGTGGCTTAAGACAGTTCGGTTTGCTATGTACGGATTTCAAAGATCTCGCACATCAAATCGCATCCCGGATTGTTCCACTGAATGGCCAACAATGAGTGGATGAAGTTGACGTGCAACATCGTCAGGATTGGTGAGTTGACCGTCCCTGTGGTAACCAGAAAAGGAGTCTACCAACGGAAAGTCATCAACACTCGAAGACCGAATTTGCAGTTGCATGTCGGTATTGACGATGCCAGGTGCAATCGAAATCGCTGTAATTCCATCCTTGGAACCTTCCTCTGCCAAACATCGAGACCACATGTCCAAGCCTGCTTTGGAGATGCAGTATGATGACCATGAATGGAGAGGACGTAGGGCTGCACCGCTGGAAATCGTTGTGACGCGACAATGCTGAGATGCTTTCATCTTGGGATACAATCCCTTTGTTAATCGTTGAACTCCAATCAAATTAATTTCAATATTCAGAGCCCATTCATCATTATCTGCTTGACTCATTGGTTTGATTGGAGCAATTGCCCCTGCGTTGTGAACAATCCCGTCAAGCGATGAGGTTTCAATTAAATCTTCAATCGCTTGTTTGATGGAATCTGAATCACTCAAATCACACGCAACAGAGAAGGATGTTGGTGAAATGGACTGAACTGAATCACATGCCATCTGTAATTCATCCGATTGACGTGAGAGAAGAATGACTTGAATCCCGTCCTCTGCAAGGGTGTGAGCGATTGAACGTCCGATTCCTTTTGACGCTCCAGTAACCAGATACGTTTTTTGTTCCATAACTCAAACAAGTCGAGGCAACTAATCATCGTTTTGAGATTGTTCAGTCAAACAGGAGTATATTTACCAATGGCTAGAGTTGGTGTCATGTTCGATTTACCAGAGCACCTCTCTGAACGGTGCCGGATGGTAAATTCCATCACTGAATTAAGATCCAGTGGTCCGATTGTCGTGTGGCTCAAAACGTCATTGCGTACTCATGAAAATCCTGCCCTTGACGCAGGTCGAATCCTTGCTGAACGACACAATCTTCCCCTCTTGGTATACCAAGGAATTGATGAACGATACCCTCACGCCAATGCTCGCCATCACAACATTCTGCTCGATGCGGCAGTT
>TARA_B100001113_G_scaffold182147_1_pt1 | contig 13374 bp, 15 predicted proteins | sample TARA_B100001113 | Tara Oceans TARA_B100001113 (sample SAMEA2622402) | marine metagenome | biome: marine biome (ENVO:00000447); feature: deep chlorophyll maximum layer (ENVO:xxxxxxxx); material: "saline water (ENVO:00002010), including plankton (ENVO:xxxxxxxx)" | depth 50 m | reverse complement strand
TAAAATTCTCTAACTTATTAAGAGGCATCTTTTTTAACTACTATAAAATGTGATCGATTAGACCTTACATACTAGGTCTATTTAGTCATAAATCATCCGTGTCTATATGAATTGAGATGTCATCTGGCAATTCTTCTGGGTTTTCCAAATCAATCGGAAATAAACATGGATGTAATTCTTCTTCAACGAGATAGTAATAATATAAGTACATATCTTCGTCTGTATACCTTTTATGCTTATCTGCTTCTTTTATCAGGTCTAGATCGCTTAAGTGACCATCAGGTAGTTCATCAAAAGTAAATGGCATACCGTTAATATAATACATTTTAACGATCATAGTGCCACCACGAAACCAACAATAATTAGTGGTTATCTTGAACTTCATGTCAAATGATTATTTATCTGTGGTTATTGCTAAATCTCTATAAGTAATCATATTAGGACCCAACATTTTATCGCATACATCCAAAACTCTCATAAATTGTTCGGTGTCTTCACAAGCAATTATTTTATTTTCACCCTTATCACTTTTTAATTTGAAGGTCTTAGAACAAATGTCAATCTCGACCTCGAATACAAAATCGTCCATTTCGTGAGAATACATATTCGTTATTATAGCATATGTATAAAAATAGTCAATCTACTTCCTCCATTTTAATTCTGAATCTTTTTCCATTTTTACGATTTATCAAAAAAATATCATTCTCTGCCTCTTGTAAAGTCCAAATGCCCTCTGTGCCATCTACTTCATTTCCACCTGATCCAACATTTGAAAGTTGAAGGTCAGCGGAGTAAATATTTGCCCATCTTTTTGTTGGTGAACCCAAGTTATATGCATTATCTGCACCAGGTATCACTTGTCCATCTTTTGTAATACGGATTCTCTCTACACCTGCTGTGCTAAATGTTTGGACATCACCACCTAAGTCTGCATATAATTTTCCATACACAAAAACATCATTTATAAACTCTGTTTTTTCAGAAACATAATTTATATCATCTCTATCATAGTCTGGAAAAGTCATTATCCAAATCCTCCAAATACATCACCAAATTGACTTGCTGCTTGTTCAGCAGCACCTTTAAGTGCATCTTTATCTATACTCTTTTCTAATTTTTTGGCAGCACTCGTTAAACTACTTTGTACATTACTTATTGTGCTTGGAGATATTGATGTTCCAGCAAAAACAGAACCACTCCAACTTACATCTTTTACACTTATTCTACCCCTTGGTGCAGTGATATAACACTCATTTGAACTCATCCTTATTTTATTTGCATTTACTGTAAAATTAGAACCAGCATCAATCTCCACATTTTGTGTTGCATCCAATAAAATGTTTGTTCCAGTAACTTTAACATCACCATTACTCATCGCAGTTATGCAAACATCACCCTTTGTACCACAAATGTTAACACATACACCTCCACCATCTGCCTTTTGTCCACCTATTATTTCAATACACTGGTCATTATATAAATGATAAATCCCACTCTCGGTCATTCCAACTGAACTTTGCTCTCCACCCTTTGAACTAGACAACATGTTATAAACAATCGGACCACTAAGACCTTCTTGTGGATTGTTTATATCAAGTTTTACATTCGATGTAAACGCTTCATATATTCTTTCTTGCCAGTTTTCGTTTGGTTTTGTTCCCATTATTTTTTTTATTAATATTTATTAGTATCCACCATATCCACCTCCACCACTAGGTGGTGAACTAGGTGGTGGTGAACTAGGTGGTGAACTAGGTGGTGGTGAACTTGGTGGAGTGCTCGCTGGTGGAGATGATGGAGTTGACGGTGTGCTTGTATCATAATTGATTGTTCCAGTTCCTACACTACTATCTGTCATAGTTTGTGTTTCTGTAGGTGTAGCAGTTTCACTAGGTTCATATGTAACTTGCTCTGCTGATGCGACTGTAGTAAATCTTGTAGTGGTTGTAGCAGTTGACCTTGCAGTGCGACTTTGTTGTGGTGTATCATATATCACTGCGTGAGCTGCTGTTGTATGGGCTGCACCAACCATTCTGCGTCCTGTTGGAGCATGAACATGAAATGCACCATAATATGGTTCACCATTTACATAACCAACAATACCATCTCTTGGTGTTATACAATCTATTACTTGTTTTGTTTCACCTTGGTATGTGGGTCTGGGGGTAATTTGTGCCTTTATAATAGCACCAGAACCTGTATCTGTGTCAATTATGAGTTCTGGAAATTCAGATACCTCAAAAACATTATCAATCACAGGATTCGGGGGAATAACATTTAATATTCTGCCTTGTTCATCAACAAACATATTATATGGATTACCGACATTATCAGTAACAGTATCTGTATCTTTATATCCACTGCCAGGATTTACAACAACCACATGATCAACTGTAAATGCTCCTTGACTCGTCTCAACAAAGGGATAGTTCTCTCCTCCATTGACAATGTATATGTCTATAACCTGCGAATATGTTGGAGAAGTTTTATCATAATCAATAGTTGCCCTTGCTATTGCACCATAACCTTGATTCAATGTATCTACTATTTCAACAAATGGTGGGGTGGTATATCCTGTTCCCATATTTGTCATTTTTACACCTATTAAACTTCCTGTTTTTTCATCATCACCAACTAATGCTCCTATAATTGGTTCTGCAGATGCTCCTGACCCATCACCACCAAAAACATTTACCCTTATTTCACCAACTGTTGGTTTTCCTGTGAAACAATCTCCAAGAGAACTACGATAACCTGGTGTATTAACTAAAGGTGTCATAAAATCAAATACTCCTACATTAGTGGGTAAACCAGGTATATTTGGTATCTCAACATTCGGTAAATTTAAATTAACACCACTAAGTAAGTTATTAAGCACACCCGTTCCACCTGCTGCCTCCTTTAATGATTCTGCTGCATTTGCAACACTTAATAACGAACCTGATAATTCTTGTAAGGATTTAACAGCGATACTCTTAGGTCCTTTTCCGATTGTCCATTGATTTGTTTTTTGACCAACTTGTGACGCTGCGGTGGGTAAATCACATCCACCCAATGTATCTGCCAAACCAAATAATCCGTCTGCCTTATCTCTTAACATCCCACCAATATCACCAGGAAAAATATCAGACACACCACCCATTAAAGGTGCAAGTGACTCATCTATACTTCCTATAATACTATTAACAATACCAGCGTTGAATTGATCACCAACACAATCATTAAAATTTTCTACATTGTCTAATAATGGTGCTAATAAATTTGATATGTTACCCTGTAATTTATCAGTGACATTTTTCATCATACATGGTATTGCGTCTTCAATATTAAGTATTGCTGGTACTTTTGCTTTTTGTGCAAAGGAAGCTGCCTTTTTTGCTAAACCAATATCTCCTGTTTTTGCTAATACTTCACCATACTTATCCTTATAAAGTTTATGTAAACCTTGATTTAATTTAGGTGCCATATCATTGAATGTGCTAGTAACCATGCTTGCAGACATTCCTGTAGCAATATTTGCTAAATTTTTAGATGCATCACTTAATACTTTATTTTTGAATTGGGGTGTTGCATTTTGAAATTCTTTTATTGCATTTTTAACTTCACCGTTTATTTTATTTACAGCAGACCTAGCACCACCTGTATCACCAAATGTTATTGTAGTTCCTAGAACAGAACTTGCAATCTTCGTAACTTCTCCAGTTGCTTCCTCTATCTGTTTTGCTATATCAGAATCAACTTGACGATTTGTTGGACTTGCTTTTTTATTTTGACCACCTGCCTCATTTTGTGCTATATTATCGTTTGGTTTTATTTTACTTGTATATCCACTGAAGGGATTAAATGGAAATTTAAATTTTTTCTTTTTTGATTTTTCAGCAGCAACCGTAGAACTTGAAAATAAACCTATAATTACTGGTTGTTGTGCATTGTCACCATCCATAAAAAAACCAAACACATTATCACCTGGCAGAATTTGTATTGGTTTACCCCGACCTGCTCTTCCTGAACCACCTTCAGGTGATTTTAATACATGTGCCCAAGGTAAATCCTCATTCTTTAATTCTACCTCATCATCTGGATGATAACCTAATATTCTGACTTTGACACGATTTCCCCATCCATCACCATTAATTTGAGCACCTTGTGCCTCCTCTGGAGCAACTTGACCAACCCACCATTTAAAACCATCTCTTCCTAAGAAATTACTTTGCATTAATGTATTTTCAATCATTTTGCTCTCCTCCCATCAGTGTCTCTAACAACTTGTAATTTAGTGTACGAACCCGAAGCATCAAAAAAATGTGTGAGTTTTTTTATCATGTATAATCCACTTTGTTTGTCATCGGTGTCTTTTCTTTTTTCCATATCTATTCTTGGAAATTGACAATCAAGAATATCACCTGCCTTTAAATTAGTATTTAATGGAATTGTCAAGGTTAATATCTGAGTCAACAAAGTATTATAACGCATCGCTGCTTGAGAAAATATCTTAGCAGGGTCAGCATTCTCAACCTGAGATACATTTTTATCTGTTGTTCCAATATCTAACACACCTGTTATATATCGGCTAGGAACTTCTGCTAGGGTGCGACTATCTTTATCACTTAACATTGGTAATTGAACATCTATATCCTCACCCAAATTTTCAATCTTACCAGAATAATCTTTCAATTGAAATTTTTTCAAAGGTGGTGGTGTAAATTCAAATGTTAAAGGATTAAAAAATGTTCGATTACTACAGTAAGCACCCCTCTCTAAGTTTGCAAGTAAGTCTTGATTTTTAGATGTTGTAAATTTTATTATTTTGAAATCTTTTGTTTTATCATCAGAGTCAACTATGCCTGGTGCATAAGTGTATTTTTCTGGGTATGGATCTTCTCTTATCAATGAATCTATAGATTTGAATCGAAATCCTTTCTGGGTTTCAAAGAAAAAATATCCAGCAGTTGCATCTTTACCTGATGCATTACCAGGCACTGATTTAGATGCCAACATAGTTAACACAGTAAACGGTTTTCTCATATTACCAATAAAACCATATGGGTTTTGTGTTTCATCAACATCATAAAGTTTATCACTACTGAGATAATTTGTGCAAATATCTTTTACACTATCTGATATTTTTTGTGATGATGGGAACCTTTTACCTACTCTAATTGTTTCGTTTGTCAATGCTTCTCTTGAAATCAAATTTAATACAAACATTTCTCTTTCCGAATCAATTTGTACATCAGTAATGGAACCGATATAAAGTTCCTTTAGTTCAAGACCTTGATTATCTCTTGAATTACCAGCAATTTTTATTTGTATTTTTTCACCACCTCTTAGAGGTAAACCATTATATACTGATTGTATTTTCCCATCTTCACCCTCTATAGTATTACCTGTATTAACAACAACAATTCTAGCAGTAATCATAGGTGAAAATAAATCTTCATAGTAATTAAAACTTATGACACCAGCTTTTATATCAACAGTCTTGGTTTTACTGAGATTTTCTATTTCAAATTTTTCGTATAACGATTTATCTATTGCTGCCATTACGTGTACTTAAGTGTTGATGTGCTTTGCATGTTCATAAGTATCTTTTCCTCGCTAACTGCCCGTGCGATTGAAGAACCTGATTTTTTACCACCAGATGGCATACTAAAAGATGAACTGCCCATTTGAACTGGTGTTTCAATTATTATTATCTTTTTATTAGATTTTCTCTTTCTAGCTATATTAACATCTTTTTTTACTGGAGTAACTGATACATCTTTATCCTCTTTAGAAAATCCATCAACTAAACTAAATCCACCTCTTGTTGTTCCTAAATCTACCATACCATCGTTTGATGATATTTCTTTATTTTCATCCACCTCTTTTTTCTTTCCAAAACCCAAAAATGAGAATATACCTCGTTTCTCTTTTTTCTCGGTTCCACCTTCTGAAACTTTCTTTAAATCATTAGTTGGATCTTTAACACCATCGACAGAACCACCCGCAGCTGCACCACTAGTCTGAGTATCAGATCCTCCACCCTCTTCCTCTAATTCATTAGTCAATACACCTTCTACATCTTCCACATCTCCTTCAATAACCTCATCGTCATCCTGTTGTTCCTCCTCAACTACACCAGGTGCGATACCATTTACAACATTTTCTAATTCTTTAATTTGTGTTTGAAGTTCGGGATTATCTTTTAAATCCTGTACTTGATCTGCTTTTTTATCATCTTCTGATTTATTTTCCTCACCTTTTCCAACATCAAATCCTGGTGGATTCTCTAGTCCAAAATTTTCAGAATTTGCAAATTCATTACCTGCCTGTACCAATTCATTTCTACTATTAAATATTCCTTGCTCTGCACTAGCAAGTCCCTCGTCAATATCTGTTCTCTGTTTTTGAAAGTCTAATCTCAATACTCTTGATATTGTTTCACTTATCATGGTTCCAATACCACCAAGAATATTTTGTATACCTTCAACAAATAGTCCCAATACACCTGTCACGGTTGAAATTCTTTTTATGATACCTTGTATACCTTGAATAATTCTTGGTAAATTTTGAATCGCCCAACCTATTAGTAGAATCCCAAGGAAATCTAGTATTCTACCAAGAAATCCTCTCGTACTTTGTGCAAGAATACTACCCTGCGTCTTCGGCACTCCCTGTACTGATGATGCTTCTAATTCATCCTCTCTATTCTTTCTCCTTACATTTTCTTGTCTTTTTCTAAAATACTCATTGTCCTTACGAATAAGTTTACTTTTAAATAAATTTCTGTCTCTTGTTGTTCTGATAATATCATCAGTGTTTTTTCTCGCAGATCGTAAACCCTCAGTAAAATTTTCAACTGATTTACCAATCGATCTGATACTAATCGATGATTTGAATAAAAAATTTCTTCTCTTGTTTATGGTCATTATGCATTAGCTCCATATTGAGAAGTTGAAAATAATGTGAATGGATTATTCTCGTTAAATCCAATGTTTGGTATATTACTTGATGCATCTGATGATTCTGACGCACCACCTGCTTGTGCACCTGCATTATTCGCATTTGCAATCGGGAAGTTAATTATTTCTGCTGCACCCTCTTCTAAATTAGAAATTTTTTCTACAACATTATTTGCTACATTTTTATTAACTGGTGTAACATTATTTGCTGCTTCATTCCCACTATCACTTGGATTAACAAATCCATCTGTCAAACTAAACCCACCGCTACTTGTCGTTTGATTAATAAGATTATTTGAACTATTTGAATCACCTGGCTCCACAAATTCACCTTGATCAACCTCTTCTTCTTCTTTGGGTTTAATTCCTAATAAGGATTTGATTCCTTTATATACCGCTTTTAACGCACTCTCACCTAGAATACCACCAATTAATGCACCAACCACTGGTATTGGTATCAAAGCTTGACCGATGGCAGCACCCGCAAAAAATCCAGCAGTACCAGCAAGTGCTGTTCCAATACCTTCACCACTTATTAATGAAATTAAAAATGAAACAAACGGACCACCGAGTTTACCGAATGCTTTAGTTATTCCCTTTGATAATAATTTTCCAAAAATTCCCTTTATTCCTTTCTGGGCTGCCAATTTTGTTACTTTTTCAGTTACTTTTTCAGTTACTTTTTTTCTTCCAACTGCTCCAAATCTATTGGTCATGAATTTTAAAAATTTCTCACCGCCAGGTAATTTTGGAAGTATATTCTTAAAACCTGTTTTTATTAAATTAACAATTTGACCTGAAAATAATGTTAATCCAGCACCTATTGTTGCATATAATCCTATATCTAGACCTTGATTTCCTGTTGATGGTAATGCCTGACCTAATGAATTAAGTATCAATTTACCCGAAGCTATACCTAAAGCTATTGCAGCGAAAGGTTGTCTTAATAGTCCACCCCTACCAAGTCTAAGTGCTGAAGATGCAAGAAAACCAAGACCACCTAATATCGCCTTAAAACCTAAACTTAATGCAACTACTGTACCAGCAGCAATTAATAGTTGTCTCTGAAGGGTATTTTTTAATTCTCTAAGTAAATCTACATTTCCATCAGCTTGAGCATTTATTAAGTTAACAACTGTATTTGTTAACCATCCTCCTGTTAATATCAAGAAGAAATTTGTTAATCTTGAAAGTCCAAACTGTGTTTTCTGTGCTAATCTACGCACTGGAAATGTTAGTGCATTTTGTATTCGACTTTCTATTTGACTTTCTTTTCCTTCTCTTAATCCCTGCTCTGCTAATACTGCTTCACGATTTTGTTTTGCTGCTTCTCTTTGTCTCTCTAATGTATCACTTACTGCTAGATTTTCTTTAACTGCAACTAAACCATTATTCAACCCAGAAACTTGCTGTGAAATATTTGTTAATTGACCAGCTATATTGTTTAACGCTAAAGTATTCTGCTGAATTAAATTTGTGGTGATAGGATCTGCTTGAGGTTGTGCAGGTGTTTGAGGTGCACCAAAGACACTAGAAGATACCGTTCTTCTGACGGCTCTAATACCTCCTGTAAGTGGCGATGCTAACCCTTGTTCCTCATCCATTATAGACTATTTTGTTGCTGTTGTGCTTTTAAATTTTCTTCTTCAACATATTGTGATAAGAGGGAAACATAAATTTCTCTCTCCCAAGGCATCATATTTTCTAGTTCAGTCAAACTATATTTATGGTGCTGCATCAAGGCAAAATTCAATTTGTAGTATGACTCAAGATCCTCATGTGCCATACTTATCCGAAAAAACTCTGTAATCCCTCAATTACGATTTCACAATCTTTTTTTGTATTAGGATTAGTGACTTTTACGGTATGTGATAATTTAGGCATTGTTTCAAAGAACTTTTCAATCATTTTAAATTGTTTAGAATTAAGTTGTTCTAAAAATTCACTAAGTTCTTTTTTAGTGCAATCTGCACCAGTCCATGATTCTTCTTCTGAATAAACTTGATCAATACATGATGCAATTAGATCAAAAGTATCATCAACATTCATCTCTCCCGTAGTGGAAAAGTTATTTTTAATAAACTCATTTAATGACGGATACTTCATTCTTAATGTGAAAGTGTCATCAAGTTTAATGTCCTTGTTATGTTCATCACTGATTTGAATTTTAATCGCATCAACATTAATTAATGCTGGCACCTGTGTTTTTCCGTCATCAGGGCATGTCACCATAACTTCAATGTCCTCTCCGACTGACTTACCACGAATATTTAAAAATAGATATTCAATGTCAAAAGTAGAGAGTTTGTCAACTTTAATTCCCCTTGTTAAGATACAATGAGAAAGAACATTCTTGACTGCATTAGCGATTTGCTTGGTATCCTGTGTCTCCATCGCAATAATTAAAATTTTCTCTTCTTTAACTAAAAAAGGTCTAAATTTTATTTTTCTATTTGACGAAGGTAACACCAACTCATAAGTCGGTGTTGCAATTTTTGGTAAAGGCATAATATTCTGAGCACTTCAGTAAAATTATTTATAGTGGTTTTCTAAACTTATTATAACACATTATGGAGAAATGCCAGGTACAGCATTTGGTGCTCCTTGATTGATATTAACTTGATAAGGACTGCTCTGATTAGATAGAGCAGTATATGAACCTTGTCTAAGAACATCACTTCTAGGATTAAGTACACTTAATACCTGTCTCTCAGCAATCTCATTTAATTGATCATCCTTAAGTGACAACCCATCTCTTGATACATTACCCCGACCAAATCCCAAATCATTATAAGCTCTTCTTAAATCTCTTAATAATGAAGATGATTCCCCTGAAATATAACGATCATAACTAAACGAACATGTTGCCTTTAAAATTTGTGAATTACCATATTGAACTCGAACAGAATTTAATGCTAGAGGAAATAATCCTATAAATCTATACTCTAAAAATTGATTATGATTTCTTTCAAACTTTACAACTGTAGTATCATTTGACTTATAATCATGTGGATAATTTAATTGAAAATAATGAACATCATTACCAGGATCTACTTGGTTTGCACCAGTGATATATTCCATCCAATGCTCTAAAAATTTCATTGTCTTATATTGATTATCAACATAGAACTCAAAATTAATCTGAGTAAAATTTCTTGTATGAGCAAATCTTTCTACAATTCCTTGAAAATCACCTGTTATATTTTGTGATGCTAATGCACTACCTGGCAAGACAGCTCCACTACATAATAAACCAACATCATCACCTATGAAACGGGAATCTATACCCTTTCTTCTTAAATGATTTCTTAATCCACTTGGGGGTAGTGTAAATCTTACTAAGTAATCTGTTGTCAAAGCTACATTCTGTATCTTTGGCATTATATCTGATATTCTTCTTGGTCTTGGTGCTGGCACTCTAAATACTTACTATATCATACCTATTTAGATGGCTTATAAAGGAAAATACTATCCATCATTTCCTAGAAAGTACAAAGGTGATCCTACTAATATAATTTATAGGTCGCTCTGGGAAAGAAAGTTTATGGTGTATTGTGATAAAAATACAAAAATACTTGAGTGGGGAAGTGAAGAAATTGCATTACCATATATCTCTCCACATGATAATCGAATACATAGATATTTTCCTGATTTTTATATAAAAGTGCAAGAAAACACTGGTCGTATAAAAAGGTATTTGATTGAGGTAAAACCTAAAAAACAAACAAAACCTCCAGCAAAACCAAAAAGACAAACAAAAGGTTATATTCGTGAAGCATTTGAATATGCAAGAAATCAAGCGAAGTGGAAAGCAGCAAGAGAATATTGTGCTGATCGTAGATGGGAATTTAAAGTTATCACCGAAACCGAATTAGATATTTAAAATGGCAGAAAGAGAATCATTCTTACAGAGTCAAAGAAGAAAACTTGCAGAGCAAAATAGAATTACTCCTGTTCTACAGGGGTTAGTTGGTAATGAAGATCCAGATGATTTAGCACAAGAGATATTAGAGGTATTAACAGAGGGTAGTAATGTTCCTGAATCAGGAAATTATTATGTATTTGTATATAATCCTAAAACTCCAAACATACCATATGATGTTCACCCCTTAGTTGCAGTGTTTGATGTGTTTGATTGGGGTTTTCGTGGATTAAATTATCATTGGGGTGAAATGAGAAATTATACATTTCCAGAGGTGGTCGGTGGATTATATAAGGTAACATCATTAGAACTAAGATCACTTAGAACAATTCCTTTTGCAAGAATACGACTAAATAATTGATACAAGCATAAAAGTAGATAATGGGATTCGGACCTTTAGGTGTAAAAGAAGCAGTAAGAATGTCAAAGGAATTAAAAGGTTCCTATGAGAAGGATAGTAATGACGTAAAACAAAATGGTGGTGATGCAAATGCAGAGAAACCAAAATACTTAGGTGATACATCAACTTCAGGTGGTACTGATTCAAAAAAACCAAAGAGGAGAAGAAACAATAAGTTGAAAATGAGATTAGGTTATCCTTTAGCTAGAGGACCTAGTGAAAAAACTGGTGATTCATTATTAATCAAATGTATTCAATATGAACCTCCTAAAAGTGGAACAGGATTAGGGTTATCATGGAATGAAAATAAAGGTCAAGTAACCGAAAAAGGAACATTTAGAGGTAAAAAATACGATCCTGGTGCAATTGTTACTACAGGTTACTCAAATTTTAAACTTAATGTAACTGACGCTAATTCACGATTTAGTCGTAATCAAAAAATTCAATACTATGTTGAACTACCAATTCCTCAAGAAGTAAATGATGCTAACGTGGTGACTTGGGGTGATAATACGATGAATATTTTTCAACTTGCTGGTGTTGCTGCAGCAGGTGCATTGCAACAAGATTTTGGTGGTACATTTCAACAAGGATTAGATTTTATTTCTAAAGGAATAGAATTAGAAGGTATTGATGCGGACACCCAAACTGCAATCCGAAATGCTATAAGTGGTAAAGCAATTGATCAACTTGGTGCAAACGTAGATTCAGCAGGTCTAATTGCAAGAACCACTGGTCAAATTCTTAATTCAAACCTTGAATTATTATTTTCAGGTGTAAACTTAAGAACATTCCCCTTTAGTATAACATTTACTCCTAGATATAGAGAGGAAATGCTTGAAGTAAAAAGAATAATTCGTCAACTTAAAATGTCAATGGCAGCAAAAGCTGGTACGATGTCTGCTGGTTCAGCATCAGGTATATTCTTAAAATCTCCAGATGTTTTTTCACTTCGTTATCTGCATAATGGAAAAGATCATCCATTCCTTAACAGTTTTAAAGTGTGTGCACTCACTGGTATGAATGTAAATTATACTAATGCTGGCACGTACGCAAGTTATGGGGATGGTTCACCAGTTAGTATTAGAATGAATTTAACATTCAAAGAACTCAATCCAATCTACTCTGAAGATTATGATAAATTTACGATGGATGACATTAATAGTGGGGTAGGTTTCTAATGGGATATTTTAACGAACTACCAAATATTGCATATCAGTCTCCTTTACCACATAAAAATTCATCAAAGGATTATGTAGTCATTAAAAATTTGTTTCGTAGAACGAAACTATTTGATTTTTTAAAAGATAATGTTTCTCTTCTCGATAATTTTACTATCGGTGATGGTGATCGTCCCGACATGATTGCGGAAGAATTATATGGTGATGCACGACTTGATTATATTGTTGTTCTAGTTGCAGGTATAACAAATATAAATCATGACTGGCCACTTGCTGATTATCAAATATATGATTATGTTTTAGAGAAATATGGAAGTGAGGTTGCAATGAATGAAATAAAATATTATAAAACTCATGAAATTGTAGATGACCAAAATAGATTAATATTACCTGCTGATTTAATCGTTGATAAAGATTTTAAAATTGATGGAACATCGCATAAATTCCCATCAACAACAAGATACACATTGAAAGCACTGACTGGAAATCGTCAACTTGATGACAAAGATGAGTTTACAGTACTAGTTGATAACATAGCGAGTGCTGTTACGAACTATGATTTTGAAATTGAAGAGAATGAAAAGAAAAGGGAAATCAAAACGTTGAATCGTGAATATGTACAACTATTCAAAAATGATTTAAGAGATATTGTGAGATATGATAAGAGTTCAAGTTATATTAATAATACTCATGCGTTTACTGAAAATACAAATATCTATAGTCCATAAAAAAAGGGGTCGTTTGACCCCCGTATAATTATTCTTCTGCGAGTTTCGCAAAGTACGATAGTGCATCGTCCTCCTCTTCTGCAACTGCAGGAGTTGGTTTTGAAACAGCAGCAGTTACTAACTCTTCTGCTTCTCCACGATCAGTATCTTCCTCTTCAAACTGTGGTGCAGCGGACTTCTTATTTCCAAGTACATAATC
>TARA_B100001113_G_scaffold19138_1_pt1 | contig 13384 bp, 15 predicted proteins | sample TARA_B100001113 | Tara Oceans TARA_B100001113 (sample SAMEA2622402) | marine metagenome | biome: marine biome (ENVO:00000447); feature: deep chlorophyll maximum layer (ENVO:xxxxxxxx); material: "saline water (ENVO:00002010), including plankton (ENVO:xxxxxxxx)" | depth 50 m | reverse complement strand
GGTGTCCATTGACATGCGATTACCATTCCTTTGTCCATTTCTTCTTTGTACAATAAGAAAACAGGATCAGCTGGGCTAGGTGGATATTTGCCTTCTCCTTCTAGAATTGTAGCTCTACAAGATCCACAACTCCCAACTTTGCATGAAAGTGGCCAGTCTATTTTATGTTTTAAGGCAGCCTTCATGAGTATTTCACCCGGCTCACACATAAATGTATCTCCTGTACTTTTTATGGTGACCTTTACAGGCTCCTTTTTCTTGAATAAACCGAATACCATAATTTCCCTCCATATGAATATACTACGGATATTTAAGAAGATACTATAGCATATTAAGAAGTATCAAATACAGATATTTTATCTAAATAATGACCTTCTAATTTGGCTCAATGACAAAGAAAGGAGGATACTACGAGTCAAAAAAAATATTAGAAATGGGTACCAGATTAAATATGGCTCACTAGGTGATAATATCATCATGCATAGCAGATATATGAAGCCAGAGTAAATCATAATATTTCGTATTTTAATATGTTGTAGACCTCCAATAAGTATCCCATCTATACAAAATGCAATCGAACCAAATGAAACGATAAAAAATAGATAAATGATATTTTGATGGGCAGAATAAATTACACTCTCATGGCTAGTAACTAGATGAATAATATCATAAGAAAAAATAAAAAATATTGATAAAAATAAAAGCATTATTGAAAATATATACTTAAAACTCGATTTAATAGTCATATCATATTTTTCAATATCTCGTTGGCCTACTGAATTTCCAACCATAACTTCTGTGGCATGTGCGAAAGCATCAATACCGTAGGAAAATATAAAAAAGAAATTTAATAATATAGTATTCGCTGCTAGTACTACCTCTCCATAACTTGCACTCAGGCTCATAAAATGTGCGAAACATGTCATTAAAATAACTGAGCGTATAAACATATTTCCATTCACAATAAGCTTACTCTTAATATTGGATAATTCTCTTACTGATGATAAGAATAAGCTCTTATTAAGAAATATTTTTTCATTTGCAGCAAAATGTATTATATAAATAAAGATAGCAGATTCAGATATTACAGATGCATATGCAACACCCTCTATATCCATAGATAAAATATAAACAAATAAGTAATCAAGTATAATGTTTAACATATTTATTAAAATCAGTATCTTCATAGCTAAAGAAGTCTTTTTGATACCAATCAAGTATCCAATGAATATATCTCTCATAAATATTGCTGGTATGGACCAAAACCTTATATCTAAGTACACTGAGGCATTTTGATTTATCTGTCCTGGGTTACCCAATATATTCAGGAGTTGATTGATTAAAAAGCTTTTAGATAAAATTAAAATTAAAGATATAGATAAAGATATTATGAGAATTTGGTATATAGAGATTACTGATTTTTCAGAGCTTAGGTGATCTTGTTGAGATATGTATCCTGTAGTAATTGATTTGATAAAGCCAAAGCTAAACAATATATAACTCATTATGATAGCTCCCAGACCTGCAGAAGCTAGATAAATAGGGCTATCTAAATGTCCAAGTACAGCATTGTCAACGAAGCCTACTAGTGGTACCGATAAGTTCGAAAAAACTAAAGGTATCGCTATTTTTAAGATTTGCTTGTCAATAGAATTCAAAAATATTGAATATTTACGCAATTTCTATCATATCAAAGTCAGATTTTGTGGCACCACAATCTGGACACATCCAAGTATCTGGTACATCTTCCCATTTTGTTCCAGCAGGTATATCATCATCAGGCCAACCCTCTGACTCGTCATAAATAAGGCCACATATTAAACAAAGATACTTTTTCATAATTTCGTAAAGGTTAACTTCTTAGTTATAATTAATCAATATAAAGATATTATGAAAAAAGATTGCCTCAAAGGGATATACCCTATAACGCCAAATAACATTATTTCGGATGACGATTATTTAGAAAAGTGTTTTAATGCAATAAATAGTGGAATAACTATTTTTCAGTTCAGATCTCCATACTTATCGTCAAGAAAAAAAAGGTATCTCTTAAATGAAATATATTCATTTTGTATTACTAGTGATGTTCAACTTATCATCAATAATGATTATAACCTTGTAAAGATATATAGTGGCTCAGGTATACATATAGGCAAACAAGATTGCTCAATTAAAGAAGTAAGAAATAAACTAGGGTCGGATGTTATCATAGGGTTCTCATGTGGTTCTGATATTTATAATACAAAATCACTTAAAGAAAATGGTGTTTCTTATTTTTCTTTAGGCGCATTGTACCCAAGTGCAACTAAGCTTAAGACAGATAATCTAACGAAAGATATTATAAATAAATATAATGATAATAAGGAAGTACCAATGTGTATAATTGGAGGTATAAATAAAAAGAATATTCTATCTGTATCAAAATACCAACCCGACATGATAGCTATTAATGATGGTATATTTAATCAAGATGTGGATAATATAAAAAAAATTATTAACGAACTACAAAGGGTTATGAATGAAAAGAAATAAATCAAAGAGTTTATTCAATGAGACAAAAAAAATAATACCAGGTGGAGTAAACTCACCTGTAAGATCATTTTCAGCTGTTTCATCAACTCCATTTATAGTTCAAAAATCAAAAGGGTCTCGCATAACAGATATAGATGATAATGAATATATTGATTTCATTGGTTCGTGGGGAGCAATGATACTTGGCCATAGCGATAGCAGAATATTAAAGAAACTAAATAAAGTCTCAAAAAATGGATTAACATATGGTGCCCCTAATAAAGCTGAAACAGAGATTGCTAAATTTATAATAAAAAAAATTCCCTCTATAGAAAAAATAAGAATGGTAAATTCTGGAACGGAAGCAACCATGAGTGCAGTTAGATTAGCAAGAGGTTATACAAAAAAAAATATAATAATAAAGTTTAATGGTTGTTACCATGGTCATGGGGATTCTTTCCTTGTGGAAGCTGGTTCAGGTGCAATGACTTTTGGAAAGCCAAGTTCAATAGGAGTTACAAAAGGTTCATCAAAGGATACAATTTCGATACCATACAACAATGAGATTGCAATCTCGCAAACTTTTAAAAAATATAAAAATAATATTGCATGTGTAATAGTTGAGCCAATAGCAGGAAATATGAATTTTGTCCGATCAAGAAAGAGTTTTTTGAAGTTATTGAGGAAACTTTGTACCCAAAATAATGCTCTTTTAATATTTGATGAGGTAATGACAGGCTTTAGAGTTAATTTTGGTGGGGCGCAAGAGTGCTATAAGATTAGACCAGACATAACAACTTTCGGCAAAGTAATTGGTGGAGGTTTACCAGTTGGTGCTTTTGGAGGAAAATCTAAAATCATGAATTATCTTGCTCCGGACGGACCTGTCTACCAAGCTGGAACGTTATCAGGTAACCCTCTTGCTATGCACTGTGGATTAGAAACACTCAAAATTATATCTAAAACAACATTTTTTAAAAAACTAAGTACAAAAACAAAAACCTTTTCTGATAACCTTAATAAAATCGCACTCGATTATAATTTCCCTTTCAATGCAGATTCAGAAGGTGGAATGTTTGGTTTATATTTTACAGATAAAAAACCAGTTAATATAGATGATATAAAAAAATCCAATCTTAAAATGTTTAATTCCTTTTTCAGTCATATGCTCGATAACGGAATATTTTTTGCTCCATCTGCATATGAGGCAGGATTTATGTCTGAATCACATTCAACCAAAGATTTAGAGAAAGTATATTCTGTATTTGAAAAATTTATACGTTTATCTAATTAATAATTGTTATCTGAACATCAGCAACGTTTGTTCCTGTTGGGCCAATTTTTATAAGAGAGTTTATCTTATTGAAAAATGTATATGAGTCATTGTTTGATAAATATTCATTTATATCTAGTTTGCTGCCTTTAAATAGATTAATAGCTTGAGAGTCTACTATTGCACCTGCAGCATCTGTAGGCCCATCTATTCCATCAGTACCTATAGAATACATGCATATTTCTTTTTTTGAATCATTCTCAATATATGATTTCAAAAATGATAGTGCAAATTCCTGATTTCGGCCACCTTTACCATTACCTTTTAAGTTAACTAAAGTTTCACCTCCAGATATGACAACAGTTTGTCTTTTATTTATATTAGAAACCTGTTTGAATAATTTTTCAGCATCATCAACTGCAAGCGCTTCAAATGGTTTAGTAATTTCTATTACATTATAGTTTTGTTTCTTTGCTAATTCAGATAATGTTTCTCTAAAAACATTATTACTACTTATAATTTCAGTTATGTTGTTATCGAAACTTTTTGGAGTTTCCATATTAGAGTCCCTTACGCCAGCATCAAGATGGTTCCTTATAGATGATGGACATTTATCATAAATTTTATATTTTTTTAAAACTTGAATGGCATCGTCATAGGTAGTTAAATCAGACACTGTAGGACCACTGGCAATTGTACTTAAGTCATCGTTTATCACATCTGAAATTATTAGTGAAATACTCTTACTTGGAATAGCAGAGGAATTTAATCTTCCTCCTTTAATTTGTGAGATATGTTTTCTGACTGTATTTATTTCATTAATGTTACAACCAGAGGCAAGTAAAAAGTCTGTGAGAGTAATCTTATCCTCAATACTTACTCCCTCAACAGGATATGATAACAAAGAGGACCCACCTCCGCTTATTAAGAAAACGACAAGATCATTTTTTTTAGATTGTTTTATATAATTCAATACCTCTTTAGCAGCATTGACGCTAGTCATATCGGGTGTAGGATGTGAAGAAATAAGGTGTTTAAATTTGTATTCAGAGTTATTTTTTTGAAGGTTACTTACGACTATAGGTTCTTGAAATATTTTTGATTTATATTTATTGTCTAAAGTACGTAATAAGCCGTCCATCATCATTACTGCTGCTTTACCAATAGCTACAGGAAATATCCTGTCAGAGCTATCAAAATATGAATCATATTTACTAGAGGAATTAGTTACTATATTCGAAGGTCGTTGAAGAGCTAGTGCTTCTTCAAACAAAGAATGGGCAGTATCTCTCAACGACATTAATTATATTGCTCAAACAACTTTATTTGGTAAATCTTTTCCTTCGAGAAATGCTATAGCATTATCTATGGCTGTATTACCCATCGCAATTCTTGTCTCAATAGTTGCGCTACCTAAATGAGGAAATGAGACAACATTTTCTAGAGTTTTTAATTCTGAAGGTAAGTCTGGTTCAGTTTCAAAAACATCAAGACCTGCACCAGCAATCTCTTTGTTGAGAAGAGCTTCTACAAGTGCTTTTTCATCAATGATATCCCCACGCGCAGTATTAATTACAAAAGCAGATGGTTTCATAAGTTCAAATCTCTCTTTGTTCATTAGGTGGAATGTTTCTTTAGTCGCAGGGCAGTTCACAGAAACGAAATCTGATTCTTTACAAATATCTTCTATGGTTTCAAGTTTTGTAGCATTAAATTTGCTTACAATATCTTGAGGAATGTCAAAAGGATCCCAATATAATATATCCATATCAAAACCAAACTTTGCTCTTTGGGCAACAGCTTGACCTATTCTTCCAAAACCTATTACTCCAAGTTTTTTTCCAGTAACTTTAGTCCCTAAAAGATGCGTAGGTCTCCAACCTGACCAATTATCTGATCTTAGTTCTCTTTCTCCCTCTCCGACTCTCCTGGCAACCATTAAAAGTAATGACATTGCAATATCTGCAGTGCAGTCTGTTAAAACAGATGGTGTATTAGAAACGGTTATTCCAAGGTCTTTGGCTGCATCAATATCAATGTGATTAAATCCTACGCCAAAGTTTGCGATCATATTAGCGGTTCTACCCTCTACGCTTAAAATATCACGCGTTACTTTATCAGTAACTGTTGGCATAAAAATATCACAACTTTTGAGCGCATCTTTAAGTTGATCAACATTAAATGGCACGTCAGATTCGTTGAAGGTGACATCAAAATGTTCCTTAAGTCTCTCCTCATTAGCATCAGGCCATCTGCGAGTTACTATTGCTTTTGGTTTACTCATATATATCTCCTAGTTTGATGACCAATATTTAGACGCAGCTGCCGCACCACTTCCAGGCTCAACTTTAATACCGTTGTCTAACATTGCCATCTCAGCGCCTGATATTGCACCGAATAACATACATTCATTAAGATCCCCTAAATGACCTATTCTGAATACTTTTCCAGCTACCTTTGATAAACCTGCTCCGAGAGCTAAATTATATTTATGAAAAGCTGTGCTTATAACTTTAGCGCCATCAATACCTTCCGGCACTACAATCGCTGAGACAGTATCTGAATACCACTTTTCTTCTTTAGCGCATAGATTAAGACCCCAGCCTTCGGTTATGGCTCTTCTCGTTCCTTCGGCTAATCGATGATGTCTTTTCCAAATATTCTCAAGTCCCTCATCAAAAATCATGTCAATTGCAACTCTAAAACCTCTCAATAAATTCACAGGAGGAGTGTATGGGAGATAACCGCCGTCTAACTTCTCAACCATATCTGCGACATCAAAATAACATGTAGGGTAGTTTGACTCTTTCATAGCATCTAATGCTTTTTGACTCATTCCCAGAATACCCAAACCTGCTGGAAGCATAAATCCTTTCTGTGAGCCACTCACAATAGCGTCTACTCCCCATTTATCCATTTCGAATTCGTAGCTAGCGACAGAACTAACTCCATCAACAAATAATAGTGCTGGATGGTTTAAATCGTCCATAATTTTTCTTATTGCTTGGACATCACTTCGAACACCAGTAGCAGTTTCGTTTTGACATACTAAGACGCATTTAATTTCGTGATTCTTATCCTCAGACAGATGTTTATGGTAACTCTCCGGATTAGCACCAGTGCCCCATTCTTCTTCCATAACTACCGGTTCAAACTGAAGTCTTTTGCACATATCAAGCCAAAGCATACTAAATTGTCCAAAACTAGCTCCAAGAACTTTATCACCAATGTTCAACGTGCTTTGTAGAGCAGCCTCCCAGCAACCTGTTCCAGATGATGGGAAAAAAACTACTTTACCAGTTTCAGTTCTAAGTATTTTCTTTAAATCTTGTGTAATTGGCTGTATAAGATCAGGTATTGTTGGGTTACGATGATCTTCCATAGGGCAGTGTATTGCTTGTTGCACTGCTGCAGGCACATTTGAAGGGCCTGGTACGAATAAAAAGTGATGTCCTGACATATAAATTTTCCTAAATAACTGTTAATTGATTGTGGTTAAAAAATAATTCGGTTTATTATGCCATATTTAATGAAATTTTAAACTAGAATGTACTTACTTTGAATGTATTACAGATGGAAATAATCTACTTATATACACTTATTGGACTTATTGGAGGTGTTACTGCAGGCATGCTTGGTCTTGGAGGAGGCATTATCTTCGTACCAGGATTAATGCTTGTTCATAAGCATTACAATTATTTTGTAGGTTATGAACTTCAAGCTGCTGTGTTTACGTCACTAATTTGTATTGTATTTGCTGGATCTACCTCAGCCTATCTTCATTATAGAAATGGGCTTATAAACTCTCAAATTATAAAAAAATTCTCATTCTATGTATTTTTTGGATGTTTTTTTGGAATATATATTTTAGAAAATGTGTCTACTGAACTTCTTGAAAAGGCCTACAGTATCATATTGATAATTTTAGCTTTATTATTAATTAGTGATGCCAGAATTATAAAAAATAATGTGAATGTAATTCAAAAAATAGGTAACTTGTATTTTTTCTCTAATGGTGTTGTAAGTTCTCTAATGGGTATCGGCGGTGGGACATTATCCGTTCCCTATCTCGCATTTATTATTGGTAATATTAAAAAATCAATAGCTACTGCATCAGCAGTTGGTTTAGTGATAGCATTATCATCAATTATATTTATGTACTTTTTGAACTCAGATATCTATATCGAAAAAATTAATCACTTATCGCTTTTTGCAATAATTCCAGGAAGTATAATTGGTTCGTATTCAGGAGTGTATTTATTGAAAATATTGAACCATGATAAGGTTAAAAACATATTTTCAATATTACTATTAGCAGTAGCTGTCTATTTGTTATTTGATTAGACTAGCGATTCAATCCAGTAGCATTTCTAATAATATTTGGCTTTAAAAAGAATGTTTTATTAAATAGTTTTAATATTTTTAATTGAAGTCCTGAAGATATAATTTTAGATGAGTGAAAAGAGATAATAGCATCTAATAATTTTTGAAGATTATTATTTCTATTCATGCGTTTAATGCAGTATTCTATTGCGATTTTCTTTGAATCATAATTTAATGATATTAGATTTGTTAGTGTGGCAACATCTTCTATGCCCATATTCAATCCTAGACCAGCTAATGGGTGAAACTTGTGTGCAGACTCACCTATTAAGAAACAGTTTTTGTAAAAATATTCATTAGCATGCCTTGAAGATAATGAAAATGATTTACCTATATTAATTTCACTTACATTGCCAAGAAGAAATTTGGCTCTTATATTGATTAGCTTTTCATATTCTTCGCAACCTAAAGATTTGATTTTATTGAAAGTTTGATTTGGCATACTCCATATAAGGTTATATCGATTTTTATCAATTGGTAATAATCCTAAAATTTCGTCCTCGTAAAATATTTGTCTTGGTATGCCAAAATTATTTTCAGAATGTTTGAAAGTAATATTCAATGCGGTTTGTGCATAGTCTTTTGATACAAAATTATTTGAATTTTTAGTTGAATAGATATCTTTATGATTTGATACAATGTTAAGATTATATTTGCCTGCTGATAAAGTTAATTCATCTGTCTTGTTTATATCAATGTTATTAAAAACTTTGTCAGAAATATTTTTTACTAAATCATCCTCACTAACAATATACCCAAGAAAATCAACGCTTACATCAGAAGCATTAAATTCTATTGTCTTATCGGAGTTTTTATATATTTCAATTTTATCATAAGGGATAATTTTGCTACTATCCAGTAAGTTCCAAATCCCTAAGGAATCAAGATAATTTTTGCTAAAGTAATTAAGCGAATACAATCGGTTAAATGACCTGAGATTTTCATTTTTTATATTAATATTACAATCAGCTATTCTGCTGACACTTATCGCAACTATTGAAGATATTAAACTATTGCTTGGAAGAGTTATGTTCATATTCTATAGATTAAGTATTTTTTTTAGAAATTGTCTTTTTAATGTTCGAGAGCTATTTAGTGATTTTGCGAAAACTAATGAAGAGATACTTGAAATGATATCGTTCTTCATAAGTGCCAGAGATGTGAAATCAATACTTTTAAAAAGTGTCTCTCTTTTTGTTTGAATTAGTTTCTTAACATTATGATTTAGTTCTCCATTTATAAGTAACTCTGAGGCATTAGAATCAATAATTTTTATACAATTCAAAGCAAAATTAAAACCTTGTGCTCCAAAAGGATGAAGCAATTGTGATGAGTTACCAAGGAATATTATATTCTTCATCGTCCAAATGTCTAATCGTGTTGTATTTAGTGGATGGTGATAAATTAGTTTTAAATCTTTAATATTTTTCAAATGTGGCATCAACTCTTTTTCTAATAAATGTTCATTCATTTCATTAGACTCAAATTTAAAATAATCAATATATTTATTGTGAATCGTTGCTACAATCGATCTATTTTTACCGCTTCCTGGTAATATAGCAAAAACACCTTTCTCAGAGAAAATCTGATACGCTGATTCCGTTGATGAATTATATTGAGCATTAAATATAAATGATGTTTGATTATAATCTATATGAGTACTGCCTATTTTTAAATCCTTTGCAAATTTTGAATCAGCTCCATCGGTTATTATAAGCTTTCTGTATTCCAATTTATCTGAAGTGTCAGAAAAGATGATTGCTGACAGGTTATCATAATCACCAAGTTCAACATTAGCCTCATCAATCACGGTTATATTTTTGTTATTGATACACAAATCTCTCAAATAAGATAAAAATGATGCCTTTTCTATCACACTTCCAAGAGTCTTTAAATTAAGGTCCTCACAATTAAGGTCTATAGTATTAAAGCTGTTATATAATTTAATTTTGAGTTTATTTATATGTCTACATTTAAAGAATTTTTCATCCCAGAGATTTTTATCTTTCAAAAAATTTATAGAATTAAGAGTTAAAGATAAAGGAGAGTAAGAGTCAGTTGTTATATTGTTATATTTATTTTTTTCAATCAAGCAAACAGATTCTGAGTTAGAACTCAAAACTAAACTCGCTAAAGAGCCAACAAGACCTCCGCCAATTACAACATTATCGTATTTTTTAGCCATGCAGCATTAATTTTTCTATTTCACTAACTTCTTTAGGCACACCTTCTGTTAAAACTTTATTTCCTGTGCTTGTAATTAAAACATCGTCTTCGATTCGTACCGCAATATTATGAAAGTTTTTATCGATTTTAGAATTAGTATTTATGTATATACCAGGTTCCACTGTAAATATCATGCCGGGTTTTAACTTAATAGGCTTATCCTTTGCTACGTAAGAGCACGGATCATGTACATCAAGTCCCAACCAATGCCCAGTATTATGCATATAATAATTTTTATATTCTTCATTTTTAATGTTTTTATCAACTGACCCTTTAAGGATTTTTGCTTCTACCAATCCTTTCGTAATATACTTCACAGCCACATCGTGTATATCAACAAGTGTTTTCCCTGGCTTGCAAGATTTGATAGCCATAGTTTGAGCAATTAATACGATTTTATAAATTATTTTTTGATATTTATTAAATTTTCCTGAAATTGGAATTGTTCTTGTTATATCAGATGCATAGTTATTATATTCAGCAGCAGCATCAACAAGAAGTAAATCAGTTTTCTTAAGAATAGAATTATTTTTTGTATAATGTAATGTGCAACCATTTTTACCTGCGGCAACGATTGCCGGATATGCCTGCTCGCAATAATTAGACATACATATATTAGTGAAATCTGCTTCGATTTCACGCTCGTTCATTCCTGGTTTACATGTTTTCATCAAATTAAGGTGCGCTAGTGTTGAGACATTCGCAGCATTAGTAATTTGAGATATTTCATAATTAGACTTAATTCGCCTCATATCAAATATTAAATTAGATAAGTCTATTCTTGAGGAAAGATAGTTATTTTTTTTTGTATATCTGGAAAATTCTACTTTATTCATTGTTGAAAGAAATTTCTCAAGCTTAATTCTATCTCCAAATTCAAAATATAAATTATCTATATCACTAAAGTCTAATTTTTTTAGTTGGTCAGTATATAAAACCGAGTCTAACAAGTATTGTTTTTTATAACTTTTCTTAGAAGTAAGCTGTCCTGTCCAAATCTTGTCTTTGTCATTCGGTTTGTTACAAATCAGTGTTGATGACGAAATATTATTTTTTTTCGTAAGTATCAACACTAGTGATGGATCATCAATACCTGATAAATAGAAGAAATTGCTGGACTGCCTGTATTTATAAGCAACATCATTATTTCTGAACTTTTCATCTGCAGAAAAGATAACTACTACAGAATTATCTTTGATATTGTTCAGAAGTTTATCTTTTCTATCTTGATAGTCTCTATTTATCATTGTTTTTATTAAATAAGTATAAAGTTGATTTTACAAGGAAACTATCAATATCATTTAAACTTTCTTTTGTAACGTTTTCTTTTTCATCTAACATATATTTCTGATTTATTTGACTAACTTCAGTAAAAATATCAAGGATTTGTTGCGTTTCCAGGTCATTTTTATCTTGTTGAGTTGCGCCATCGAAAGACATTAAGAAGTAATTAGCCCATTCTGATATAGATGATGCTTTATTATCAAAATCTTTATAATTATGACCATATATCTCAAAAGAAGAATCTGATATTTTCTCTTTAATATCCTCAAGCAGTTCATCTACTGCGGCAACTGATTCTTTGCTCAAATCAAGAAATTTAGTAGCTTTATCTTGAAGAATTTTTTTCTCATGAGAAGATAAAACAAGCCCAGTAAAAAATCCGTAGACCTCATATTCGGTAAAAGGACAATCATCCTTTTCAATTATTTCTAAAATATGTTGATTCGTAGAATTATTCATAGAAAAGTTATGTAAATTAATAATTTTATTGATTAATATTGGTACTGATTCTATATTATACAGTATGTCAGACATATTAGATAAATTGAATTCTCTCAAGGACAATCTAAAACTATTAGATAAAAAAATTGATTCTACAAATTTAGAGAACCAACTCTTGAAGAATCAGCAATCTAAACTAGTAGCTGAAAAATCTGAATTAATTAAGAGAAACGAGACAGCAAAGACTCAACTAAAATCATTGATAGAGCGCATTGATAATATTAAAGAATATGGAAAAGAATAAAGTAGACATAAATATTTTAGGACAAGATATATCTGTAATGTGTACAGATCAAGAAAAAAATATTCTCTTGAAGTCCAAGGATCGAATATTAGAAGAAGCAGATAAAGTAAAAAATCAAACTAAGAATGTAGGTCATGATTATTTTTTAGTTCTAGTTCTTCTCAATATAGCTGGCTCAGATATAAAGAACGCAATTAAGATTGACGAACTAAAATCTGTAGAATCAGAGATAGATAGCATAAACAGAAGCATCAATGATATTTTAAAATGAAATATTGGTTAATGAAAAATGAGCCTGAAGATTACAGTATAGATGACTTAGCCAGAGATACGACAGAACCATGGGATGGTATCAGAAATTACCAAGTGCGTAATATGATTAGAGATGATATGAAGATTGGGGATCAAGCTTTCTTTTATCACTCTAACTGTGATACGCCTGGTATTTACGGATTAATGACAATATGTAGAGAAGCTTATGTCGATCATACTGCATTTGACAAAAAGGCGAAATATTTTGATATTAAGAGTAAAAAAGATGCCCCAAGATGGCTCATGGTAGATGTTAAATTCAAAAAGAAGTTCAAGAAAATTGTTACATTAAAACAATTAAAATCTTATAAAGAGTTATCTAATATGAGAGTCGTGCAACGCGGTAATAGGTTGTCAATTACTCAAGTAGAAAAAAAAGAGTGGGACTTTATAAATAAATTAGCTAAATAATTAAATAAGTTTTTTAAAAATTAATTAAATTAACACTTGTTTTTACAATGTTGTATATTAATATAAATATTAACCACCAATACCGCGGAGGAATTTATGGTTAAAAAGAAAGCGAAAGCTAAAAGAAAAACTAAAGTAGCTAAGCGTAAAGTTACTAAGAAAAAAGTAACAACCACCCGTAAAAAAGTTGCTAAGCGTAAAGTAGCTAAGAAAAAAACTGCTAAGCGTAAGGTAGCTAA
>TARA_B100001113_G_scaffold353060_1_pt1 | contig 13392 bp, 11 predicted proteins | sample TARA_B100001113 | Tara Oceans TARA_B100001113 (sample SAMEA2622402) | marine metagenome | biome: marine biome (ENVO:00000447); feature: deep chlorophyll maximum layer (ENVO:xxxxxxxx); material: "saline water (ENVO:00002010), including plankton (ENVO:xxxxxxxx)" | depth 50 m | reverse complement strand
ATTTTGGCTTTTGGTTTTACTGGTTTACTATTAGGTCCAGTATTGAACCTTGATCGTCTTTTGGCAGAGTGGTTAAAATAGACTATTTTCTATTTTTTTATTAATTTAGCCGAATATGTCAAATGGTAAGTACAGTTAGACCTGTGGTAATGGGTCTATTAGATGAAATGATTTTTAGCTTTCTTGGTTTAGAATCTCCAAGCCTATTGGAGTTAATATTTGCAGGTTCAGCCGTGATTGGTGGCGGACTTTTTTTGTTTTGGTTTGCACTAGTAATGATTGGAGGAATAACTGCTGATATCTTTGATGGAGTGTTCGGTACGGACATAGATGCTATTGGAGCCGATGCTTCATTCAAAGCTTTAACATTTCAAGGTATAATGGCGTTTTTAATGTTCTTTGGTCTTGGTGGTTTATTTGTTTTGAAATCCGATGGAAGTAATGCAATTGCAATCATTGTTGGGGGAATGACCGGGTTTGCTTCTATGGTAGGGACTGGAAAATTATTTGAATTTTTTATAGGCCTCCAAGCAGATGGTACAATAGATATTGAAAATGCGGTCAACGCTAGAGGAACAGTTTACTTAACTATTGGAGAAGAAAATATTGGCCAAGTACAGGTTAATGTTGGCGGAACTATGCGAACTTATCCAGCACGTTCTTTCAATAAAACGACAATTGAAACTGGTGTAATGATACAAGTAAAAGAAGTTGTGGCCGGTGTTTTAATAGTAGAAAGGATTTAATTCTCCTTTTGTATTTTGTACCAGTACGGCGAAGCATTCTTGACTGAATACTCTCTCATGGGTATCGGAGATATTGAAGATGGTGGTATTTGAAGTGATGCAGGAAGATAGTAGTGACGGTGGTGGAGCATTACTGATAATCATGCTTTTTGCCATGATATTAGTTTTTGCAGCTACTATAATGTTCTTTGCGCAGAGATATAAAAGATGTCCGCCAGATAAAGTTATGGTAGTTTACGGCCGAACAGAAAAAGGTAGGGCGTCAAAGACAATACATGGTGGAGCAACTTTAGTTTGGCCTTTGATTCAAGATTATGCCTTTTTGCCCCTGACTCCGATAACTATCCAAATACCACTTGAAAACGCGCTATCACTTCAAAACATCAGGATAAGTATACCAAGTACATTCACAGTTGCAATTAGTACTGATCCTCCAGTTATGTCAAATGCAGCGAATAGACTACTAGGATTAAGTATCGCAGATATCGAGTCCATGGCAGCTGACATTATTTTGGGTCAATTACGTCTTACAGTTGCTTCTCTTACTATTGAACAAATTAACCAAGATCGTGAAGCATTCCTTTCAGAAATACAAAAGAACGTTGATACTGAACTTTTGAAAATAGGGCTTTATCTCATAAATGTTAACTTAGTGGATATCACTGACGATTCTGATTATATTGAAAGTATTGGTAAGAAAGCCGCATCCCAGGCACGTGCCAATGCAGATGCAGATGTTGCAAGAGCTAGACAATATGGTGCAACTGAAGTCGCTAGGGCAAAGAAATTGGAAGATGAAGCAGTTGCTCAAGCAGAAGCTGAAGGTCTAATGAGTGTAAAAAAGGCTGATGTAGATCGTAGGATGTATGTCGAACAACAAGAGGCTGAGGCTATTACAGGTGAAAATACTGCTAGGGCATCAATCGCTCGCTCTAATGCTGAACTTGCAATAGAGCAAGCCAAAGCAAAACAATCTGCTGAAGTTGAACAAGCAAGGGCGGAAGCCGAAATTCAAAGAGCGAAATTCGTGGAAACAGAAGAAACTCTGCGTGCACAAGAAATTGTTCGTGAAGAAATTCAGAAACAGCAAATAGAAATTGCGGCAGCGGCGGAAGCAGAGCGTATACGCGTTGTAGCACAAGGTGAAGCTGATGGTTTACTCGCAAAATATACTGCTGAAGCTACGGGTATTCAAAGAGTTCTAGAGGCTAAAGCAGCAGGTTATACAGATTTAGTCAAGAGCGCTTCAGGAGATGCAAAAGCAGCAGCTACGTTATTAATGGTCGAGAAAATAGAAGCCATGGTGGCTGCACAAGTTGAAGCAATAAGAAATCTAAAGATAGACAAAGTAACAGTTTGGGATGGAGGTAACGCCTCTGGAGATGGAACCTCTGCAACCAGTAATTTTGTTAGTAGTTTAGTACAAAGTTTGCCACCTATCCATGATGTCGCAAAGATGGCTGGCGTTGATTTACCTGACTATTTAGGTTCTATAAATGAATTGCCTGATGATTCTTGAGTTATATAATCGTCATCCTCTTGAATGACTTATATTTCGGAATCAATATGTTTAGCGAAGATGTCGTAATAGTTGGGGGCGCTCGAACTCCTTTTTGTGAATGGCAAGGTGGTAAAAGAGGAGATGGTAAACCTGGAGGTTTATTGAAAGATACTAGCGCACTAAAGTTAGGTGAAATAGCTATCAGAGGGGCACTAGATAAAACTGGAACTTCTCCACAGGATATCGATCATGTTGTAATGGGTTACGCATTACAAACTTGCGATCAAGCAATTTTTGGTGCTAGACATGCAGGATTAGGAGCAGATATCCCCCAGGAAGTACCTATGCTAACACTATCAAGAATTTGTGGTTCAGGGATTCAATCAATAATTACTGGTGCGCAGATGATAATGCTTGGAGAAGCTTCAACAATAGTTTCTGGAGGCATGGAAAACCTATCTCAATCACCGCATGTACTACGTGGCATGAGAGATACTTACAAGCTGGCAAGACCACCTAAACAAGGTACAATATTGGAAAAAGATATGGAAGATTATCTTTTTTCTAATCTATTAGATGGTATGTGTGGATTATTCATGGCTCAAACATCTGATGAGATTTGCCGCAGGAAAGGAGTTACTCGTGAAGAAACTGATGCTTTTGCAGCTCTCTCACATAAAAGAACAGCTACTTCCATTGAGAATGGCATATGGGAAAAAGAAATCGTTCCAGTTGGTGAAATAACGTACAAAGATGAGGACCATGTTGTTTTAGATTCTACTCCTGAATCTTTGTCAAAACTAAGAACCGCTTTCGGACCAGAAAGTCTTGTTACTGCAGGTAATGCCAGTGGAGTTGTCGATGGTGCTGCTGCCGTTGTGATAAAATCAGCGTCTCAAGCATCCTCTGATGGAGATTCCCCCTTGGCTCGTATCGTAAATTGGGGAATTGTAGGTTTAGAACCGGCAATTATGGCTTATGGTCCAGTACCAAGTAGTCGTTTAGCCTTGGAAAAGGCAGGATTGAAAATTGAAGATATTGATCGTTGGGAAATTAATGAAGCATTTGCCGGTCAAGCAGTAGCTTGTATCAAAGATTTAGGATTAGATGTATCTAAAGTAAATGTTAATGGAGGAGCAATAGGTTTAGGCCATCCTTTGGCTGCTACTGGGACGAGGCTTGTTCTTACTCTTGCACATGAATTGAAGAGATCTGGTGGTAAATATGGTGTTGCAACTGCATGCATTGGTGGCGGTCAGGGAATAGCAATTATCATCGAATCACTTTAAATTAAATAAACCACAATTTCTTGAGCATATTTAATCATACTGAGTGAAATTATGATTATGAATAAACTTGTAATAAATTTCACTGGGAGGTAATTCACAGCATATTTAGCACCACTAAATGATAATAATGAAATTAAAAATGGAACTATAATTCCAAACATGGTTGCCTGTTCATATAATTGAAAAAAAGACTTATCGATTAAGATATGTGAAATAATAGCCGTCGGGACTACCATTGAGGCCAACATGAAAGAGGTTCCAGATGCAGATTTAGTATCAAATCCTCCATAATTGCGATTGGTTGTGACAAAAATACCTCCTCCTCCTATTCCAAGGAGGCCTGATGACATTCCTCCAAAAAAAACACCAGTTGACCAGAGTCCCTTATTCATTTCTCCTATTGGTTCTCCTGTTATATCTTCTTTATTTATCATCCTAATTACTGCTTTATATAAAATCCAAGAAACTATTGATAGGGCCATTATTTTAATGGTGATGTCATTAATTATTTCGATAAGCAAATATCCAATAACTGTCCCGATTATTGCACCAGGTATGGCAAACAAACATCCTTTTTTCGCTATTTTTATATCTCCAAAACCTTGTCTATTGTGAGCAATTTGACTCCCCATCGCTACCGACCAAACTAATATGAGCGACCCTAAGATCGCTATTTTTATTTCCCATCCCAGTAGATAATGAAGTATAGGCATAAATATTATTCCGCCCCCAAGTCCCAATGGCGAAAAAACAAGGCCAGTTATGAAGATTAGAAAAACACCTAATATAATTTCTAGATCCATATTTATCCCATTTTTTTTCAATTTATGATAATATTATTATCATTGTATAACTACAAATTAACATAGAAATAGTTGCTAATATTCCAACTATGAGAATGTTTCCACCAGCGTCTTTGATACTTTCTCTAGTTATAAAAAATCCTACTGATGCTAGTAATGGTAATAGTAAATATTTTCCAATAATAGTCAGTATTTCAGAAAAATTAGGAGGTAAAATCCAGGTTGACAATATTGCAGCAATAATAAATCCTGGTACGAAGTAGGGGATTATTCCAATTTGGTTATTTTGATTATTTTTCTTATTAATACTGTTTCCTAGCCAAGCACATAGTGGAACCACTACAAACAAAAGCGACACTCTAGATAATTTAACAGCAGTCGCTATAATCATTGCTTCTTGTCCTATTGTTTCTCCAGCAGCTATGGCTTGAGGCACGGCATGAATTACGGATCCAGCCCAAACACCTCCCTGTTTTTCTGTCAAACCAAGAACCGATGTTAAGGGAGGAATTAACAAGAAGGTAACCAATCCTAATAAATTAATAATTGCTAAAATTACTGCTACTCTTTCTTCTTTCAATTTTAAACTTGGTGATACGGCTACTACTGCACTATTGCCACATATAGCCCCTCCTGCACCTAGTGCCACAGATGTCTCTAAATCTAATTTTAGATATCTACCAACGATGTAACATATTATGAAACTAGTTATTGCCGTTGAAAATGCTACAGCAATGCCAAATAAACCAATTTCGGGAACAAAAAAATCTTTTAGATTTAGCCCAAAACCAAGTAATATTATGGAAATAGGCAATACATAACTAATAATCCATCGCCCCCCTTCTCCAGTATTGGGTATGTAAAAAGCGATAACAGAACCTAGAATTAATGCTAGAGTACTAGATCCAAGGTTTAAATTTATACTTGAAAGAAATATATTAGTAAAGTATGCAATTATTGCTATTAATATAGCTACACTTATTCCTATATTCTTACTCATAAAATATCACCTTTTATTCTAAAAGAATATATTGAAAATCGCACCACCTGCTATTAATGATCCAGCTGTTGATCCAATATTTCCTCCTATCACAACTAACATGACTCTTCCTACTTTATTTTTCCAAAATATTGAATAATCCGAGAGCGTTATGAATTCTTGAGCATCTTTTCCGGTTGGTGGCACCATTTTGATCTGTGTATAGCCTGCAAACCAACCTGCAGCGAGGCTCGGATTAAGAGAAGTAAATGGTGAGGCCAAAGCACCTACAATTACAGATAAAGGATGACCGCCCGCAATTAATATGCCTATTCCTGCAAGTAATGCATTCAATACTAGCCAGACTGATATCGAATCCCATACTTTGGTAAAATTTCCATCATAGGCCATTTTACCAACTAATGTAACTAAAATAATTGGAATTGATAACATCAAATATTTAGTTAAGTTAGATTTTTTAGGTTGTTTTTCCAATTCTGGTAATATTGAAATCGTTTCTTTAGAAGGTTTTTTCAGATTATCTTGAATTCCAGATAAGTGTCCTGCACCTACAACGGCTAGAATTTTGCCTTTATCACGTATTTGCTGTATTCTACCACTAAGATAAGTATCTCTTTCATTTATTAGTACATGGCCTGCATTGGGTGCAACTTTATAGACATCTTCCATCATACTACTTAGCAAATCGCCATCTTCCAATAGTTCTTCTAAATCTATATCATCTTCTTCAACTTCCTCCCATAATAATGAATTTAGTACTCTTAATTTTTCTCTAATTCCCATTTTTTTCCATGCCCTTCTTAAGGTAACAATCACATCCCTATCTATTAATTCTACAGGAATTCCAACTTCATCTGCTACATTAATTGCAGCCAACAATTCAGCACCAGGTTTCTCTCCTGAATTAATCCCCATTTTTCGTTGCTGGACTGATATAGCAGATTGCAATATTATCATCGCTGACTTTCCATCATTAATTATTTTCAATAAATCTTCATTATCTATTCCTTCTGGCCTTTTTAATGAGGATAGTCTTGATTCACAAAGTTCGACTGCAACAATATCAGGTTTATATTCTGCAATCTGCTTTTTTACTAAATTTACTGATGTAGTACTTACATGTGCAGTTCCGAGTAAGCGAAGACTATCATCTATATCTATGATATTTTTTGTATATTCAGACATCATCCTTCCTCCAATGCAGCCATAGACCTAAACAAGTCTAGATGTTCTGGAACATCATGTACTCTGATAATATCTACTTCTTTTGTTGGAGCCATCGCCGCAATACCCAATGTCCCTGCGAGTCTATTTTTGGTTTCATTTCTTCCTAATAAATCATCAAACATTTTTTTCCTACTTACTCCCCACATTAGTGGCATTGAATTATCTGAAATTATTTCTCTGCCTGCTGAGAGAAGTTTTAAATTGTGTTCTAATAATTTACCAAATCCTATTCCCGGATCATTGATAATATTTTTACTTTCTACTCCAGATTCTATTAATTCCTGGCTAACTCCTCTCAAGTATTGTTTGACTTCTTTAACTACATCTTCATAAATCGGGTTATTTTGCATGTTCCCAGGATTTCCTTTCATGTGCATTATACATATTGGACATTTATATTCCAAAATCACATTTTTCATTTCAGGATCTGATAATGAAGAAATATCATTTATCATGTCTGCGCCATATTTCAGTGCATTCATTGCAACCTCTGATTTTCTCGTATCTACGGATATTCCTATATCGGGCAATTCATCTCTAATTATTTCAATAGCCTTAGAAACTCTATCTAATTCTTCCTTTAAAGCAACTTCTTTTGCTCCTGGACGGGTCGACTCTCCGCCGATATCTATCCAATCAGCACCATTTTCAGACATAAAAATTGCTCTTTGTAATATTTCATCTAAATTACCAGCTCTAGACTTTTCAAAAAAAGAGTCTGGAGTGACATTAATCACTCCCATTATTCTCGGGAAGCCATCGTCTCGGCATTTTATAATAGGTCGCCAGTCAGCCATCTTATCTCTCTATCCTACGTATCCTTTATGATGTGGCAGACACGCAAGCCCCCAATGGCCATGGGAGAGGACATAGGTGATGAACTCTTACAAAGTAATGGCGAAGTATCTAATAACCAATCGCCCGATGGTCAAACTTTGTTAATAATGGATTCAATAATACAACGATTAAAACCAAAAGATTCGCACCATGTTAGAGAAATGATAAATCAAAGAGGCTTGATGTCAGGAGCATTAATGATGACTAGTGCTTTATTTTGGTGGATATCAATTAAAAAAGGAGGAAATACTGTTAATGATTCAAATATTCCCGTATCAATGATAGGCCAATTTGAGTTTGAAATGCTAAGTTTAATTGTTGCTGGTATAATTTTCCTTTCGACTTTTGTTATTGTAATGGGTAGGGAAAAAGGAAATGCCACCATATCTAATTTAGGTGGTCTATTAATAGTACTAGGAATGTTCTACATTATAGAGCCATTACTTCTACACTACGGTGAGTTAGGAGGAGAAACAGCATTATTTGCTACTGGACGTCTTCTCACACTCTCTGTTATGGTTTATCTAGGATCAAAATTCTTTTTTGATGCCCTTCTCCTTCAATGGGTTAGTTCAAGTATGTTGAATATGGATGTAAATATCACTGCATCTTATGAAAATCTTGATATTGAGGGACATACTGATGAAGAGAATCCCTACGCATAAACTCCGTGAATGCTCTTGAATCAAATGAGATTTGTGTACTTAGACTAGGTCATAGGAGAGAAAGGGACAAGAGAATAACCTCTCATTTAGGTCTTACTGCACGTGCTTTCGGAGCTGATAAAATTGTATTATCTGGCGAAGAAGATTACTCTCCTATTGAAACTTGGAATTCTGTAACTTCACGTTTTGGAGGTGATTTTAATTGCTATTATGAGCCAAAACCACTGAAATTACTAAGAAAAATATCTAAAACTAAATCCTCAACTATAATTCATCTGACAATGTATGGTGAAGATATGGAAGAGACAATACCAAAAATACCAAATGGTAAACCCATGATTATTGTAGTCGGAGGGACTAAAGTCCCTGGAGAAGTTTACGGATTATCTGATTATAATATTTCTATAGGTAACCAACCACATTCAGAAGTCGCTGCACTAGCTATTTTCCTAAATAGATGGGTAGGTAAGATAGATGTCAATGAAAAATTTCTTGGAGGAGAAATAAAGGTATTACCTTCTGTCCGCGGAAAGAAGGTTTTTATTTCCGAGGAAGAGTAAGTATTCTTTCTTTAACACGTCTTTTCAGTTATATTGTTCTCAATGATTAATAGTCGTAGTTTGGCAGCATTATTGATGTCGGACTCGAGGATAAGGCGAGGATTCTCTCCCGGCTCTTCAGGATATGGAGTAAAAGATTATCCAACATTCGTAGATGCGGCCGATATTCTAATAGATTCAGAGAATATTTCACAGTCCAAAGGAAAAAAAGGAGTACTTTTATTGGCCGATGGCTCTAGATTTGAAGGTAAATTATTTGGTTCAGAGATAATTTCTCAAGGTGAATTAGTTTTCATAACAGGAATGACTGGATACCAGGAAAGTTTAACTGATCCTTCGTTTGCCGGACAGATTCTAACTTTTACCTGGCCTTTGTTGGGTAATTATGGAATTATTCCGGGACAATCAGAATCCTCCCGAGTTCACCCAAGAGGTGTTATTTGTAAACAAGTAATGAAAGTCCCCGATCATAGAAACAGCATTGGAAGTGTACACGATTTTCTATTATCGCATAATGTCCCTGGAATAGAAAATATTGATACAAGGGAATTAACAAAAAAAGTTAGAGAGTTTGGTACATTACTTTGTGCATTTGGCCCGTTAGATAAAGAAGCAGAAATATCATCATTATTGGACAATATGTCACCTCCGGATAGTGAAGATTTAGTTTCCTCAGTTACATGTCATGAAGCCATCTTGATAAATCCTGGTGCAACAGACGACCAAGGCCATAAATTACCAAGACTGGCAGCAATAGATTGTGGAGTTAAGTATAATATTCTCAGAGAATTATGCAGTCGTTTCGAAGTAGTATGGTGTCCTGCATCTTTAGATTTTAAAACAATCATGAATGATTGGAGTCCCGATGCACTATTTGCTTCTAATGGACCCGGAGATCCAGCGCATCAAGGCAATGCGTCGATCGCTCGAAACACATTGGCTTCCGCCGTTCGTGCCGGATTACCTGTCATGGGAATTTGTCTTGGCCATCAGTTAATGGGTTTGGCTGCAGGATTGAGGACTTACAAGTTAAGGTATGGTCATAGAGGTACCAATCAACCTGTATTGGATATTGAAACAAAAAAAGTAATAATTACTAGTCAAAATCATGGTTATGCGTTAGAAGATCCAGACAATGGCATGCTATCTCCTCACCCCTCTGGATTATGTTCTGGAATTAATGAAAACATTCTAGGCTCAGATTTCAAGGTACGTCATATTAATGCTAATGATAAAACTGTTGAAGGACTTGATTTAATTGATAGGCCGGCTTTTACAATTCAATTCCACCCCGAAGCTTGCCCTGGTCCACATGACGCCTCTTCACTTTTTGATAGATTTTCAGATCTTGTAAGGAATAATAATCATAAAGAATTAAAATCATTAATTTCTGAAGGAGATACGCCTTAATGCCCCGAAGGGACGATATCAAAAGAATTGCCATATTGGGTAGTGGGCCTATCCGGATAGGTCAGGCTGCCGAATTTGATTTCTCAGGCTCTCAAGCATGTCGTGCATTAAGGGATGATGGTTATGAAATAATAATAATAAATTCAAATCCTGCTACTATCCAAAATGATCCCGAGATGGCTGATAAAATATACATAGAACCACTTCTCCCAGAAGTTGTAAAGCGTATTTTAGAAATCGAAAAGCCTGATGCCTTGTTGGCGGGGATGGGAGGTCAAACTGCTCTCAACCTTGCCTCCGCATTGTCTCATGACGGTTCATTAGATGAATTAGGAGTTGAATTAATTGGGTGTGACTTAGTGTCTATTGACGAAGCAGAAGATAGAGATTTATTCAAGAAAACATGTGAAGAAATTGATCTTCCTGTTTGTAAAGGGATAGCCTGCTCTTCTATCGATGAAGTCTTACTAGCTGCTGAAACTTTAGGTGATTATCCTTTTTTGATAAGACCTGCCTTTACATTGGGTGGATTAGGAGGAGGTACAGCATTTAACAAAGGACAATTAGTTGAGATAGCAAGCCAAGGGATTCTTCATTCAGCAATCGGGCAAGTACTTGTTGAAGAAAGCATACTTGGCTGGCAAGAGCATGAGTATGAGGTTATGAGGGACGATGCAGATAATGCAATTATCGTTTGTACTATGGAAAATCTAGACCCAATGGGCGTTCACACGGGCGAATCTATTGTTGTAGCTCCTCAACAAACATTGTCTGATCAGGATCACCAAATGCTTAGAGATGCCGCATTAAAATTGATACGGCGTTTGAATATTAAAGGAGGTTGTAATGTACAATTTGCATTTAACCAATCTAATGGTGATTTTCGAGTTATTGAAGTAAATCCGCGTGTTTCTCGTTCTTCAGCTTTAGCATCAAAAGCAACAGGATATCCCATTGCTAGAATGGCAGCACTGATAGCAGTTGGATATACTCTAGATGAATTGCCAAATCCAATTACTGGTGAAGGAACTACTGCAGCCTTTGAGCCAACATTAGATTATTGTGTTGTAAAAATACCTAGATGGCCATTTGATAAATTTAGAACTGCAGATAGGACAATAGGGACATCAATGAAATCAACAGGAGAAGTAATGGCCATAGGTCGTTCCTTCGAAGAAGCTTGTCTCAAGGCATGGGCTAGTCTAGAATACGGAAGTCCACATCCAAGGCCATTAACTATTGCCGATTGTTCAGATGGTGATTTTCAAGATATAGACTCATCAGCACCTATTCCGGATGAGGTATTAGAAGAATGGCTAAGGATTCCTTCTGATAGAAGAATTTCCGCTATATTTGAAGCTTTCAGGAGAGGCTACGGCATTGAAAATATAAGAAATTTAACCGGCGGAGTTACACGCTGGTTTCTACATAGATTTGAAGCCATGTCTTCGATAGAATCAAATGTGATTGCTGCGGGAAAATCAGGTTTAGATATCTCTCAAATTACAGAAGAGCAGTTACGTCTTTGGAAAGGGATGGGCTTCTCAGATCTATATATCTCTGAAGCCTTTTCAGGTTTCTCTGTAGAAAATTCCGATAAGATAAATGAATTCTTAATTACAAAAAGAAGACATGAATTGGAAATTCATCCACGATTCAGGATGGTTGATTCATGTGCTGCTGAATTTGCTGCCGTTACTCCTTATTATTATTCGACCTATGAAGGAGGTAAGGCAACCAATGGGATTGATAAAATCCTTGAAATTAAAAGAACTGGTAAAAAAAGAATGGTAGTAGTTGGATCAGGGCCTATTAGAATTGGTCAAGGAATAGAATTTGATTACGCATGCGTGCATGCTGCAGGAGCAATACAAGATCTTAATCACGAAGCGATAATAATCAATAATAATCCGGAAACTGTTTCAACAGACTTCGATACCAGCGACAGACTTTATTTTGATCCATTGACTTTAGAAAATGTTTCTGAAATATTACTGCGGGAATCTGCTGATGGAATTTTACTACAATTCGGAGGACAAACTGCAATAAATCTAGCCTTACCATTGGATGACAATTTAGGATATTTAAATTCGATAGGACTAAACACTGTTATTCAAGGAACTAGTCCTTCTGTTATCGATGAGGCTAGCGATAGACATCGATTTGAGAATTTCGCATCAAAAAATAAACTAAGAATGCCAAATGGTCTCACTGCCAAGTCTTCCGAAGGAGTAAGAGATGCAGTTAAGAAAATCGGATACCCAGTTTTGATACGTCCTTCTTATGTTCTTGGCGGAAGAGGGATGGAAATTCTATCTTCGGATAATCAACTCGATGCATATATGGCAGAAGCGTATATCGCCAGTGATAGACCTCTATTAATTGATGAATATTTAGGAAATGCAATGGAATTGGATGTCGATGCCGTTTGTGATGGAAAAACAGTCCTTATTGGGGCTATAATGGAGCATTTAGAAGAAGCAGGCATACATTCTGGAGACTCTACTTGTTTTATTCCTACTCAAAATGTTTCCGAAAATATGCTATCAGAAGTAAAAGAATGGACAGAAAAAATTGGTTTGGGACTTGGAATAAAAGGATGTTTCAACATACAATTCGCCATAAAAAATGAAATATTATATGTTTTAGAAGTTAATCCTCGTGGATCTCGGACATTTCCCTTTGTCGCCAAATCTACAGGAGTCCCTCTTGCCAGAATAGCAGCTAGAGTTGCTTTAGGAGATAATCTTGAAGATCTTCCGATACCTACTCCTCAAAATATTGCAGTATCTGTCAAAGCTCCAGTTTTCCCATTCATAAAACTAAGAGGTTTAGATCCTGCACCAGGTCCAGAGATGAAATCCACTGGTGAAGTGATGGGCTCTCATGTAAGAGCATCCGCTGCATATCTTAAGGCGAGATTAGCTACCGAATCTCCAGTCCCTACTGAAGGAGGGGTTTATCTGACAGTTAATGATAAAGATAAAATTCGAGTCATTTCACATGCAAAAAAATTACAAGAAATGGGTTTTAAATTATATGCAACTAGCGGGACTTCTAGGGTACTGAGAGAATCTGGAGAATTGTCTGTGGAAACATGTTACAGGATTTCTGAAGGGTCTTCTCCTGACGCTTTGGATCTTATGAGGCAAGGGAAGATTAACTTGATAATTAACACTCCTAGCTCTACTGGTGGTGCTGTTTTGGATGGTAATATGATGAGAAGATTAGCCGTTGAATTGAATATTCCATTTGTTACTACTATGGCGGGTGCAAAAATGGAGGTTGAGGCAATATCAGAAGCCAGATTAGGTATGCCAGAACCCCGTTCTTTAGATATAAATTCACTCTAAT
>TARA_B100001113_G_scaffold291389_1_pt1 | contig 13395 bp, 12 predicted proteins | sample TARA_B100001113 | Tara Oceans TARA_B100001113 (sample SAMEA2622402) | marine metagenome | biome: marine biome (ENVO:00000447); feature: deep chlorophyll maximum layer (ENVO:xxxxxxxx); material: "saline water (ENVO:00002010), including plankton (ENVO:xxxxxxxx)" | depth 50 m | reverse complement strand
TTACCTGTCTGACGAGGCATCTTACAAATGTTAAATCTATTATCGTGAAAATTGTTAATTAACTTCTGCTGAAAATCATATGGTTCAAATGGCATCAAACCAGAATCCAATGTCACAATTTTGACATGCTTCTGTGCAAAATACACAGGATCATTTTTACACGCCATAAATTCAAGAATTTGATCTTGAGTAAATTCAATTTTGGTATTTGCCCGTTTTAGATTCGGGTTACCTAGATAAATGTTTTCGGTCATAATAAACTCTTACATCATTTCATAGTGTCCAAATTTTTGATCGTGTTCTATAGTTCTCCTTTGCAATTCTAGTATTCTTTCTAAATTTTGTATTTTCTTTTCTAACTCTTCAGTTTTATTTTCCTCCCGTCTGGAGGAGTGGTTCTCCTGGGTCATATTCTGATACCTGGTAGTTCCAGAGTTTAGCATTAGGATACACTTTTCTCACTTGATCCTGTACTTCTCTGCGTGAAGGGATTTTGATTTGGGGGAAGAACATTTGTAACATGTAGTTCTTTCCTCTCCATGCCAAATAAACGTGAATTATCTTACCTGTCTTTCTTGCCACATAAGTTGTTTTTTCTGGTATTGTATATTGAATATTATTTTTAGGAGATACAAGAGGTTCTGGTTTTACTATATCAACTATCGTGGTGCTGCTACCATCGATATGTTCTATTTTAACATTCTCTAAAAACTGAGTAAATGTTTTAGATTCACCTATTCCACCACCGCCATTCGCACCACCATTACCACCGTTACCGCCATTAGAATGACCGTTACTACTTCCATTACCGTTGGTACTCCCGTTAGTTTTGCCGTTACCATTGCCGTTTCCGTTACCGTTCTTTTTTTTACCGTTCTCTTCAGGATCGGATTTTAAGTAACCACCACGACCAACAAAATACCCACGAGGAATCTTCTTACACTTTTTATCAGTGTTACAGTAATATTGTCCATCTGGGCATTTTTTCATCAAAAGTATCAATACCTACGTTATATTTATGGTTTAGAAAACTTTGTAAGGTTATTTCGTATCATATCTAGAGTTTTCTTATCCATTATATTTACAAACCTTTTAGATGCATCAACCATAGCATCAATTGATGGACCATCTCCCTTATTATTATCGAGGGTAACTTTCATCACTGGATATACATTAGAAAATCTCCATTTATTTAATCCTACTTCTGCAGGAGTTTGATAGTCTTGAGATAGATCATCTTCATTAGGAGGGAATAATCTTTTATCAAAACCTGCTACAGGACCAGCAGCGTTATCTGCATTGGTAAACCCTGTAGTCATTTGTGCTTCTTGAAGAAATTGATTAAAAGTCTTCATGTCTCTAAAGCAGTAAAGATGACTTTAAATGTTGTTGTATTTGAAGATGCAGGGAAACCTAAAAGTCTTAAGTTTCCAGAGTTGATATCTACAGAAAATGTTGCTATTCCTACAGGTTCGTTTATTGTTCCAAACTCTGATAGATATGCATTAGTGTTATCATGCACTACATTAATTGTTGTTTTATTAAAATTATTTCCTTCAACTGCTTGGATTTGATAATTTACTGATCTAAATTTTGAAGATTCTACAGATACTAAAGTTGATATACCAGTCGATGTGGTAGTAAGTATACCCGATTGAATCACCCCTGCACTAGTGTCTAGTGATTGAAATATTGGTGGTTTAACTCCGACGATATATGGCATGATATTAATTAGCGGTTTCTAAAAGACTGAGTATTATCTTAAGAGTGCTATTTGCACTCGCTTCAATAGTCACAGAATCATTTGTTTCTAAAACTAATTTACCACTCATAGGAACAAATGCATCATTAGTAGGAACATTAGCACCTTTAATAATTTCTGTTTCAGTGCTAGATCTTTTATGCTTCATGGTAACTGTTGAATTACTATCACCATAATTTGTAATATGAGCATATAGCACAATAGCGGTATAACCAGTAGGAGCAGTATAAATCGTCTCCTGACTAGTTGTAACTTCGTGTGTAACCGTTTGAAATCTATTAAGTGCTAACTGAGCCATATTAACTTAATGCTAGGATAAATGGAGTCATCTCAGAGAATAAACTCTTACTAAAAGATCGACCACTGATAGTACCAGTTTCTTGGTTGATTTGCAAATCATCTCCAATTCTAAAGTTACCTGCTTGATCCGTACTAGTATAAAGAACCTTTCCACCATCTAAAGTGACGACTTCATTTTCTTGATTAGTAACACCACCTCGTTTAGGTGTAGCAGTTACAATTTGATTACCAGAACCAACATACTCAAAGGTATGAGAACTTGCAACAATTCTACTACCTTGTGAGAAGAATGTTGTTGAACCAACTCCCACGCTATTCAGCAAATTAGTTGCCAAACTTAATGTAGTAATTCCAGCAGTAACTGGCGTGGAACTATTTATCGTATAATAAAGATCCTCCATATTAGCAGTGCCAGTCGCTGTATTACTACCCACTTCTGGTGCTGAAATCGTGATAGATGGAGTGGTTTCATATTGCGATCCACTACTAATAATAGTAATAGATGCAACACTATCTCCTTCTAAAGTAGCAAATGCAGTCGCAGTTTCTCCGTTTGGTCCTGATGGTGCATCTATCGTTATACTTGGTGTTGCTGTATAACCAGTTCCTCCTGACCCCACAGAGATAGTATTGACTGATTTATACAACCTATCAAAGAATACTAATTGACCATCGTAAGGACGGTCTACATCAATTTTTGCAGTTCCTCCTGAAACATAAGTATGAACTAGAGTTGATACACCAACATTTACAACAAAAGATGTGGTTGAAGGAATTGAATCTACATCAAAAACAAATGGTCTTTTCTCTGGATATGTTTTTTGACCAAATGGACAAGACAGTAGAATACTAGAAAGAGTAACTCCCATACCTACTTGAAATTTATGAGCAGAACTTGTAGTTACTGTTGCTATGCCAGAAATATTATCATACACAAAATTACTTATATTTAAAGTTGGTGTGCTTACATTTACCGTCACCTCTGCTGTAGAAACTTCAGCAGTTGTAGTAACAACACCTGTATATTGTAAATCACTTACACCTCTGGATACTAATCCAAATGTACCAAAACTACAGTTACTATTAGCAATATCTGCTTGACCGCCTTTATCACATGTAACTGCTTCGTTAGTACAAATAGTAAACAATGAAACCAATTGAGCGAATCCACTGTTAGTAATTGCAACACCCACACCACCTTGATTGTATTGTGTGTATGAGTCTACATTCATGGATGCCAATAATCTTGCTTGGTCTCCATCAACATATAAACCTGTTCCTGTTGTAGTATCACTTGTACAGTTTTGGATATATGGACCTTTCCATTTACCACCACCAACGTTTTCTGCTACTTCATTAGTTGGAAAAGCAACCGCAGATGAAGGTGATAAATGACCTGTAAAAGTCATATTTGCCAATTTACTTGCTTTTCTTACATGAAATATATTACTGGTAGCATTAGTAGGAGTTACAGTAACTGTTCTTTGATCATCACCCACAATAGAAACAAAAGCAGGAACTTCTATTGGATTTACTTCTTGATATCTACCAGAAAGAACCTTGATTGTTGTGCCTGATTGTGCAATTCCTACAGCAGCTTTAATTGATAAAAATGCATTATCAATGGATGTACCATTATTATCATCATCACCATCTTTAGCAACATATAAAACATTAGGTGCAGAGTTAATACCAGATGCTATTGAATCAATTTGTACATTTTCACCAATATTAACTGTCGCATTTGTAATAGTAACAATACCAACACTAACTGTTTCTGCATTACCGTCAATAGTAACGGATGATCTACCAACAGTAAGTACACCAACAATCCTTGCATCACCGTCCACATATAGGGCGGTATTCCCTAATCCAACATGTACGGTTCCTATCCCATTGGCAGAACCAAGTGTGGTTAACCCTACAACTGATAGGTTTTGACCGACCCTTACATCCTGACGGGCGGTTATTACACCAATAGAATCTACATTCTTTACATCTTCATAGGTAAGAGTTCCACCAACAGATACGTTACCAGTAAATTCTGCATCTCCAGATACAAATAATCTTTTTCCTGCAACTGCATCTGCCCCTACACCAATATTAGATGTGGTATTAATACCAACAGAATCAGATTGCCAAAGTCCAGCAGCACCACCACCTCCTGCAGCACTACTTAGAATCCACTTTCTATTTTTACGAACATATGCTTGACCATCATATGGAGCATCTTCTATACCACCTCCACCAAATGATGCTAATTGTTGCTGAACTCTATTTACAAATAATCTATAGTTCTCTTGAAGTTTTTCAAAGGTTACAAACTTTTGATCTAGTGGTGTTAATGGGTCAGAATTATCTTCGTCGGGAGGAATATTTAAAAGACCTTCAGAGATAACTTCCTTTTCAAATCTATCCTCAAGTTGTTCAATTTTACTTTGAAGACTTTTATTTTTCTTATCAAATGAAGAATATAAATTTTTCGCTTCTGATATATACTGTTCTTGATCAGGAATTCTTATTGAAGTATATTTTTTATAAAGACCTCTAATTTCTTTGTTTATATCCTTAATTTCTTCGTCATAATATTTTACTTCAGGAACTTTAGGAATAGATTCTTCAACAGAAGATATCTTATCTTTTAATTTACTTATATCTTCATCATAATATTTTACTTCAGGAACTTCTGGTATTTGAGGTATTTCTGAACGAACCTCTTTAACAGATTCTAATATCTCTTTAATCTGTTTGTCGTAATATTTAACCTTTGGTAATTTAGATATAGATGTTTCAATTAACTTTATATCATTTTCAATATCAGAAATTTGATTATCATAATACTTAATTTCTGGTATTACTGGTATCTCTTCACGAACTTCTTCAATAGAATCTATTATTAAATTAAGTTCTTTTTCATAATATCTAACTTCTGGAAGTTCAGGAATACTTTCTTTAACTTCCTTTACCGATTTAATTATTTCATTTAATTGATCATCATAAAGAATTGGTTCAGGTACAACTGGTATTTCTGAACGAACCCTTTCAATATTTTCTTTAAGAGATGATAGGTTATTGTATAAATCAGTTGGATCAAATTGTTCAGGTATACTATCTTCTACTTCTGTTATTTCTGCCCGTAAAACATTAATATGACCTTCATAACTAACTTGTTCAGGAATATTATCAATTCTTTCTTTTAATTCTTCAATCCTACCAAATACTTCTGAAAGATCTGTTTTTTCGGGAATAGATTTGGATAGTATTTTTATATCCTCTCTTATCTTTGCGAGAGGATTAGGTTTTGCTTTAGGTTTTACTTCTTCAATTATTTCTTCTACTACCTCTTCCTCACCAAAAAATTTCTTTGGTGCATCAACCTTTTTATTTTTTAATCTGATTTCTTCTTTTAATTTTTCCCGAGCTAATTCTTCATCTTTTTTTCGCTCAAAGAAATCTGATGGTTTATTTAAAGACACAGAATATTACTCATCTATTTTAATATTTATTTTAGTAAAAAATCAGTCTTTTTGCAAATTCTGTTGTTTGATCAATTTTGCTAAATCTGCAGTAGAACCAACAAACAATGCATTGTTAGTGACATTGGTTGGAGATTTTTTATCATCTTCATTAACATCCTTCAGTTTTTTCTGAAGATCTATTAGTTTATCAGTAGCATCAGAAACACTTTTAATTAACTGACCAGCAACTTCATATGCTCTAGGCATTTCACTTTCTTGAGCTATTTCAAGAATGCCATCAATTGCCTCTTGACCTTTTTCAATTATACTATAAAGATTACCTCTTGTATATTCATAATCTCTAGTAATATCATCTTTAGTTAATCTATCAGGAGGTGGAGTAGTTCTCTCAATTGATTTTTTTTCTTCTATTACTTCTGGAGTAATATTAAAAGTTTTATCTAGGTTATCTTTTGGCATGATTTATAACCAACTTTCAGTGCTGCCGTCAAATCCAAAGTCATCACCAACTTCAATAGATGCATTATCAGTAGCAGTAATAGATTTAATAGGAGTTCCTTTGATATGAGAAACTGCTGTAGTAGAATCTTGTCCTCTCTTTATTATTAATTGATTACCATCTTTCGCAGTAACTTGAACTTCTTCTCCACCAATATCAAGGAATAATTTTCCATCAGATGGAATTGCAGGAATCTTAGAACCGTCATCAACTATGATATCAGTATCACCTAATGCAATATTTTCTGATAGGTTGGTAAGAACAATACCAGTGTAGTTCTTGATTGCCCTTGGAGTAACAGAGTATGTGATATCTCTTGTAGAAGATTTTGCACCACCAGCAATATATGTAACAGAAGACTTTTTGATGATATCTTTTGTTGCATCGGAAACTGGTCCGAATAGATATGTCTTTGCTGTAAATCTTAGAGTATAAAGAAGAACTCTTCTCTTATCAAAGTCTCCTTCATAATCATCTTGCATTGTAATATTTTCCAATACAATTGGTATATCTCTCTTCTCTTTTATACTTTCAACTAATTCTACAGTAACATTGTATGCTGGTTGAAAATATGGTAATATTTGTTCTGTTATTTGAAGTGCATCATCATTAACTTTACACATTATACTTAATTCAAATTGCATGTTATAAGGAACAGGCATGAATGATTTTTTAGTATCACTTCCACTAACAGGATCTTTAACAGTAAATGTTTGAGTGGTCGTTACTTTTCTTGAAGGATCGTAAGTTAAACCAGTAAATTCAAATGACATTCTTGGAAGAGTAATCGCAGTACTCTTATTCAAGTCTGGTGATTGTTCTAATCTAGCAAGAAACTTTTGAGTTGGACCATATGCCAAAGGAACCCTTATTGTTGAGTCGGTTTGTTTAACAGTAATACCATTAAACAAAGTACCAAACGCAATAATGGTTCTTCTCAGAATTTCGTTATAAAAATATTCAAACATTGTTATAATCCTGGTATCTTATTTATGGAGTGCCGAATGGGTTCTGTTCAGTAAAGTCTAATATCTTATCTGCCTCTAATTCTATATTAGTATTATCAGCAAATCCATCATCAGTAGGTTCTTCATCTACAATACGTAACGCATGTGATGCATTAGATACTGATCCGACTATATCTTCTCCAATACTGAATGTTCCAGAGATTGAAGATACTTCAAGAAGACTTGTAGAAGAATCCCAAGTTCTAACTCTTCCTGTAGCACCACTTACAGAACCCGTAACCGTTTCATTAAATATGTAGTTACCTGAAGAACTTAATGAAGGATCTGATATTGTTATATTTGGTATTTGAGTATATCCAGCACCAGCATTTGTGATGTTAATTGCAGTAATAGTTCCTGCAGAACTTACAACAGCATGTGCTGTAGCAGTTGTTCCAACACCTGTTGGTCCTGTTATTGTTACTATTGGAGATGTTGTAAATCCACCACCACCTGATGTTACAGTAATAACACCAACCAATCCATTACCAATATATGCCGTTGCTGCTGCACCTGCTCCACCACCTCCTGTGATCTGTACTAAAGGTGCGACAGTGTACCCAGAACCTGGATTGACTAAATCTATGTTTTGAACAGATTTAGCACTTGCATTTACATTTAAATTGCAAACCTGAATACCACCAATCATCCTAGTAGTAGCAATACCAGTTACTCCACCTGATGGTGCTGATGAGAATCCTATGGTAGGACTATTAATATATCCACCACCCCTATCAGTAATTTGTACAAACCTTATACCACCACTGGAAATTATGCTTGTTTCTGCTGATGCAGTTACACCTGTACCTACTAAAGTAAATGTTTGAGTTGGTCCTAAAATAGTTGGAGTACCATCATCTGTGGTTCCATCAAGATTATCACCAACCAATTCATTATCAATTTCATCAATACCAGTATCAATAACTTCATCTTCGTAACGGAAGAGTTCACATCTTAATTCATAAACATATGTTTTTTGTAGTTGATAGAAAGGTTTTTCATGTTCTACATATTTAATTTCAAATAATCTATCTCCAAGTGGAAAATATATTAAATCTCCTTCTTTTGGTCTAGTTGTTAGTTTTACATCTGCTTCATTCTTCATCAAAGGTGAAATATAATCTTCAAATCTTTCTTTAGAAATTGTAAGAGTTATTTCATTTGTCTGCTCTATTCCAAACTTTGATAATAGAGTTGGATTTTCTCCATACCCATCAAACGTATCAACATATGCTTCTAATGGATATGCATCATCAAACTTAGATTGAACTACTTCTCTTATAATTTTATTTTCAGAAACATATTTTCTAGGCATATAATGAATCTCAACACCATACATCCTCAACTGTTCGTTGATTAAATCCTGAACTAAATTTTGTTCAGATCTTGCTCCTTGTTGAAAGTATGGATTAAGCACTATATTAACCTATCATATCGAATGGTGGAATCTCATAAGTATTAGACATCATCTCTCTGATAGTTTCTAAATCTTTTTCACCATCATCGTAGATTTGCCTTCCATTTAATTCAATGCCACCTGGTAATTTAACTCCTTGGAACTTAAGTAAATTTTGACCCCACTGTTTCTTCATTAATGCTGTTGTATATTTCTTTAAGAAAGAATCATTCCAAACTCTAGCATAATCATTAGCATCTATTGTTCTAAAACAATCGATAATCAAGTAATCACCAGGATTTATAGTTTGCCAATCAAAATCCAAATACAGTCTATCTTGCCTCTGATTGAACCTTATTTGCTTCTCTGTGGTCAATAAGAAGTCAATATCAGACAAATAGGTCTTTGTCATTGCATATGTTAATAATTCAGTAGCACCCCAATAGTAAATATCATTCAAGAACAATTGGTATTTAACACTAAACATATTATTTGTTACAGTGTTAGAACCATCAAAGTGAAATATTTTAGTTACTCCAATAACTTCTGGTGGTACTTGTAAGTAATTACTATTTTCTTCATAATCAAACTGCGTTGTTGCTCCAACAGTTTTTTGTACAGTAGTGGTTGTTATGCCAGTATTACCTGATTGACCTGGTCCTTTACCTCGATCAATGTCATCTTGTGTTACTTTATATTTTAAATATACCTGTCCAACACCATCAAAATGTCTTTCATAAAAATACTGAAGTGCATCATCAACAATATCTTCTACTTGCTCATCAGCAACGTTTATCTCCAAAACAGGAGCACCCAATTGCCTTTTGCAATAGTTGATAAATTCTTGTCTACTTGCTGGTTGTGCCATTTACACACTCTACCTTTTTATTATTTAGGGTGTAGAAGAAATACCAGTATAAACTAAGATATTTCCATTTATAATATTATAAACGGTTTGTCCTAAACCAGGACTAATCAAAACATTGTACATATATCTGCCTTCAGGAATAGATTGAGTGTTAGTAGCAGAAAGTGCCAATGTGATTGTTCCCGTAGATATTCCTGTAGTAAAGGTTGATGTGGGAACTGTAGTTGAACCTATACTTGTGCTTTTTTGCAATTGTGCCGACGCAGACCAAGCAGTAGTAAATCCATATGCAGTATTACTAGTATCCACAACAGTGAATGTAGCATCAAAGTTTGCTCCACCATAAATGGTCAAATTAGATGCTACAGGGACACCTGCAGTGGGATCAAAAGTAATTTTTTTAGTTGCCATTTACTATCTCTCTTAATAGTGATTTGATTTCGCTTATTTCATTTTTCATGTTAGCGAGATCCTCCTCCATATTTGATACTTTGGTGTTTTCTCTTCTTTTCACATCACGGTGTTTCATATATCTTTCATAATCATTGCTATTTGTATTAATAATAGCATTTGATTTAGGATCTCTTTTAAGATCCGAATTACCTTCTACATTAATCATGCTAATGCCATCACTCTCAATCTTCTGATACGAGGGACATGGCATTGTGATGTCGATGTCATTATAAGTTTAATTCTATAGTATCTAAATGAAGGCAATTCATCCGCAGTAAAGTTATATTCAACATAATCAAGATCTTTAGCATTTTGACCATAAGTATTTGATTTAGTAACAAAACTATCGGAGGAACCATCACTATTTTCAAAATCAATAATCTCACCTTTACTATTCAAGTTTGCAAATCCAGGAAATGGTACGAATACTGGTTCAATTCCTGCTTCAGTATTAATAGCATAGAATGCCCTAATATCAGTATTAACATTAATATGAGCATCCAATATTATCTTTATAGAACTTGCAGAATTTTCCAATTCCATTTCTTTAGAGATATATTGTGCTGCATTAGGATCATTATCAATAGTTTTTACTAATGCGTTAGTAGCGTAATTTGTTACTGGTGTATCAACTCTATTTGAAGTTAATATCGCACTAATTCTTTCACCGTCAATTACAGGACTCAAATAACTATTAGTCGTATTGAGTGTAAACTTCATATTCAATGATTTGTTACCAGGAAGAGTTGTTAATTTATTGTCTGCATTAACTTTTGAAGCAATCAATCTTGGAGTATTTAAGTAATTACTCTCATTAGGAACAACCGTATCAAATCCAGTATCAAGGAATGATATCTCCTTACCACCCAAACTTGTTCCAGTAACAGTTCTTACGTTAGCGTTTATGCTAGTTTGTGGTAATGTGATATTGGATACTAAAGGTGTAATAATTTCAAAAGGTATATTCTGAGTTGCGTTTATTTTAGAACCACCAGCAGATTTAGTATTATTAATAAAGAGTTGTGGGAATCCATTATCATTACTTCTATCATCATTAGTATCCTTATATTTTTCAGACATATTCAATTTAACATTATAAGAATCAAAGTTAATTTCATCAACTACATCGTGAGTTTTGTTAATTCTCCATAAACCAACTCCATCCAATTCATACTTGTAAACTGGTGTTCCAACTGGATAATCAACTGAATTTGAACCCCTTACAATCTCACCACCAATTGTATTGCCGTTAGTATTCGTGTATTCAATAATTTCATCTCCTATTCTTAGAAGTCCAACATTAGTAGTTCCTACACCAACATTTTCATAGTTAGTAAAGATACCAGCATTTTCTACAGATATTGCTGCTGTAGAACCTGTAGGATATGCAGTGGCAAGTTTTGTTGGAATTAGATCTGATTCTACCTTTGATAAAGTCACTTTATTATCGGTAGAATACATACCATGATTCTTATGATTGACTTTAATAGTTAATCCATCACTTACTTCTACAACAGAGGATATCTGAACATCTCCTCCATTTGCATTATTCAATATGGTAGTAATACCAGCGTTATTAATGAAACTCAAAGTATTCGCTGAACCTACAACAAAGTTACCTTCAACATTATTTAAAATTAATTCAGAAGTGCTTCCAATAGATGTAATAGTCATCTTAGCATTTCTTCCTATAGAGTTAGCACCTATAGTTGATATTCCTACCACATCACCTATTTGATATCCACTTCCACCATTAGAAATGGTTGCTCCCGATGCAACAATTGAACCACCGTTTATAGTGATATCTGCAGTTCCATTTCTTCCATTACCAGTAAGAGTTACTAAGTTAACTCCAGTAAAAGTAAACTGACCAGATCCAGGTGTGTATCCTATACCAGTATTTGTAATATTAAGACCACCCGCAGTTCCAGCAGAACCAACAAAATCACCAGTTGCTTGAGTTCCACCTTGAACAATAGTATTTCCTGCTAGTAAACCTACATCACCAACTGTTGTACCAAGACCAACTCTAATTTCCTTAGAAACAAGTTCTAAAGAATCTGGCATTAATTCAGCAATCTGTTTATTTCCAATATCTAATTGTGGATTATAAACATCAAATGAACCACTTTCTATAAAGTCTGCTCTGTAAAGAATAAATTTAAGATCTTCCCATTGACTTGGTTCCCATGTAGAAGCATTTTGAGACTTGAATAAACTTCCAAGTATTGGTTGGTTAGAAACATACGTATCATTAGTAACATCATTCTCACCAACTCTAGAAATATAAACACTGTATTTTGCTGATTGAGAAAGCATCACCATAGCATACTCTCTTCCAGCCTCAAGGTAAACAGGTGCTTTAAATTGGAAAGATGTAGCTTGTGTGGAATCTGAGGATAATACTACATCTTCTGGATCCAAAACAACTTCTGTCAGTGGAACTACATTTTGTGTAGGAACTCCATTATCCATAGTTCTAATAGAGAATTGGACTGGAATGCCCATGTCATCTTTTGTTCTAAAGAAGACATCACATCTAGTTAAAAATACACCATCAGGACTATCAATAAAGAATGATTGTGCTAATGGATCTGGTCCGTTATTCCATCTAGCAATCTCTACATCATTTTGTGTAGTATTTAAAACAGCAGTTATAGTGTCATTGTCCGTTACTTCATTAATTCTAATTGTTGCATTTCTAGTTGATATAATATCCTCTCTCACAGTTTCAAGAGTTCCTGTTGCCCTGTAATCCTGTTCTGCACTTGTAATTGCATCTTTAGCATTACTAGGATCACCTGATAATCTAAACAATGATGTACCAGTCTCAAAACTTGGGAAAGTAGTATTGTTTGGATTAGGAATAAAGAATGAACCTATAAGAGAACCATTCAGGGTAGAAATCAGTCTAAGGTCACTAATAGATGCCTGAGCACCGCTAGATTGCCCTGTAAGAAGCATTCCTGATGCAACCCACCCATAGAACTGACTTTGACTTATATCCGCTAAACCAGCAATATCTAAATTCAATAAGGTTGATGTAGATGTATAAGTTGCAGGAATAGATCCCTGTGTATAAGGATCTTCAGTATATGTACTTACAGGAACATTGAATGCACCAGTTCTATGATTAGGAGATGCGACTCTAAATTGAATATAGGCAGTAGAACTATTTCTATTTGAACCAGAATTCATTCTTCCAATTACAGTTTCTCCAACTTGGAACGCTCCTGATGACATGCTTATTTGCAATAACTTAGGAACACAGAAACGTGATACCTCTCTACCAGCAAAGAATGCATATGCTCTAGTTAAAGGTTTAATACCTTGAGAACTAAACTGTATATTACGTGATCTTACAAAGGTAATAAGTTCTCTACTTATTATTCTATCACCTAGAGAAACATCACTTCTAGTTTCGGTTACTAAAACTTCTCTACCAGATCTTTCTCTACGTTGTTCTTGTACAGTTGATGTATTAGTCCTTCTGAACTGAACAGTATTATCCCCCTGATTTCTAGTCCAAGTACCAGTGGTTTGTACTTGTCTAGTATCTCCAGCCCATGTAGTTCTCCATGAATCCCATGCAGTATTAACAAATCCAATTTGAGGATCTCTACCTAAAATT
>TARA_B100001113_G_scaffold353321_1_pt1 | contig 13478 bp, 7 predicted proteins | sample TARA_B100001113 | Tara Oceans TARA_B100001113 (sample SAMEA2622402) | marine metagenome | biome: marine biome (ENVO:00000447); feature: deep chlorophyll maximum layer (ENVO:xxxxxxxx); material: "saline water (ENVO:00002010), including plankton (ENVO:xxxxxxxx)" | depth 50 m | reverse complement strand
GTCGAGGTTTAATCCATGTGTGGGAGTGGTCAAGTCGATCTGCTGCAAAGAGACCAGCCTCCTGAAGAGGTGTTTTGTCTCCGACTTTGACGGCTTCCAAGGCGAGCCTTCCGAGGTCACTGTGGCGGCGTGGTTCGTGGGTTTGATGAACTTCATTGAACGGGTATTGGGCTAAAAGCTCCGTAAGAATTCGGACGGCTTCGCCTTTTCCCGATCCGTCCCCACCTTCAACGGTGATGAGATACATTACTCCACCTCAACATCCTGGAATTCATTTCGTGCTAAGATCATCAAACCCATTCCACATAGAATCAAAAATGGGCCAAATACAATGAATCCACGACTAAACAAGGAGAAACCTGCAAGGTATTGTGTCCGCCTGTATTTTGTCCCTCGCCTTACGTTAACTGCTGCATTGAGGCCAACAACACCTGCGAGGATGGTCATCAAAGCAATGCCCGTTGATAGTGCAATTGCATTTTCAAGTGACCAACCAGAATTCTCCTTTGTGAAATCTTCTTTCAAAACTTCATTCCCTACAGCCAGAGTAAACGGTGTTTGTGTGGCACTTGAAGGCGAAAAGGTCCGTTCTACGGTGGAATAGGGCTCAAGGGTAACTCTGAGGATATGGGGTTTTGAAATCACATTTTCAAATTGATAATAGCCGTAAGAGTTGGTTTCTGTTGTCTGTAGAACATTGTTGGTGTCTTCATCGATGAGTTCGATTAACACTCCTTCGATTGAATCCCCGGATTCTGCTTCAATGACAACGCCGTAAATGTCAAAAGTTGATTCCTGATTGAGAGAGCCATCCAACAATTCTGCTGGGTTTCCTTGCAGCAAGAGGAGTCCAGTAATGATTCCAAGTACACTTCCAACAAAAATGAGAGAAGATGCAAGCGCAAGCAATCCATTTGTTTCCTCGATCATAAGGAGGTCTTGCCCTTCAGTTGTGGATTCAATGATTTCTGTGTCTTGGACAATGAGTTCTTCTTCCTCTGGTTCATCACCAGCAAGCTTCTGTTGTACACGAGCACGCAATGCATCACGTCGCTCGTTTATGTCCATGTCGTGTCCCCTGAATGGAGGCCGTGCGCGAAAAGCGAGCGCCCCCAGTACATCCGCGCACGACGGCCTACCGTTTCAAACGCACGCTTTGATGCAGCGCGACAAATCCAACGGAAATTAAACCTGTAAGTCCAAACACTACCCCGGCAACGAAAGGTCCGAAGGTTGAGGAGTCGTCTTTATTGGGTTGTGAAATTAATTGGTTTTCGACTTCGATTGGTTTCAGCCAAGACCCTTCCAGTAAACCCAGTTCCAGTAAGCGACCTATATGTGCTAAAGATTCGGCTGAAACCTTGTCTGGAGTGTCATTGTGCGTATGCCAATAGCCGCCCCATGCACTTGCATTCTCACCGTATCGAATGTCAATGAAATCGATAGCGGGGATGCCTACGTTCAACATTGGCACGTGATCATCGACGACACCATCGATTTCTGAGAAATTGACAATATCCAAACCTGGATTTCCGTCGCAACCAGTAACATTGTCTACCAATCCAAGAGGTTGCGATAGGGATTCGACTGTATTCCACAAACGGTCTCCTTCAGGGTCGCCTAGGTGCGGCGGGTAGGTGCGATGTATCTTCAAGTCTGCATCACCGATCATATCGACGAGAAGAAAAGCATCGATTCGAGCAATGTCCTCATCGGTTCGATTTTCTGCCCATGCTGCAGCACCTAGCATTGATGGTGTTGGGCCTTGATCTTCAGCATCCGTTAGCAAAATCCAAACTTCATGATCGAGGTTCATCTCGGGAAGAATCCGAGCAAGCTCCCACAATACTGCGACTCCGCTTGCACCATCGTTAGCTCCTTGAATTGGAAGGTCGGTCATGTTTGGATCTTGGTCACGCTCGGCCCTGTCCCTTGAATCATAGTGCGCAGCAAGGATAACGACAGGTCCTAAATCTGGGACGTTTTCTGGAACCAAGCGCCCCTCAAGATTCGTTAAGTTGTAACCTCCTCGTTGGTGCGGGTCCAATTGCCATTCGAACGCTCCTCTGGTTTCCATGAACCAATTTCGAAGATCCATTGATGCGTTGCTTCCGGGGACACGATAACCGAAATTAACTTGGGTTGAGATGCTTTCGTTTGCTTTCAATCCATCGAATTGCAACTCTTCAACGATATCGCAAACCTCAGTTGCTGATACGGCTGGTGTAGCCAAAGAAGCGACCAAAAGAGTGGTCAAAAGCATCATTGTTCTCAACCTTTACCCCTCCTGTTTGGTGATGCTACAGACGCGGGGTATTAAATACCTCATTTTGATACACCGAATTGTGATACCGTATCACATTTTATTGAGGAATTCATATGTCTGAACGACGCTCCACTCAAGCCCTATTCCTTGTCTTTCTGATGTTGTCATCAGTCGTTGCCCATGCCGCAGCGAATGAAACCGAACACGAGGTCGAAGATATTGAAGAGGAAATTGGCGTTGTATACGGTGATTTGTCCCAATTCAGTGTCGAGACTGGTTCCCAATATCTTCTCATCGATGAGGATCAACCAGTCGTTTCAGCAACCTCCTTCATCAAACAAGCATGGGTTGACGAAGGTCGTCCAGGAGTCGACGATATTCGATATCAGCCTTCAATGGCGAGAGCAATATGCTCTCAGCATGTTGTCGGAGACACACTCACTGTTCCAATTTCGGGCGGTTCAACCAGCGTTTATGTCGCAAAAACAACAGCATCCGTGGCGTTCCTGGTCCAATCTGGGAGAACCTTGTCCTCGACAGTTCTACAAAATCTTGCTTCTACATGGGATCAGACCATCTATCCTACAATGACTACATACTTCGGTAAAGATTACCAAGATGGTCGAGGACTCGCTCCTCCCGACAAAGACAACAATTGTCAAGTTGAAATCGTGGTTTACGACATTGACGGTGCCTTCAATATCGGAGGATACTTTTCTCCAGGCACGGCATCAACACGTGAAGTCGTTTATGTTGATTTTGCAGACATTACATTGGCTTGGGGTAAATCCATTATTGCTCACGAATTGCAACACTTGCTCCACAATGCGCAGGACCCTTACGAAAATCTCTGGTTGGATGAAGGGAATGCAGACGTTGCGATCTATCTCTGCTTTGGCGCTGATGGGACTCTAGCAGGGCATCTTAACGGGTGGACTCAGCAGTCCGATCTCAGTGTTCGATGGTGGAATCAAAGAAATGCTGATTATGGAGCAGGATTCATTTTTACCATGTATTTGGCAGACCATTTGGGTGGAGGTCCTGCTGTACGGCAACTGGTTCAAGATTCCGCTACAGGCGGTCTAGGCGTAGAAAATCTAGCACTTTCTCCTGTTTCAGGGCAATCTGGAAAAATCGGTCGAACCATGGGCGAAATTTTCGCGAATTTCTCCATAGCCGCTACAATCGATTCTGATCAAGGTATTTACGGATTTTCGAATCTTGACCTCAATCCTTCGTGTGGAGGGTCAACGTTCTGTCGAATCACTCCTGCAGACACCAATTCAGATTGGTCTACTCCATGGAGTTCAACAGGACATACCATGGAGGGCTGGGGCATTCGCTCGTTCAAGTTCACACCAGGTTCCGCATCCCCTGCACCACTAACTCTGCGCGTTACATCGGACGTTTCAAATTTTGATGGCGTACTTGTTTACAAATCAACAACCGATGGACTTTGGTCAACCCAAGATTTGGATTTCAACAACAACGTAGCAACCGGATTGATTCAAGGATTCGGTAACCTCACCGATGAAGTTTATGCGATTGTGTGGTATGCAAGTTCGGTTGCAGATTGTGATTATACATCTTGCGGCCCTTCGTATCCTCAAGGAACAATTGATATTGAAGCTGCCCGAATCACCTCTCCTGCGACCATGATGTTGAATGGAACGACACTCGGAGACAGGGATGGTGATGGGTCCGCAGATACTGTGCAAGTCAATTATTCCATCCTCTCCAATGCATTCTTCGAAGATTTAGACGTTGACGTCCTTGTTCGTGATAGTAACGGCACCGTTGTTGATACAATCTCTACTCGTGTACAAGCCGGAGGAGGCGTTCACGTCCCTGACAGCGTCTACTTTACTGCAAACAAAAACGACCAATACACCGTTGCATTCACCATGAAGAACATGCTTGGAGCAGTGCTCGATACGGAAACAACCTCGCCTCAGCCTCTATCTAACATGGCTCCAGTCGCCAATGCTTCGGTTTCGGTCAACGCGAGTCAGACGTATGAGAAAATCCAGTTCACGGGAGACGGATTTGATGCTTGGGGGCTTTCTCTTGATAACAACACGCTCCCTTACTTTGATCAACCAATAGCCTATACGTGGGATTTTGACGATAACATGACGTCAGGATTGCGCTCTCCTTTGAGATCTTTCACTCAAGCAGGCATTTACAATACGACTCTCAGAATCATGGATATTGGAGGCACTTGGTCCGATGTAAGTATTAATCAACTTAACATCAGTGATACCTCTGAGCCTATTCCAATCATCACAGTGAACAACAACATCGTTGCAGATCGAATCGAAATTTTAACCAATCAACGCATCATCTTCTCTGCTTATCAAACAGCGGATAACGTTCCTTTGGAGTATCTCAACTTTACATGGAATTGGGGTGATGGTTCTGCAGATGCTTCCGGTCAAGGTATGTACACTGCGAACCATGAATGGGGTGATGTTGTTGGTCCGAATCAGACCTATACACTCACACTTTCAGTTTCTGATGGCATCAACGTTGGACAGAAAACCATAGAGGTCATTGTCAACAATCGCCAGCCGTACCAGATTTTCTCTGACATTCTGAACACATACACCTACACTCCGTTGTTGATGCCAGACGTCTTTACCGACGACGACGGAGAGAACCTCTCTCTCACTTGGACATTCGTGGACGGTGTCAACCTTGATGGCGTTGAAGTGGATCGAACCGATGACTTCTCTTCGACTTCATCCGTAGCATTCTATCCAGCACCAGCATGGAACACGCCTGGTACAAAGAACATCACGGTTACAGTGACGGACGAAGACGGTGCAGTTTCAATTGCAGAACTCCGTGTCAATGTCATCAATCAACTCCCTGTTGCGAATTACATCGTCAAGGAATCAGGTGCAACTGGGGCGCCTCAAGTTAATTTCTTGGTCGATGATGCCCAGGTAAACGTGCCTTATACGTTCGATGGACGGACCAGCTTCGATATTGACGGAACAACCGGTACGTACAACGATTTGACATTCAATTGGTCCTTCCCTGATGGTACCTTTAGCAACAAAACTCTCCCCGCTTACTCATTCACAGAACCTGGAGAACAAATCATCCAACTTGTCGTAACTGACGAAAGTGGAGAACAAAGCAGTCCAAAGGTCATTGTTGTCGTAGTTGCAAATCCTTTGCCCATCATCCAATTGCAAATTTTGGATGCTTGGGTTGATGGAGAACTGCTCATGGACAGTGATGTATTCCCCGAGAATGGATTGCCAGATCAATGGTCGAGGACCTTTGATGAAAACGGTGTAAACGTGGCCATACCTGGTGCACTGTTGTATTTCGATTCAAGTGGTACGCGAGATGGTGATCAGAAATTCGAGGGCAAATATGTACCTCTTGAAGTTGAATCACCTGATTGGAACGGTTTGTTGGAGTACACTTGGGACTTCGGGGATGCGACTCCAATCGTTCACGAACCCATGCCATGGCACTCGTATGAGCGTCCTGGATTGTACACAGTCAAACTCACCGTTCGTGATGCTTTCGGTACAGGAGATGTCACTCGTGCGGAGTTCAATGTTCATGTCGATTCTCCTCCTGAAATCGCAGATATTGACTTGCCTGACGAGATCTTTGAAGACTTCTCGTCAGCAGTCATTGTGAATGTATCTGATGCAGAATCACTAGCAGACCTTGTTTTCTATAGAGATTTAAACGTTCTTGATGGTTCGAATTCTGACCGTGATGAAACCATCAGTAACGATCTTGTAGTTGAATGGGAGCAAGACATTCTCGATGATGCAGACGAGGACGGTATTCTTGACAATGATTGGTTTGTTTCAAGCAACAGCATTGTCACCTTGGCTACAGTGGTGTGGGATGATCCAACGGATGCCATTCTTCGAGTGAAAGTTTGTGATGGAATGGGGCTGTGTGATGTTGCTCAAACCGATGTTACCGTACTGCCAGAACAAGTTGCAGACCCATCGCTTTCCGACTTCAGTTGGGATGAATGGAAATCTTGGATGTCGGATGCAGGAAGCGATGCACTTGGCTTCATTGCACTTATTTTAGCTGCACTCATTCTCGGTTGGCTTGTTATGCGCCAACCAAACGACATCGAAGAAGAAGCGAAACAAAACGCAGAAACCTATGATGTTGAGCATGCTGATGATGGTGGTCTGCTCGGAATGGATCACCACAACCCTCCTCCAGCGCCCAAGATTCTCTCTAAACAAGAACGAAGGAACGATGAGAGCGGTTACATTCGCCCACTACGCCGACGAGAATGAACGAATGCCTCAAGAACCTCGTCGTCAACCTTAGGTTGGAGGGGTGAGTCGATGATGCAAAGGCGAGCATTTGTTCTGCTGTCGATTCTTCTTGTCCCTCTGCTGAGTGGTATCTTCACTCCGAGCTCTGGGTTTGCTTCTGCTGCCATCGATGATTGTCAAGGCGATCTGTCTCCAATTGTATGGAATGAAACAATTTCTCGGCATTCTCAGGTCCCTCACCACAGCAAGTGGATGTCTTACTATGATGACGATTGGGATGATGACGGCCGCAAAGGTGGTAAAAACTCAGAGTCTTCGACCGAATCAAGTGCAAATTCATATGATCCAGCACTTGCTCCTGAAGAAGAATGGATGTACCAGAACTACCATTCTCCTGAGCCAGTGGAAACCTTGACCACCAATGTTGCGACAACAATCTTAGTTGGTAATGACAGCGTAGGTGCTTTGCGACTCAATCTATCAAGTGTCCATCGAACGACAATATGCGTTGAAATTCAAGCTGTTGTTGGGGACGTGACTGTGCCTGCTAAAGCAGATGTTTATCTTATGACGACATCTCAATACGAGACCTATAGTTGGTCCTATGATCGAATGCACAGTGACGATTTTGACTTTTGGTTTGAGCGAGAGAGTTTGAGTGATGATGAATTTGTAACAGAGGTTTACCCTGAATGGGCTGCATTCGATGTGACTGGATGGAAAACCTATCGCGATGTTCATGTGTACGAGAATACAGATTCTGTGGTCATGAGTGTTTCACTTGATGGTCCAGAAGTGTACTCCTCTCTGTTTTCAGGTGTAACATATCAGGAATTTTTTGTCGTTATCGACACTTGGGACAATTCCCGGAGAGGCGATGCTGGTGTGCAAAACAACATTGTTGCAGCAGATGTTGCCATCTCAACAATAGAGCGTTCCATCGTTCTTCCGAATTGGACTGTTTCGATAACATTCTTTGTCTTCTTCATGTCAATCATGTTGGCACCCGTCATCATCAACCGACGTTACATGAGTGCTGGCTTAGAGCCACAAATGGAAAATGAAAAGCAGCTGATGCCATCGCTAAATCAATGATCAATTTTTGATTTCAGTACTCGAGAAGAGTCCAAGCATCTCGTAAGTCTCGAACGTTGATGAGGCCCTTATCGCTGATACGATGTTCCATTGAGAGGGTTGCGTAAACCATTGAGACGCCGAGAACTGGAGCATGAATACGAGCCCAATCGCCACCACTGTTGACGGCCATGAGGCTGTAATCCACACCCTCGCCCTTGAGTTCAATCGCTGCATCTACAATCTGAAGAGCATCGAGATGGGAATGGGCGGTGGAGCAGAATTTCACAAGGTCTGCCTTTTCGCTGTTATCACGAACAAAGGATGCAATGTCTTCTGAGTTTGGTGTCCCGTTGATGTCATGGCTTGAGTACACGATTTTACACCCTTTTTCCTTTGCAGAGTCCATCAAACCAACAAGTGCCTTCTCCTCGATTGAGGATTCCATATCGATGTATGTGACGCCCGAGTCAATGGCGAGTTGGATGATGGCAACTCGTTCTTCTTCAGTTCCGGGGAAAAATCCACCTTCACGAGGAGGGCGAACAGTGAAAATGACGGGTACAGCAATCGAGTCCTTTAATTTCTGAATCGTTTCCTTTGCATCAACAGTCGATGCATCCGAAATTGGCCATTCGGATTCAGGGGGCATGACGCTCTTTGGCTCTCCTTCTTCTTGTTCAACCAAAACTGGTTCTGGTTTGGTCAGGTAGAGGCGGTCAAAGCGAACTTCGACGAGGTCAGCGCCTGCGGTCGATGCACGGGCTGCTTCATCTACCATGTCATCCACGTTCGTTGAGTCAAGGGCCACGCAAATGGTTGGTTCAGGCATGTCTCAACCGACCTTTGTCTTCTTCTTAACGCTCACGGAAGATACTCATGGTTTCCTGAGGGGTGAAAACTGAATTTTGGGGTGTTATTTTTCATCGAAAAAACGCATCACACAAGGTTGGTCAATGGGTACATTTACATACCCTCGTCAACCATGTTTAACAGTTAGAGGGATGGTGTGAGCGCTGCTTTGCAAAACGGCCGACAGCGCCTGAATTTTTAACTGGATTTGATGATAATATGACTGATGATTATGATGCAGCAAGCATCCAAGTTCTCGAAGGGCTTGAAGCTGTCCGGAAGCGACCTGGAATGTACCTCGGAGATCCACACGATGGTTCTGCCTTGCACCATTGCATCTGGGAAGTTGTCGACAACTCTGTCGACGAACATCTTGCAGGCCATACAAAACAAATCGACATTGTATTGCATCCCGATCATTCTCTTTCTGTTCGAGACTATGGCCGTGGCATTCCCGTTGGTATGCACGAAGAGTTTGGCATCTCTGCGGCAGAAGTTATCATGACAAAGCTCCATGCTGGAGGGAAGTTTGACAACAGTTCGTACAAGGTCTCAGGAGGTCTGCACGGTGTTGGAGTTTCGGCTGTCAATGCCGTTTCCGAGTGGATGGAAATGACCATTCATCGTAACGGGATAGCGTACTTCCAACGCTATGAGGCCGGGATTCCGGTAAAACCTCTTGAGGAAATTGGAACCTGTGATGATACCGGGACACATATCGCCTTCAAACCAGATCTAAGCATCTTTACGGAAGTCGTTGAATTCAACCTTGAGGAAATTGAGACGCGTGTGAGTGAAACTGCTTTTCTCAATGCAGGACTAAAGATTACCATCCTAGATGCACGTGGCGATGAACCGCATCAAACTGAGCACCTATACGAGGGTGGGCTCGCTGAATATGTCGGACAACTCAACGAGCGTAGAGAAGTTCTTCATGCAGACGTTATCACGATTTCAGGCGACAAGGAAATCGAGAAAGGTCTTGTTGAGGTCGAAGTCGCACTCCAGTGGTCAGATGCATTCAGTGAATCCATTCGATGTTATACGAACATCATTCGAAACAAGGACGGGGGGACGCACATGTCCGGGTTGCGAACCGCCCTTACCAGTTCAGTAAATGCGTATGCGAAGAAGAAGAATCTTCTGAAAGGCGACTCACTTTCAGGCGATGATGTCCGCGAGGGCCTCGCTGCTGTCGTGAGTGTAAAGCACCCAGACCCTTCTTTTTCCTCTCAAACCAAAGACAAACTTGTCAGCAGTGAAGTTACAGGTATTGTTCAGACCATTGTTTACGAAAAATTAGGCGAATTCTTTGAAGAAAATCCTTCTGTTGGCAAGCAAATCGTTGAAAAAGCACTTCTTGCTTCAAAAGCACGAGAAGCTGCCCGCAAGGCAAGAGATCTTACTCGCCGCAAGGGTGTTCTCGAGGGAGGCGGCCTTCCTGGTAAACTGGCGGATTGCCAATCGAGAGATCCTTCTGAGTGTGAAGTCTACCTCGTTGAGGGTGATTCAGCAGGCGGATCTGCAAAAACAGGGCGCGACCGAAGAATACAGGCCATTCTGCCTCTCCGTGGTAAAATCTTGAACGTTGAACGTCAGAAGCATAACGCTGCCAAGGTGTTTCAGAATCAAGAGATTCAAACCATGATCCGAGCACTCGGCGCAGGTGTTGGAAACAACAGTGAGGATGACGGTAGTTTTGATCCATCGAAACTTCGTTACAGCAAAATTATCATCATGACGGACGCTGACGTTGACGGCGCTCACATCCGCACCTTGATGTTGACATTCCTTTGGAGATTTATGCGCCCTGCTATTGATCAAGGGCACGTGTACATCGCCCAACCACCCCTCTTCCAACTGTCAAAGGGCCGTGTAAGCAAATATGCATTTACTGACGAAGAGCGAGATACTATTCTTGAGGAACTCCGAGGCGATAATCCGAATGCAAAAATCGGAGTGCAACGTTACAAAGGGCTTGGTGAAATGAACCCAGATCAACTCTGGGAGACCACAATGAACCCTGAGACCCGAACAATGCTGAAAGTAACGGTCAAAGATGCTGAAGAAAGCGACCGTATGTTTGAGATTCTCATGGGTGAGGATGTGCCTGATCGAAGAGCGTTCATCGAACGCCATGCAAAGGAGGTGACCAACCTTGACATCTGAAGACGAGACGAATGAAACTGGAGATGCAGTGGAAACAGGAACTGTTCTCAACCGCTCTCTCAATGATGAAATGAAAACATCGTACATCAATTATGCTATGTCTGTGATCATTGGCCGTGCGTTGCCAGATGCTCGTGATGGACTCAAGCCAGTCCATCGCCGAGTCTTGTACGGTATGCACGAAGGAGGGCACACGTCGGAAAAGAAATTCAGTAAATCTGCACGTTCCGTTGGGGAAGTTATGGGTAAGTATCACCCGCACGGCGATCAGTCAATTTACGATACGATGGTTCGAATGGCCCAAGAGTTCTCACTGAGGTATCCGCTTGTTGACGGGCAAGGGAACTTCGGTTCAATCGACGGTGACCCGCCAGCAGCTATGCGATATACGGAGAGCCGACTTGATCGTATTTCCAAGCATATGCTGGAAGACATCGAAAAGAAGACAGTCGATTTCCAACCAAATTTTGATGATTCCGAAATGGAACCAACAGTCTTGCCTGCACGACTTCCAAACCTCCTTCTCAACGGTTCGGATGGTATTGCGGTTGGTATGGCAACTCGTATCCCTCCGCACAACCTAACGGAAGTTGCTGGGGCAATCGGCCTTCACGTTCAACGCATCCTTGAGGAGAGGGAAGAAGGTTCGGGAATGCCAAGTGTGTCGCTTGAAGAATACATGGAGCACATCAAAGGACCCGACTTCCCTACTGGAGCGGAAATTCACGGCATCGACGGTATCGTTGATATGTACAGTACAGGTAAAGGACGCTTCCATGTCCGTTCCAGATGTGATGTCATTGATGATTCAACGGGAAAACGTATCATTGTTCATGAAATCCCGTATCAGGTAAAGAAATCAGACATGCTAATTCATATTGCAGATCTTGTATCAAAAGGTTCAGTTGTCGGTATCCGGGACATTCGAGATGAATCGTCCAAAGAGGGTATCCGAGTTGTCATTGAAGTAAAGAACAACGCAGATCCTCATGCTGTTCTCAATCAGTTGTTCAAATCAAGTCGTCTGCAGGAGTCTTATTCTGCCAATATGATGGGAATTCTTGATGGAAGACCGGTATTGTTGACCTTACCAGTCATGCTTCATACTTATGTTGAGCACCGCGAATCTGTGATTGAGCGAAGAGCGAAATTCGAATTGGATAAAGCCGAAGCAAGAGCACATATTCTCGAAGGTCTCGTGAAAGCCCAAGACCGAATTGATGATGTTATTGCCGTCGGTAAAGCAAGTTCCAGTCGAGAACAATTTGAACATGTCCTACAAGGCACTGAGACGATGCCAGGTATTGCGCCGTTTGACTTTACAGAAGCACAATCAAAAGCCATTGCAGAACGCCGTCTTTACCAATTGAGCCGTCTTGATGTAGAAAAGGTTCAGAACGATTACGATGATCTGCAAATCAAGATCGCTGATCTAAAAGACATTATTGCTTCACGTGTTCGACGATTGAACATCTTGATTGAAGAGCTCACTGAAATGGTAGAACGTCACGGAGACGAACGACGTTCTGAAATCAACAAGATGCCACTATCCATGGATCGTGAGGATTTGATTGAAGAGCGAGCAATCGCAATTACACTTACTGATGACAATTACATCCGCCATGTTCCAGTTGAAACCTTCAAGATTCAGAACCGTGGTGGAAAGGGTCTCAAGGGTGTTGCAACGAAAGACGAAGATTCTCCTCAATCAATTGTAACATGTTTCAGCAAAGACCGATTGTTGATTTTCACCAATCTTGGCCGTGTTTACGGATTGAAAGCATGGGAAACCCCACAAGGCAGCCGACACAGTCGTGGAACGCACATTCGCAATCTCTTGGAGAATCTCCAAGAGGGCGAGGATATCGTCAGTATTTTGCCAATTTCCAAAGATTTGGTAGATGAAGTTACGGAGAAATGCCTGAAAGTTAAGTTGGAAGAAGGAGAGAAGCGACCAAGTTCTGGTTATTTCCTCCTCTTTGCTACGAAATTAGGACTCATCAAAAAGACGGATTTGCATGAATATGTTCGAATCAATCGGAATGGAAAATATGCACTGAGATTTAAATTGCCAGAAGATTCTCTCATCAACGTTCAATCAAGTGTTGAAACAGACGATGTTGTCATGATTTCATCGACTGGGTATGCAAGCCGGTTTAAGTGTGAATCAATTCGCGCATCTGGTCGTGTTTCGGGCGGAATATATGGAATTAGAGTAGCAGGCCGAAAAGGATCAGGTGGAGGTCATGTTGTAGGAATGCTTGCAATGAGCGACCATGATTCTCAGATTCTGACCATTTCCAAGTACGGTATGGCCAAGCGAAGTCGTCTGGGAACTGCAGATAAGATTCCTGACCTTGACAAAGACGGTAACGAACGATTCGATGATGATGGTCAACTTCGAATGATGACAGATGGTTATCGGTCGACAAACCCGGGAGCAAAGGGTGTTCGAACCATGAAACTCGACGAGGAGCACAAAGATGAAATCATCAGTGTTCGACGAATACCTGATCTTGATGACAACCTGTTTGTGTTAACGAAGAAAGGGATGATGATTCGATTAGCGGTTAATCAGACCAAAGAGACCTCGGGCAAGTCTACTCGTGGAACACGAATTATGGAATTGAGGAGCAAGGACAAATCATCCTTCCTTGACGAGATTATCTTCACTGCTCGACTCCCTGCTGAACTTGTTGAAGAAGACGAGTTTGATGCAATGGATACCGATGGAGATGGTGTCGTTTCGCGTGAAGAATTTGAGGCTGCTCAAGCCACAAAAGACGAGTTTAATTCTGAAGAAGAATGAAACGTTCCTATCGACGAGTTCAAACATGATTTGT
>TARA_B100001113_G_scaffold350169_1_pt1 | contig 13542 bp, 16 predicted proteins | sample TARA_B100001113 | Tara Oceans TARA_B100001113 (sample SAMEA2622402) | marine metagenome | biome: marine biome (ENVO:00000447); feature: deep chlorophyll maximum layer (ENVO:xxxxxxxx); material: "saline water (ENVO:00002010), including plankton (ENVO:xxxxxxxx)" | depth 50 m | reverse complement strand
TGTAAAGTTTAGGTATGTGGGTTTTTCTTGATCAAGTGTTTCTATAAATTCTAGTTCTTCTTTAGTATAATAATTTAAATCACCATTATCTAATCTTTGATGATAACCTTTTAAATCTCTACTGGACTCAAATGTTTGATTAGTGACTTTTGTTTTTTTATTGTACAACGGATTTACCGGAATTTTATATATAGGTGTATCTTTTAATTTCTTTTCAAGTTCAAATATCTTATCAAACAACCCCTGTGCTAACATTGCCCTTACTTCAACATTACCGTTATTGTCTTTAATCATGTTAACAAAGTTAACTATTTTATCTATATCAGCACTTTCAGGATGGAAACTTATTTTAATATTAATGTTCTGGAAAGACTCTTTACTGTAATCGTATACACGTAACGGTAAACTGCCGTTTGTAAATATACCAACACGCATTCCGTTTTCGCCCATATAGTTAAACCATTTATGTACATCTTTTATTAAAAACGGTTCTCCGCCTGTTATATAAACTAATACAGATTTGTCAGCAGGAACAGCATCTCTAATTTTTTTCGATGCTTTAATTAAATCATTTACATCTGGTAACTTTGCTTTATTAATTGCTAGATGGTTACTAGGTTCACAGTAACTACAATCATAATTACACATGTCAGTAGGGCGCCAATGTACGATATAATCTTCGTACCAATCAGATTTTTCTATTTTCGATATAGGCATTATACAAATCTTTTCTATTTATTTTACCTTGACCTTTTCTTTTAATAGCATCAACAGTAAATATTTTAGGTATCTTATATCGTACTAGCTTTTGTTTTAACATTTCTATATCAACTTTGCCTACTACTTCAGCATATACATTATCGTAACCAAATACAATAGCATCTTGAGCACCGCACTCTAACAATGCTTTTTCAACTTCATACGGCATAATTTTCCAGCCGCCTTTAATTATAATTTCTTTTTTTCTTCCTGTAATGAATAAAAATCCATCTTCATCTATATGCCCTAAATCACCTGTAGCAAATCCGTTTACAATTATTTCTTTGTCATCTCCAAAAGTAACATTCATACCTTCTAACAAATAACCAACACTATTATATTTTTGTGGATAATGCATAATGCTAATTGTACCTAATTCATTTACACCATAACTATCTGTTGTTAAGCAATTAAAAAACTGTTGAGCTTTTATTTTTAGATCCTTATACATTGGAGCACCTACAGTTCTAATGTGTCTTAGTGTCATATTATCGTAAGGAACACTAGGATCCATCATTCCCCTTAACACATTAGGACTACCTATAACAAATGTAGGCCGTACTTTAGGCCAATACTTCCAAGGATCTTTTAGTACATGATATGTTGCTCCATATTTATAACAGGCACAGAACGTTTGAAATCCTATACATACCCAATAAGGAATAAAGTTTACAGTACTATCTTTATCTGTAAGATTTGCATGTAGTTGAATATTATTATCTAAACCATCAATATCGTATTGTTGTCTTGTAATCGGAACAATACGAGGTTTATCAGTACTACCACTAGAACATATACCTGCTACTTCATCTTCTTTGCACTGATTAAATCTTGGTGCTGGTATACTATCGCTCCATATATCTATATCGTAAAAATCTAATTCAAAAGTTTTAGAATCTTTATCTACTATTACAGGACTGCATACTTGCATAGCACCAAATATTTTAAAAATATTATTCCAGTCGCTGTAAATGCCGATACGACAAGTTCTGTCGTATCCTGCGTTTTTTAATTCTTCTGCGTATACGTTTGAAATTTTATCAAACTCTTCTTTTGTATACGACTTTCCGTCTTCAAACTTTAGTACGATACTCACGTATTTCCTCTTCAATCATATTTAGATATTGTAATCTATATTCATTATGCGATCTTAATATTGTAGGTTGTGTCTTGTAACCATAACGTTCACCCAAATATTTATGATTAGGTTTAAGTTCATCAAACTCTTGTTGACTCATAACTTCACCTACATTGCCATATCTAACCATATGAAAAGATCTATTAATATCGCTTACCATAAATGCATGATGTACTCCAGGTAATTCATAATGTTTCAAAGGTGGATGTTTTAACATGTCTCTAAAAATTTTATACTTATTTTGTCCATTGTCTTCTGTACCAGATATTACCACTGCATTGCTGTAATCTACATCAAGCATAGATTCTGAAATAGCAATACAGCCAGGATAAAATAGATAATTTTTTAAAAACTTTTTGTGATGAACGATACCTAAGAATGCACCTAAACTAAATCCTATATGTATAAGATCACCTTCAGGAAAGTTAACATTGAACATTTCACTAAATGTGCAATCATGGTCATCTTGCCACTGACCATCACTCCACCATAGGTTTGTGATTCCGTGTGGAGTAAAGTAATCGATTAGATGTACTTCGTAACCTTTACTTTCAAAGAAGTCGCGAGCGAAGGTTTCAGCAGAGCTGATCCCCCCGCTACCATGAGATATTACTATTTTCATTTTAGTGCCAGCTCAATCTTGAATACACTTTTTAGACCAAGTGCTTCTATATTGAACCAAACTAAATCCTCCAACGCTTCAGGTGTAACAAAAGTCATTAATGTATCTCTATGGGCATTGCCTTCTTCGCCAATTAGCCATTCATACTTTCCAACTTTCTTTTCGATAATAGCACGACTTTCTGCATTGTTAGACATTTCAGTTAATGCATCTTGTAATTTTTTTGCATTAGGATTGCCTTTGTTTACCCACAATGCTTTTTGCATTCCGTCTCTAAAACTTTTTACAAGTTTATAAGCATCATACATTTCACCTACAGGGTATGCTCCCCACTTTTGCTTGTACAATTCTTCAAACTGAAAGCCTGGATAGTTAGGATCGTCTTTGTGTGATCCGTCTGCTTGTAGGATACCATGATGGAACCAAATTTCTGCATTTGAGTCTGGCTCAACATGCTTTTTGTATGCCGCTGGATTTTCTCTTGTACCTGTTAGTTCGCCACGTTTAAAAGCAAGACGTCTTTCACTTCCGCCCATACCTTTAATCCATTTTACTTTTTTCTTAAAACATGTTGCGTAATATGCAACACCATAATGGCTTGGACCACAAATTAACATTGCCATTGCATACGCTTCTGGTGTTTGACCGCTACCTGCCGCAAAGCTAGGAGTTGTCATATCTTCACCAATACGTTTACCTGCAATGATGTTTAGATTCATAAGTCCGATACTTTCGTATTGACGATAATCGTAGTCAACTTCTTCTTGTAAAAAAGCAACACCGTTACCACCATGTGATACCATAATTACTTTATCGTCATCACGCATTTCGTTGTGCCATTTATTAAATCCTGGAATATCTCTTGCTCCGGGAATATGTTTGATATTGATATTTTCACCAAGATACTTTTCAAGTTCTTTAGCAACAATCTCTGCCCAAACACTTGTACCACCACCGGGCTTTTGCGGTACAACCATTGTATAATCTGCATATGCTACCGAAGTAAACATTGCAAATACTAGTCCTAATAATAATTTACGCATAGTTTATTTTCCTTTTTGATGTTAATCCCCATATTAGTGTTACACCTATTGCAACACATAAACCGAGGAATATTGGTTTGTCTAACAGTTTTTCAACTGTATAAAGTCCTGTCATTTGTACTGTGAGTGCTTCTATTCTATCAGATAGAATAAATGCAAATAGCAGGGCAGGTCTGCTAAATTTGTATCGCTTGGCAAGTAGTCCTACTATACTACATACCAAAAGCATGAAATAATCTTCCCAACCTCCAGTGTATTGAACACATGCAAGTACTATAAATCCTAGCAATAATGGGAAGTAATATTTGTAAGGTATTTGTGCTATTCGTGCTATAATTGGTGTCGTAAACAAGCATATAGCGCCTACAAGCACGGTTGCGAGCATAAACCCGTATAACATACTATCGAAGAATTGGGCATCATTTGCAAGCTCTAAGGTACCTAATTCAAAGTCCAAATATGCAAATAGTCCAATTACAATGGCCGCAAAACTTGCTCCTGGTATTCCAAATAACACTGTAGGAATCATGCTTGTTGCCTTTTGTGCATTGTTGGCTCCTTCAGGTCCTATTACTCCTTTGATATTACCATTACCAAATTTATCTTTAGGGTGGCTTGCAACTGTAGAACTATAAGCCATCCAGTCTGCAACTGCACCTCCTAGTCCTGGTAACAATCCTATAAAGGCTCCAATGAACCCGCCTCGCATTGCGTCCCACTTGTTATGCCAAACAGCTAATATGCCTTCTTTAGTTTGCTTGCCATTTGCAAGTGCTACCATGCTTGTGTTTGTCCTTTGCTTCAATCCATCAAGTAGTTCTGGTATTGCAAATAGTCCTGCAACCAAAGGCATGAGTTGTACACCGTCTCCGAGATACTCCCAACCACCGGTCCATCTATCTGCATTGGTGCTAGGATCAACTCCAATCAATCCTACAAACAATCCTATACATAATGCTAACAAACTTCTAAACCAAAATTTATTTGTAACAAATGTAACACAAACTAATGCTAACATTGTGAATGCCCATAATTCAGGCACACCAAAAATCATTATTAGTTGTGTGTAATATGGTAGCAAAAAGAAAGTTAACGATCCCCATAACAAACCGTTGAGTGTGCTTGTTGTGACTGCTGAACTAATTGCATAAGTTGCTTTACCTTGTAATGCTAATGGAAATCCATCTATCATTGTTGCCGCGGCAGAGTTTGCCCCAGGTATACCTAATAGCACACCTGTGTAAGTATCACCCGTTGTACTAGCGGCTACAACTGCCATAACAAATATCACTGCTAGGTAAGGATCTGGAAACAGTGTAATAAATGAAAATACAAATATTAAACCTGTAGTTGCACCTGCTCCAGGCAGGATGCCAATTATTAGTCCGTATAATGTTCCTGCAAGTAATGCCAATACTGAAGCCATGCTTTTTTCCTTCTATATAATTAATTATATAAGAAAGAAACTTTTTTAAAGAAAAGTGGAATTTTTTTAATAGAAAGTGAAAAAAATTATGAATACACGAATTTTTTCGTTAGTTATGCAAAATTTAGAACAAGCGTTTAGCTTGCCTAAATACGGTGATTTGAAATTAGATAGGCATAGTATTATTGATGACTTACCATTCACCCCCGCACGTAAAGAAAAGTTCTGTCAAAGTTTGATGCATGAATTAGATATCGAACATTTAGATTTGACTGGTACTATAGAACAATTTGTACAATCATTAGACACATTTTATATGAAAAGATTTTTTGGAGAAATATGGAAGCCTAATACAGATGAACATACCTATAGCGGTTGGAGTATTGTAGATAGGATAAATGAGCGTGATCCAAAAAATGTTTTAGACTTTGGCTGTGGTTATAATCAATTTAAACCACGTATTAAGAATCTTACAGGAATAGATCCTTTTAACGAAAATGCAGATTATATGGTAGACATATTAGACTTTAATGTAGATGAAAAGTATGACCATATGATTGTTTTTGGTAGTTTGAACTTTGGTGATGAAGCTGATATACGCACTCGCTTTACAAAGTTACATTCATTGCTAGACGTAGGTGGAAGAATGTATTTCAGAGTAAACCCAGGAATACTTTGGCCTAAAGGCCCTTATGTAGATATATTTCCGTGGAGTTTTGAATTTGCTTATGCACTTGCAAAAGAATATAACTGTAAATTAGAACAATACAAAAAAGATAGAAAACGCTTTTATTTTGAAATACTAAAGATGTGATCTGTTTTCAAACAGTACTTTACATTTATCATAGTTTTCTTTGTTAATTATAAGTTGCAATTTATTGCATACTTCTTCATATACATCATACTTTAAGATATCATTTATTTCTGTAATAATAACATCATCTTCTGTTGAATGTGTTTTATAATTTTCAATTTGTGTTTCAAACTCGTTAGCAAGTACCTGCTTCATAGTAATACCTTGTTCTTTAGCTCTATCTTCATATAAATCTTTGTACAAATATTCTTTATTTTTAGGATCAACAAAATAATAATAACTTGATCGCATCCATCTTTCAATTAATAATTCGACATCATCTGGTATAACAACAATATATTGAGCAGGATCAAAAAACTTTTTAGTCTCATCTAAGTTATCATGTAGTGTATATATGAAATGATTAGGATATAACTTTTTCTTCCATGCTTGTATATCTGCAGGAGTAGTTGTTATTCCCCTTGATCTAGCAAAACTTAACACAGGTGGTATAGTATAATCAGGATCGAGTCCTTTAGGCTTTGCTCCTTTAAATCTTTTATTGAAGTGCATCTTACTAAAGTCTTTATCCTTTCCCATATAAGGTAGCCACGGATGATCATTATTTTGTTCGTGATCATACCATGCAACATTTTCGCAACATGCTATCATACGTCCTAGCATATGTCCACCGCTCCCTTGCGGAAAATTTAATGTAATACAATTACTTTCTACCATAGTACCAATAACTTCCTTTTTCAAATTTTACAATATCTCCTGTAGCAAACCAATCATCATATACGCAAATATCGCCTTTGACATATAATTCTTTTCTTACTATTTTTACTTCACAGAAAGTTGTGTCTCCAATAATTGTATGTAATGGTAAATCGTATGCTTCTGGATCTTGTTCTGTATAAGTTTTATTAATTGCCATTGGACCTATTTCACTCATTCCCCAATTAGCAATAAATGTAGCACCTTTTGCTACAAACCTATTAATACATTCTGCAGGCACTCTGTCACTGCCAACTGCTATAATCTTATCTCTTAAATCTAAATTAGTCCAGCCTTTAGTTTTTGTTACAGCAAGAGCCATACCAGGTGTTAAATGACTGTGCGTAAAATGTTTTATGTTGCTTACCCAACGGAAAGGATTAAACTGTTCTATATGCACTTCAGCATCAATTTCTATAGCTGGCAAGGTTTGTGCAAGTAATCCGCCAGCATGATCTAATTTACATACAGTATAAATTTTACTTGTGTTTGTAATTTTTTGTACATCACGTGCGGCTTGATTTGCATATTTTATTTTTTCAGGACTTTGAAATATTTGTTTTGCTGGTCCTGTTGTACCGCTTGAACTAATACTAGTTCCGTTTTTTAAAATGTTTTTCAGTTCCATCAGTAATCTTCTTGGCTAATTTATATGGTGTAAAAGCAAATAAAAAAGGAAATATGGCATGTATTGTGCCAGTTATAAAGACTAACAGGGCTAGTATGTTAAAGTACATAGCATAAAAGAAATGTTTAAAATAATTAGATTGAACTTTTTTAAGATGATTCCATTCTATCATAACATGTGATCCTTTAATAAATTCCAACTATGTTTACCCATAAGCCCTTGGTGTCCGTTCTCACTGTAAAAATATATATCATTTACAGCATCTTCTCTATTGTCTTTATAATAATCCCAATACTCTCCTTTTCTAGTATTGCATGAATACAATGCTTTTATCCATTTATGTATTCCGGTATATGTTTTATTAATTAATCTGTTATATGCATCAGGTTTATCTTCTAGCAAAAGAAAATTTTTGATTCCGCTTTGCGCCGCAAAGTTTGCAGTGGCATTTAAAGGTTCTATAAATCCAGCACTTAGACCTAAGAATAAAACATTTTCCTTCCAGGCTTGCTCTGGTATTCTAGTTTCAAATTTAATTACATTTTCATGCTTAACACCTGTTGTGTTTTCAAATTCTTTTATTGCATTGTTTATAGAAATATACTTTGAACTAAAAACATATCCATAACTTAATCTTGTTTGCAAACTTATACTCCATAGCCAACCGTTACTTAGAGCTTGCGACTTTGTATAAGGAATGTATTTACTAGGAGCATTTCCAATTACTGCATAGTCATTTATAAGGAAGTCACTTTTATTATGTACTAATCCTACTTGATCAGAAAGCACACCGTTTTGTCCTGTAGCATCAATGTAAAATTCTTCCTTATCATATTGATCTATTGTAAACTGTGTATTTACAATTTTAAAATTATCTTGTTGCTCACACCATTTTTGTAATACCTGACAAAATCCAGGAGCATCTATATGGTAAGCATAAGTTTGATGTCTGTCAGTTTCTAATGCTTTAGGTTCATTTGCAGAATAGTAAAGCCAACTGTTATTATCTTTCCAACCAGAAAATAATGTTCCGTATTTAAAATAACCGTTCACTTTGTTTAAAAACTCTTGATCTGACATACCAATTAATTTAGGTATTTCATTAATTGTAGGGACAGTTGATTCGCCTATTTTCCGTACAACAGTATTTGGATCTCTAAATAATGTAACTTGTTTGTCGGCTTTCAACAAATATAAACATGCTATCCAAGCCGCTGTTCCACTACCTATTACATTATACATATTTTTCTCTCAATTCAAAATATCTTTCATTATTTAATTTCCAAATACTTTGCCAAGAATTAAAAACTTGTTCGTTACAAATCCATTCAACCATTTTACCTCTAGCCATAGCAGAAAAACTATTATGTATTCTATTCATTCTTCCACTGTTATCTCTATCTGTGTTTGTTGTGATGTATAACGGCTTACCTTTTGCAAATTCTATCTGTAAAGGAAGGTGTGCATATATACCCCAACTTTGCATTTGATATCTGTTTAGTCCTTTAACAGGTCTTGGAGATAATTGAGCACCTCTGTATAATGCTCTGTATCCATCTTTAAAAGGATGTATACCTGTAAGGCTTATTATTTTATCTTCTGTATATGTAGCATACCACATACCTTTTTCTAAACACCAATCCCAACGTAATTCTTTTAGGCTACTATTATTTTTCCAGCCAAGTAATTTACATTGTTCTATAAAATCCTCAAGAGCAGGTGTTACTTGTGTAAGTTCTTTAGTGTTATAATTCATTTTGCTCGCATATGCTCAATAACTGTCATAACTGTTTGTGGATTAGTTTCTACGTTAAGTACAATCATATAAGCATCTTCGCTCCCAGCATTGAACAAATGATGTTGTTTCGCAGTATTAAGGAAATAAGCAGAACCATTCTTCCAAGGTAAGATTTTATCCTCTAATAAAAATGTAAACTTAGGATAATCCATATTTTTCATAGGTACAATTATTCTAAAAGAATGTAAGTCAGTAGATTTGAAATCTCTGTGTGGTGGGAAAAATCCTCCTGGAGGTATTTTTAAGAAGTGTGAACGTCCTACATAAGGTTGCCAATGTTCGCATAACTTTTTAATTTCAGGATGCTCGTAAACAGGTGTAGGTACATTAATATCCATCTCTGTTGGCATAGATGCAGGATCTTCTGCGTAAAAGGAATCAAGGTCAGGACGTCCTGATAAACCTCCGTCTAAACTTGTAATACTTAGTCCCCAACGATTGATATTTTTGCGAGGATTATACTTCACATATGTAAAGTTTTCCTCAGACCATTTTACAATATTCTTTGGTTCTTTTAATGTAATGTCTAATTCTATAAAATCGCCATAGGTACATAAGGTCACATATTCTAACATTCTTGTTCTCCTGCTACTATATTACTTATTTTGCATCAGCATTGCATTTAAGCAATATGGCATGTAATAAATATGTATAACTAATTAAGGAGACTATTGTGGGTAAGAAATTTAGTAGAAAATTTGGTGAAAGTGAAGCAAATAGGCAAGCAAGAATTGCTTACGGTTTTAATGTTCGAAGCCAAGAAAGAGATATGCATATAAAACACATGTTCTACAACTGGGATCAAGAAATGGAAATTATACGCAATATGCAAAAATGTCAGCGTAATTGGGATTATAGCGAACCTGTACATCCTGAAACAATTGACTTCTTATTATGGCACGCAGAAAACTCTCCATCTAAACAACACGAAGCATACTATGATGTATACTGGACCGCAGATAGAAAAGTAATTGAAGAATGTTCAAAGTATACCTGGGGGTCAACACACACTAGAACTCCGCCTTCAACATGGCGTAACACACAAGCTAATGCAAGCCTATATATATTATTTGTAGCAAAGCAACCTGAAACACAACAAAACTGTAATAGTGACGGAACATTAAAAGATAACAAACATCATGCACGTTGGGAAAACTCTTATGTGAGCATAGGTATTGCTATGGGCCTTGTTATGAGAGCCGCAAATAGTTTAGGACTTGCAACAGGCTGTAATAAAAGTCACGGAGACCTTAATGGTAATATGTTCTGGGAAAAGAAACTAGGAATATTACAAGATGTTTTAGATGGTAAGAAAAAAATTGCTTATGGTATTGGTATAGGCACTCCACAAAAAAATAGAGCTAGATGGGAAACTGATGATTATGAATTAGCAATTGGTTCTGGAAACGGCAGTCATCTTACTACACTAGATGAAAGCCATCCTGACTGGACCGAAAGGCGTCAACTACCTGAACCTTGGGATAAAAAGTTTAACAAAATTAAAATTGTAGATATTAGAACAACTAACAAAGCAACTGATCCTTATGGTGTAGAACACATAATACCTAATGAATCTTCTATTAAAGTAAACACTATAAGAAAGAGAAAAATTAACGTAACGGAAATAAAGTAATGCAAACTAGATTACTAGCCTATGGGTGTAGTAATACATTCGGCGAAGGTTTAGATGATATTTGGCATCATGATCCAAATCATAAGTTTGGATTTAACAAAGGCGAACCAAGTCGTTATGCTTGGCCGAGAGAATTAGCAAAACTTATGCACTTTGATACAGTACTTAATCTTGCAGAAGGTGGTGCATCAAATAAAAAAATATGGCTTAATATTTTACAAACACCTATGGATCCTATAAAAGATACAGTAGTTGTACAATGGACTTTTTTTGATAGATACACAATTTTTTATGAAGATGGATCTAACGAAAGATTTTTACCTAATGATATTGAGAATAGAGAAGGTAAGATGAGGATGTCTAAAGGAATAGCGTTACAAAAAATAAAAGATGAAAAAAGAAATAGAACTAAAGATTGGTATGGGGATTACCATAGTGATGCTGATGCTATGCTAGATTCATATTGTAAGATATCTCATATAAAATATCACTTAGATGCTAAAGGAGTAAGAAACTTTCACTTTATAAATGATAAAAGGTGGAATTGGAATACTGCTCCTGAATGGGTGGATAGTAAAGTTTGTAAATGTCTATTATTTAAAAAAGAACACGGTATAGCATTAGACGGAATGCATCCTGGTAGAAAAGCACACAAGAAATATGCTCAAGCAATTTACGAACATATGAGATCATCATGAGCAGATTAGTAGCCTTTGGTTGTAGCCATACTTATGGAGAAGGTTTAAAAGATTGTTGGGTACCTGAGGGAGAAAATATAGATGGTATTGAAGGGCCTGATGCAGGAAAATTTCCAAGCAAATACGCTTGGCCTCAACTACTTGCAGATAAATTAAATATAGAATGCTGTAATTTAGGTTTACCTGGAACTTCAAATAAGTTTATTTGGCATAACATACTAAACACTCATCTAACTAAAAAAGATATTGTAGTAATTTTATGGACATACCATAATCGTACTTGCATACTTAAAAACAAAAATAGATATCAAAGAATTATGGTAAGTGATATTAACAATCCAGGAAGGCCAGAACAAGAAAGATCATTAGCAGAAACTTTTTATGAAAATTATTATTATGATTACAATGCTATTGTAGAAAGCGTAGGACAAATTAACCATATTAAAAGTTACTTAGATAATATTAATGTAAAAAATTATCATCTACTAATTAACACTAGTATTAAAGAAGAAGCTATTCCAGAATGGAATCAAGTAAAACTACATCCTATAAAATTACGCTATGACTTGCCGCTTGCAGAAGATAATAAACATCCAGGCGAAGAAGCAAACGAAATATTAAGTAATAAAATATATACTATAATTTGCCAATCAAAGTAAATCTTGTACCTCTTTCATCTGGTATTTCATCTTCTATTAATATTTCAGAGTTTTCAGGTAATTGATCTTTAAATTCTTGTATTGTGTTTACACAATTTATATGTGTTGGTATATCAAACATTGCATTTGATTGAAACGCAAAATAAGCAGGTGATACTTTTTTCCACCAAGCAGTCTTATAAGTTTGAGGTACTCCGAACTTATTATCTTTAAATTTTGACCTAGGTCCTTCAGGCCCCCATTCTTTCATAGGTCGCATGTGTTCACAAGAAGTGTTAATAAACAAAGTAGTATCTTTGTATTGATCTCTATAAGTTTCAAAAACATCGTCTGTTATAAAATCTACATCAAAGCCTTTAAACAATTCGTATTTGGCTCTGTATATTACATCAGAATCAACATCAATGCAAGTAATTTTTTTAACTTCATTATAAAAGGCAGGAATAAGAATACTTCCATACCAACTTCCCATAATAACTATTTCTGAATCTTTGTCTAAAAAATTTAAACTTTTAATATGATCAATTAAATTTAACTTTGATAAAAACTGATTCGAGCTAAAACTATCCAACACATCTTTTTGTCGTAATTGTCTTAGTCTGTTTTTATCTGCATCAGGGGTGTTTGCAAAGTCACGCATTTCTTGCGTAACTAGATTATCAATTATTGTTTGTAACTGTTTTACATCTATCGCCATTTAATTATATCCTGTGCAGGTGGCTTACGATCTCTAGTGAAATTGCCTTGTTCTTTAAGCCACTCATGTCTATAATAATCGCCGTATCCTACAGACATAATAACATGTATCTTAGCTAACCCTTCATCATACCATAACCAAGGTGTATCCATCCATCGTGTTTCGTTCTTAGGAAGACATGCACAATAAGATACATCAATTCCTTGTTCTATACAAAGTGCAGTTAGTGCTTGAGCAAATAATCCTACTTCAAAACTTGTGCTTTCTGCTATATCTCGCACCATACTTTTTTCACATTGTTCAGCATAATGTCCTTCAAATTTTACTTTGTCTTGATAAAAAACATTAGGCGCTGGACAAACTCTTGATGCAAATATTAATAAATGTGAATTTTCCAGTACATGCCTATATGCAGGATTAGGTTCAAAATTATATTCTACTTTCATTTTTGGGTTAGCTTTTGTATCTGTACGTAATCCCTTTTCGTCATAATATTTGTGGTTTCTTACTACCTTGTCATATATTAGTCTTTTCTTCTTGTCACCAGGACCTAAAACATTTACAGTATATGGCATAAAGTTATTCTTTGATGGGCTAATTTTCCATGCTTTAAAAAGTAATTTTGCTAACAAATCATCGTCAATGTTTTTATCTTTGTACCTAAGAACATGATGTCGTTCTTCTAGTGTATCAAATATATTTCGCTTCTTAGTCATCTTGTTATGCTCCAATCATTTATTACCAACATATCTAATTTAGTTTTGTCAAATGTTTTAATTGCATCTTGAGGTGTTTCCACTATAGGTTCTTGACAGTTGAAACTTGTGTTTAATAACATTGGTATTCCTGTAATTTTGTAAAATTCATTAAT
>TARA_B100001113_G_scaffold234065_1_pt1 | contig 13554 bp, 5 predicted proteins | sample TARA_B100001113 | Tara Oceans TARA_B100001113 (sample SAMEA2622402) | marine metagenome | biome: marine biome (ENVO:00000447); feature: deep chlorophyll maximum layer (ENVO:xxxxxxxx); material: "saline water (ENVO:00002010), including plankton (ENVO:xxxxxxxx)" | depth 50 m | reverse complement strand
TTGTGGCTCGGGTGTCATTATTCGCAACACAATCAACCAAGCATCGACTGGATTTTCATATGTCTCTTTCAACAATGCATATGGATTCCCGATCTATGTACAAACACTGCAATCCGTTCAATATGGGGCTCTGATTTTCGAGGGTTCATCAACAAATGCAGATAACCTTGCATTCACAAATATCAATACATCGAACGTCATTGCTCTCGACTTCGCAGCACCAACCATTCGTGACTCAACATTCACCATTGGTGATGATGGCCGTGGATATGACGCTGCAGCAGTTCGGGCATACGAAGCAGGTGCGGGGATTCTATCCGCGCTGACCATCACGGGATCAACATTCACAGGTAACACGGAAGCACAATGCGGTACCCAAGGCGGTGGACGTGTTCTTGTTTACGCTGAATCCTCATATGTTTCGATGGACAATTTGGACATTAAGGACAACGCTTACGGGCTATTTTTCAAAGGTTCATCGGGTTCACTGGGGAACACGACTATCGATGTATTGTGCAATGCGATCGATACCAACTCCTACAAAACCACAGGCGACTTTGCTCATACCCTCTATCTTGACAACAACATCATCACCACAGGAGAGGGTGCTGGAATCACGGCTTATGATGGTGCGATTGTGACAGCAACAAGGAACACAATTTCTGGTGCCTCAGATGGTTCAGGATTTGGTATTCGCGACTCTACTGTCATGGCACACGACAACACAGTTGGGCCAATCGGTGGATACAACGGATTCTGGGTCTATGGTCAATCAGAGGTTGAAATCGAGAACAACACCATTCAAGATACTGCTAAAGAACCGGTACAAATCGGAGAATATCACTACCGAGATCAGGGTAGCAATTATCCAGGCCCATCTCCAAATCGTGCCTACATCGCAAACAACATCATCTCAAACAATTCTGGAACCTGCAACTCTCTCTGGATGTATGGTGGAGATTTCCCTTGTCCAGCAATTCACGTTTTTACATCTTCAGCAACTATCCTTGGTAACACAGTTACCAACAACGTAGGAGATGGTCTTCGAATCAAGGGCTCCATTGTGAATGTTCAAGGCAACCAGGTAGAAGCTGGACAATTTGCTGCCAATATTACACACTTCGACAACAAGTATGGGCAGAAGTATGGATCCATTGGGTATTTCTCTGGAAACACATGGACAAATGCAACTCAAATTTACAACATTTCAGAATCCCGAGTAACCGTTCAATCAGAATACATTCCCGATGCTACTGGAGATTATTCCTACCCTGTTATGCTGCAATGGCTTGGAGCAGAATGCCCGTTCGTTCAATCTGAGTGTCTTCTTTTGCCTGATACGGCTGTCGTTCCACCTCGAGACATGCCACTTGCAATCGAACTTGTCAACAACTCAACAGTATTCTCGTTCGCTAACTTACAGAATTTCGATGCATCAAAGATTCATGTTCAGAATCAGAATTCTGCATGGGGTTCACAGGTACGGCAAGGTGAATTGGTCCGCTATCAAGTCAAGGCACAGAACAGCAATGTTGCTGGTGCAACCGTCATCATCAAGGATGCTACAGGTTTGCCAATGTACGAACTAACGACCGATAGTTTCGGATTCACACAACAAGTCTCTCTACCATCTGACTTCCTTCTCGACCGTAACTGGAATCATTTCGTAGGGGAAACTGGAGTAACCGTTCCAGGTTCGGATCCAAATAACCCTACCATCCTCGACGAGGACACATGCTCAGATGGTTACGACAATGACGGAGATACGTTCGTTGACGAAGAAGACCCAGATTGTGCAAACGGTCGAGAACTGCCATTTTACATCGTTGAAGCCTACAAATTCGGAAAGGGAAAGAAGGACTTTGATTTCGTACTAAGCGGTTCAATTGACGATGTTATCAGCCTCGATAACCAAAGGCCGAGTGTTACCGTTCAGCAATACGATGGAGATTCGTTCGCAATCAATGCGGTCATTACAGGCACAGCATGGGATGGACAGCCAGGTCCATACCCTCTTGATCTCATCGCTTACGACCGGCAATTTGGAATGATTGAACGGGTCGAAATTCAACCTCCTGGTAGCACCGATTGGTACTATGCAGTTGACACATCAGGTGCAAACGGGGAACTTACGAAAGAAAATCATCCGTTCAAGACATGGTCTTTCGATTGGGATCTTTCAGCTCACCCTGACGGTGAAAGTGACGTCACCTTCCGTATTCGATCCTATGACGGATTGGATTACTCTCCGATTGAAGTTCGAAAATTCAAATTGAATTTGGTTCCTCCAACACTCTATCTAAACGAACCGTTGGATGGCTCAACCCACTCCAATGGAAAGATTCTGTTCACAGGGACTGCATCCGATCCCTATTCCGGTACCTGGGGGTCTGACATTCAAGACATCTGGTTTGACGTCAGTGGGCCAAATGGCTATACCTCACACTTTGCTATCGATGGAGCAGTAGCATGGGCATACGATTGGAACTTTGAAGAACTTGAAACCGGGGAATACACCTTCGAAGTTTGGGCAAGTGACAGCGATTTCTGTGATGATGAACAAGGTACTTGTGTGATATCAACTCGCACTGTTACAGTTCTCAACGATAACATCATTCCAATCGTTGACCTTTTGGAGCCTGATGGCATACAACCTGTAAGGGCAGAAACCAATACGCTTCTGACAGGTTATGCAAGTGACGGTGCAGATGGTACAATCACACGTGTTGAAATCGAAATCCTAGATTTGGCGAGCGGCCTTCCAGTTCTCGATGGTCCTGCTCCAGTGACTTCGTTCACGCAAGCAGGCCCAGGTTACTCATGGTCAGCCGTGTGGGACACAAGCAAATTGGTTCACGAACGACAATACGAAATTCGTGTTAAGGCCTATGACGGTGAAGACTACTCTGTTGAGGATGTTGTTCGAATTACGATTTCGAAGCCGAGTGACGCAAACAACATCCCTCCGCAATTCAATTCTACGAATTGGCCTAATCAGTTGACAATCTTCTGTGTAATTGATTCAAACTCAGAAAATCAATGTGGTGGAGGAGCAGTTCTCGATTTGAAACAATACTTCAGCGACCCCGATTCCTCGTTTGATCAATTGAGTATTGACTTCTTGGATGACCAAACGGATCAATCAGACGATAACCACCAGTACTTCATCACCATTGACAGCGAAGGTTTCGCACGATACGATCCTCCAACAACACAAGTTAACGAAGATATATCTTCGTGGACAATTGAAAACGTTCGATTCGTGGTTCGCGACGTCTTCGATGAGTCTGCAGTTTCTCGTGATGTCACGTTCTTTGTCCAAGCGATTAAGTTCGATGTCACTCGAGAAAATGCTGGTGAATCCGTGAGTGCAGAGAATCCAGCAGTCTTCAACGGAACTGGTCTTCCTGGCGCCCGAATTGAAGCACGTTCCCTCGCATCAGAAACGCTCATCAAGACTGTTTTAGTTGGCGAAACAGGTAGTTGGACAATGGAACTGTCTCTTCAAGACATGAACGATGCATCGAATGAACTCAAATTCTCAATGGATGGTCAAACCTTTGGAGGTAGTTCCGAACCAGCATCATTCAATGTCGTCGTTGGAGAAGCGGATGACGGTTCTAATCTCTTCCTCATCATCGGAATCATTGTAGGGGCCTTGTTGCTTCTCGGTGGTGTTGGATATTTCTTCATAGAATTTGAAGAGATTGAAGATGAAGGATTTGCAACACAAGAAGTCGAAGAAGAAGTTGACCCATATGCATGGGGCAAGAAGGAGGTTGTTGCAGTCCCTCAGGAGGCTGCAAGCGTTGCCTCACAACCGGTTGCAGTTGCTCAACAGCCTGCAGCACCACAAGCATCTGCACAGCATCCAGGTTGGATGTGGGACCAAGAAACCAATCAATGGGTTCCTGATCCTAACTATCAACCACCTGGACAATAATCGGTGTGATTGAATGATAGCCAAACCTGGCGTTCAGGAGAAGGTGCTGTTGCACCTTTTGGATTATGCCGATTTCAAGGAGAAGGTCGAGGTCCCATTTGCACTATCGCAAATGGGTATTGCAAATGCTGTCGCAATTGCTCGTTCCAACGTTCCTCGGGCCATTTCGGGACTTCGAGATCAAGGTCTCCTTGTTGAACGGCAAGCGCACGTTCAGGGAGTCAGTCGAAAGCGAAAGGCCTACTTCTTGACCGATTCAGGTATTATTGCCGCTGAAGAGACATGGAATCGTCTTCGAGAATTTCAATTCCGTTGCATCAACGTTGAAGGTGAAACCGTATCAACCTCACTTGGAGGTGCACACGAGGTGTTGCCATTTACCATGCGTCCAGTCGATATCATCCGATATTTGGATGATAATCTCATTCTTGATGCACGATCACTGTCTGAAGATTTGATTGAACGTGATTTGTCAAAACAAGTTGAGAAACAATTGGTGACTTCGTTAGGTGATCTCCCTCGTTTACGTCATTTCTATGGTAGAGAGAAAGAACTCGACAATATGGTCAACCTCCTCGATGCGAGAGCAACGACACTCATGATTCCTGGTATTGCGGGAATCGGGAAGACAACCATTGCAGCGAAACTGATTGAACGATTTATGCACAGAAGAAATCTCCTCTATCACCGGTGCCAAGATTGGGAAGGTTCACGTGCATTGTTTGAATCTTTAGCAGAGTGGTTACTCAACATTGGAGATTCATCTTTTGCAGATTATTTGGCAGCGACTCCTGTTCCAAAACCTGACGATGCTGCTCGAATTCTCATCGACTCGCTGGAAAACACACCTACTCTCATCGTTATCGATGATTTCCACAAAGTATCGGATGCTATTCTCTTCCAAACGATTCAATCGATGACAATTGGTCTTCTTGGTAGTGAAGAGTCAATTGGTTTAGTGATCTTCTCACGTTCGTTCAAACCTGTCGTTCCAACCAAAGACGCAGAAGGTCGAATTACCAGTCTTGTTCTGCCACTCGATGGCTTAGATTCTGATGCTGCAAGAAACATTCTCACAGGCTTTGAGAATCTTTCAACCGAGCAATGGTTGCATATCCACGGCTTGTCTCGTGGACACCCGCTGGTCTTGGAACTGATCAATCGTGGTGCATCGGCTGGAGCTTTTCACGATACACTCGAACATTATGTTACAAAGGAAATCTTTTCGAAACTCTCAGCAGAACAAAAACGTGTTCTTACAGTACTCTCAATCTTTAGAGAGTCTGTTTCGTTGGACGCTCTGCTTGCACATGAACTCAATATCGACGTTTTGGACAGTCTAGTTGAGCAAGGACTCGCTCGGCAAGTCGATGTCGATGTGTATGATGTTCACGATTTGATTCGAGAGTTCCTCGTTCGCAGTATCGATGAGCAGACCAAACAAACCGTTCACAGCAATTGTGCCATGTACTACAGTAAACACAGCAAATCATCAGAAACCACTCTTGAACAAATCTATCATGAGCTTGCTTCTGAACATGAACAAGAAGCGATTGAAAAGATTGTCGAGTTTGGTCGAAAACTCGTGTCACAGGGGCATCTCGAATTGCTCAGCCTGATTGAAAGCGTCAACGTTGAACGCTTAGAACCTGCTTTAATGGCTCCAATGATGCAACTTCAAGGTGACATTCTCCTAATGCTCGGTCGATTCGAACAGGCATCATCAATTTTTGAAACAGCAAGTAAGGCTGCCAAGGAAGCAAAACTTCCTGTAATCTATTCAGAAATCCTTGGTTCACAAGCAGATATTGCAATGAAACAAGGCCAAACCGATACTGCACTTCGTGCCCACAAAGAAGCGCTTGAGGTACAAGTTGAACTTGGTGACGCAAAAGGAGCTGCCCGAACTTACAACAATATGGGTTATTTGTACCGTAGGAAAAACGATCGGAACAAGGCCCTCGAAGCATATTCTGAAGTCGAGGCAATCATAAGCAATGACGAGTCCTTGTTGAGCGCTCAAATCATCCTTGGTCGTGCACTTCTTGATTTAGGTGAGGTTGAAAGGGCTCGAAAACATGCTTTTGAAGCCTTTGAACGCACAGATAAGGCCGAGAATCTTCGAGCCCATGCTCGTGCTCAAGCACTGCTTGGTCGATATCACGCAAAGATGAATGACGCTGAGACTTCAATGCACCACTACACGGAATCACTCAACATCATGTCCGATGCAGGTGACCCGGTTTCAATGGTGGAATTGATGATTCTTCTTGGTGAAGTCCTTGAGGACAGTGGTCGAAGTGAAGAAGCCCTCGAACGATATCGTGAAGCCTTGATTATTGCAGAAGCAAATGACTTGCGTATGCAAATCGGAGAGTTGCTCTCCAAACTCGGAGGAGTTGCACCAGATCGTCAACGAAGAATGGAATACCTTCAACGTGCACTCTCAGTATTCAGAGAATTGGGTGCGCGCACACGCATGCGTGAAGTTCAATCTCAAGTTCACTCTGCAATTATGGGGCGTTAGAACATAGGACGATCGAGTTCGATTGTTATGTTCCCATTGAAATAGACAACCCAAATGGATTCAACTCCAGCGAGATCGATTATACCAGAATGCGGTGCTGAAGCAGTACCTGAGAGCGATCGTTCGGTGTCTAAATCACCTTGAGCATCATACAGAATTAATTCGGTATCGGTTAATTCGAGAGTGAATTGTGATTCATCCGCTTCAGTGGATCTCCAATACACACGTTCTGCGTAGGATGAATCATCAATTCGACTTGCAATATCGGTACGTTCAATCGCAGCAGATAAGTCATTCATGTTGGCTTCGATTGCTTCTTCATTCCAACGCTCTCTTGTTGCTGTTTCAATGTCGTAAATCCACAGGCTGAACATTGTCAACAACAAGACCCCCAATAGAAACGTGAAAACATAACCGAGTTCAGTTGCAGCACCTTCCCTGTTTCTCTGAAGCGTTGTTATGTTCATGCAATCACCTCTGAAACATGTGCGTCGAGTGTAGAAATCTGTAGTGAAAATTGAATGGGTTGGCCTGCTGTATGCCAAACGGATTCCACAGTTCCAAACCCTGGGTCTGGCACCCATCCGACGTAGTCATTAAGCAAATCCAATCGGCCAGGATAGATTGTCCAATCCTCACTTCCTTCCAATCCGTCAGTAGATGATTGTGCGATTGCCTTGCCATAAGGTTCCGCCCAACCACGACGCACCTCATAGGCTACGTCACTTGTAAGAGATGTTCGTTTGGTCAAGGTTACTTCCATCGACAGGACACCTCCTCCTACGGCAGAATCACTCGTTGGATGTAATGCTGGGATGGTCGCTGCAAATCGAGGTCCTGGTCCACCACGATCAGCAGGCGGTGCTAGGACCGTCGGATTGAATTCTGGATGGTTTGTTAAGACTGCTCCACCACTCATAGCAACCTCCATTCCAGTGACAGAGGATTCAAATTCGTAAACAAATCGTGAGATTTGCATCACCCAAGCACTTCCGATTGGTGTATAGGGCTCTTCAATAACGAGGCCATAGAGCTCAATGTGTAAACTTGCAGGATAGGTCCCTGAGCGCCATGCTTTTTGCAGGTCGACAATACTACGGCCTCCCATACTTGGCCACGGCATTGATACGTCGACCCAGCCGGATGCTGTAACATCAATCGAAACACAACGACGTGCACCATCGTGAAGACTTTCTTGCAATCCGACGGACCCAGATTCGACCAGAGCATAGATTCCATGTCCTTTGATCGTATTCACTTCAATCGCTTGTCCATTAACAGGGAGACGTAGTGATTCGCCTCGGTTGAGGATAGTCTCATTCTCTTCTAGAGTTGAAATGTTGAGAGTTGATTGTCCTCCATTCGTTCGAAGCTCTAGATTGTAGGTGTTGGAGTTGTTCGAATTGAACATCAATCCAGACTCCATTCCCGTGTCCGTTGCTCCAAGTTCGAACACACCCACAGGCGAGGATGAACTTGACCAAGTAACAGAAATAGGTACGTTGCTCTGAAGATTGCTTGCACCATCGAGTTCTAGTGGGGGCCAAGCAACAGTGTAACTGCTTTTCTCGTCGATGGTAACGCCAGAACCTCTCCAAGTAACAGTGGCGGATTCATCGTTTGGATTGCTGAGTAAGAGATAACCATCCTGTGTTGGAGGAATAAACGATGTGCCGTGAATTGAACCTGTGAGACTCTTCCACGTGGCAGATCCCACAGTGTCATCGATTGAGAGCATGAGTTGGGCATTGGTAGTTGTAGTAATATGGACGACCTGAGCAGTATTGAGTTCGAGTGTCTTGTTCCATTTTGTCTTTACATTCACAAGTTCAGACGGTAAGGCCACTTCTGAAAAATCTCCAAACAATCCGTTGCCATGAACCATGAAGAGTTCTTCCGCTACGATGTTGAGTTCGGAGGTTCCCGCAGGTAATGGCAATGCCCATGTTCGGCCTAAACCATCTGCATTTGCATCGGTAGGTCGTGCCTCCGTTGTTCCTTCTCCTCCACGCAGCCAATGGACGACGAGTTCTTGAGATGATTCCAGAGACCAATCAGCATTGTCAAACGACCATTGCTGAACATCATCGACAAATAATTCAGCAGTGTTCTGGACTTCCCCATCCCGTAAAACATCAACATCGATAGGTCCGAGGGGGAAGGTTAAGCCTGGTTTTGTCGTGAGAATAACACTTTCAGCCCAAGTCGGAGCAGTATAGTGGTACGGGCGATCGGGACCAAGGCGTAGATCGGAGAAGCATGCTGTTGAGGTGGTCGATTCAGGGTGACGGATTTTGAGCATGTCATCAAAGTCCAATGCATCGCGAATTCTGAAGGAATGATCTTCCTCCCAGGTCGTTGAATACCACATGCCACTGCGCACAACGTCCCATGAGAGAGCACCGTCCACAGGAACAAACTCTTGAGTGACTACGTCACCAGGCATTCCCTGCTCGGAGAGTGTCGTTGTTTGTTGGTTAAATTGTGTCATTTGAGCCGCCATGTCGTGTCGTTCAACACTGCCTTCCAATTCCTCAATCACAGGAATCATGGTGACCATCATCAAACTAATGATGGAAATCACACCACCAAAGAGCAAGACTGTGGCGATTGCTGCTGATACAGCTTCATCATTGCGATGGAGTTCCATCATCCATTCACCACCAATCGACGAACATCAATCTCGAGGAAGAGAGCATTTCCTTGTGTTTCCACGGTCAACCCGTCGCTCCCACTTGCTCGTTGATACGGTGTGATGCCGATGTATTCACCCAATGTTCCTGCTGCACGATTGATGGTGTAATCGTTCAACCAGATGTCATGATATTGAGGGTCGATAACGGAATGAAGTGTGTTCTTGACTTTGATTTGTAAATTGTATGATTCTCCAGTAAACAACTGGACTGGTCCTTGTGATTCGATCTTGAACCCAACATTCTGTCCATTACCAAGCGCTCCGTTTAATTGAACATCGGTAAGGACAAGGGAAAGCCTCGTTGATCCATCAACTAGTGTGTCAAGACGCATCCGAGGTGCTTCTTCTATGGTCCAAGATGAGCGAGGGTCTTTCGAAATACGGGCATCATTAATGAGGGCGATTTCATTCATACCCCCATCGATGGCAGTGCTGATGCTTAACCCCGATAGAACGAATCGTGACCAACGGTGAACATGTTCGCCACCTGCATTGTAAAAGTCAATAATAAGGAACGTTTCACTGTCGAGGTTGTGGTCGACGGTGGTCCAATCACCCCCAGAATCTACGACAAATTCTGATGTATTGCTTGGATTATGAATTGTAATCTCGGTGACGGATTCGTTCAATGCAAGAAATTCGAAAGAAGAAGCATTTAATTCAACCACGGTCACAACTTCATGGGGTGTTAAATCCGATGCAATCACCCACTCTTCAACAAGATTTGCAGCGTTAATTGACGATGAACGAAGCGAAAGAGCCTGACGTGTCCCTGTTCCTTCGGGTGAATCACCAACCACATCGATTCGATCTTCTACACGATCTGCTATGTTGCTTGCACTGTTCCAATTCGTATTATCATGAAAGGCATCGATGTATGGATTGAGGAAGACCCAGACCCCTCCCATAATGGTGATGACCATTGCAAGCATCATGATGACGCCGAGGATTTCACTGACGGCATCATCATCATCTTTTGCATTAATCTGGCGACGCATCTCATTCCCCCTTGTTGTTCGTAGGTCTTCCGTTGCATTTAGGCATTGACCTAAAGGTCGTTGTTTCACGGCAATTCTCGTTGAATCCTCTGAATTGCATTTGTAGCGAATCCATCTCCATCACGTCTACCGATAAAGTGGGAAAATTGAGGTCCATCTTGCATTGAAATGTTGATGTCGCCTTCAAATACTTCTTCAATTTCGAACAGGACAGTTGATTCTGCCAGATGAGGTGCATTATTCATCTCAGAAAGATGTGTGAGTGTGATTGTGCGTGTTGCATCCGTGCAAACCTGATTAAGGAACTCCCCTGTCTGTGCATTTGACAAGTGGCCTCCTCTTCCTGAGATTCGGTCTTTGAGTGATGAGGGATAGGGGCCTGACATCAGGCGGTTTCGATCATAATTCGCCTCAACAGCGATGTGTTCGCACCCTCGTACATGATGGACAAGTTCATCGGTCCAACTTCCGAGGTCTGTGATGATTGCCGACCGCTCACCGCCATGGCTTGCTACAAACGCTACATTGTCTGCACCAGAATGTGGTATGGGTACGGGAAGGAGTGATATTCCCTGATTGAATTGAAGAACATCAAGTGCTTCAAAGTGATGTGTTAATTCCGCACGAAGTCCGAGTTCGGCCGTTGTTCGGTGATTTGCAAAGACTGGAATTCCCCACCGCTTTTGTGCTAACAAAGCCCCTCCACCATGGTCTCCATGGTGATGCGTAATGACAATCGCATCCAAATCAGAAGGAGAGACATCGAGCATATTGAGGCGCCTTTCGAGCTGAACGCCACTGAACCCTTGATCGACGAGGATATGAGCCGAACCAGAGCTGAGAAGTGTGGCATTGCCACGACTGCCCGTCCCGAGGTGCGTAATTGACATGCCCATTCGAATCGTTCATGGGCGAGTGCAGACGGATATTGAATACACCGCATAGTAAGGATGGATTTCTCGTGTTTTCGCTCATTAATAAGAACACGGTGTATGAACAACGCTCCATCATTGCTATAAGCGTGGAGACAAGGAGTTTCGATAGGGCGTTCGGCCGTAGGTGAATTTGTTGCGTAGAAGCCAGACCACATTACTCACCACTTTGGCCGTTATTGCAGGTCTTCTCTTCATGTCTCAATTTCCTGCCATCTCTCCCGTCAATCACATTCGTCCAGATGAGACGACCGGTGAAGGTCCAAAAACAACAGATTTCGACGGCGACGGCATTCCCGATGTTCATGAAAGCATCTTTGAAGACTGGGTCAACTTTTCTGCAGTCGATGGTCGCTTAGTTCAAATGAAGGGCTTGGACAAAGACAACGCAGCAGATGCTAACTACGATACTGACCGCGATGGATTAAACAACACAGAAGAGTATTGCTGGCCATATCCTGACAATTGCAACGATCCAGGTTTTGCTCGTGGATTAACAGGTGCGCTCGATGAAAATGGAGAGAGAATGTACCTCGATCCTCGTGTTTCAGATACTGACGGTGATGGTATGCCAGATGGTTTTGAAGTTTGGATGTGTGATCGAGCGGGTGGTTTTGATGAAGTCACTCAGCGATACGTCTGTCCGTATTTCGATCCTCTGAATGCAAGCGATGCAACAGACGACCCCGATGAAGATGGATTCGATGTAAACAGGGATGGTTTTCTTTCCGTTGCTGAACAATACACTTCTCCAGAAGAATACCGATATGGCATGCCCGCTAACTTTACAACGGAACTTGACGGATTGTGGTGCTATGCAACTTTGCCACAGGGTTCAATTCTAACGCAGTGGCCATTCATCACCAACGGATTAAATGCCTCATTCACCAATCTTTTGTCTGCTTGTACAACCAACGTTACTGGTGTTGTAGGAGAAGATTTGTGGCTGGGAACCGATCCTCTCCTCGATGATTCCGACAGGTACAGTTGGGATGGATTTGCTGTACGGCCGCTTTATCCCTCGTTTGGTGATGGAATGCCAGATGGTTGGGAAGTTCACTTTGGTTTGGATCCATTAAATCGTTCCAATGCACTACTCGATGACGATCGTGATGGTTGGGATTTGAATCGTGACGGGCTTGTTTCAGCAGATGTAAGCAGGACCGACTCAGCATTGAATTTGGGTGAAGCCTTGTCGAATCTTGAAGAGTATTACATCCACAATGACGAAGGAAACACAGTGCGTTCTGGTCTTCGTGAAGTTCAACTCGGTGACAACGATTCTTCCTTCTACGAGTATCCTCTGACATTCAACGCAGTACCTGGCAACCCCTCTGTTATGCACCACGATGTCCGAAGCATCTTGGTCGACGACTCAACGGCACACTACCTTACTCGCTACGGTCTTACAAGCATTGATTACGCAACTGACACCACTCAAGATTATTGGTTCCCTCAGGGAATAATTGGCTATGAGGCTGTATTTGTTGAAAGCGACACAGGGCCACATTCGGTAGCGATTGCAACCTCGCACGGGGTCCATGTTGCTGCGATTCAAGTTGATGGATTCATTGAACCATTGGAATCATGGTCTTCGACTGAACCCGTAGAAGTGTTTGCAATTCATCAACTCGCCATCGAAGGTTCGAGTCAGCAACTCATCACGCTCGGTGCGAGCGGTGATGGAATGGTTCTGGAGGTCAGTTCAGGAGGACAAATCACGCAAACCTATGATATTGGTGCGAACTTCAAAACCGCATTGATGGATGATAATGTCGTCGTTACTGAGTTGGAACACGGAACTGTTCCCGGTGGTGGTCTCGTACTTTACGTGGGCACTGAGCGAGGGATGATGACCCTTGAATCAGCAACAGGGAGAGACGATGTATCGCCTTCTTGGCGCTTCTTCTTCGATGCCAATCCTTCGAATATTCCCAACCGAATCGATGATTTGAGGTCACTCAATTTGGGTGCAACTGGGAATCCCGCTGAGGTACAAACGCTACGACTTGATGGTCCGAATGAACAGAACCCAACTGTGCTCTGGATTGGCACTCCTTCTGGTTTGCACAGATTAAACCTCGAACTCAATGACATGTCCTTTGGTGGTTTGCTCGAACACCCCGGGGCGAATGCTGACGAATTAGCGAAATCGAACAACATCCATGCTGTTTACCCAACTGGAAATGAAATCCTCGTAGGTTCCTCTGATGGACTTTGGGTGCTCGCTGGAAACTATCTTGATGTTTATGGCTTGCAGACGAATTCTGAGATGCCGGGGGAAATTGCTTCAATATCAACGATTGAACGTGACGGTGAGGTGTACATACTTGGTGCAGTTGCGCCAGGCCGATTTGCCAATCTCGAACTTATGGACCCTGGCGCCAACGATTCCGATAGCGATGGGATGCCAGACGGATGGGAACTTGTCTATGGCTTGGATCCCACTGACCCTTGGG
>TARA_B100001113_G_scaffold7774_1_pt1 | contig 13621 bp, 17 predicted proteins | sample TARA_B100001113 | Tara Oceans TARA_B100001113 (sample SAMEA2622402) | marine metagenome | biome: marine biome (ENVO:00000447); feature: deep chlorophyll maximum layer (ENVO:xxxxxxxx); material: "saline water (ENVO:00002010), including plankton (ENVO:xxxxxxxx)" | depth 50 m | reverse complement strand
ATTATTTTCAATCTCGTGATCCGCCACTCTCAAATTTATTTATATAAAAATAATTAAATTTATAAAGAGAGAAAAATGAAAATAACTAAAATTTTGCCAATATTGGCATTACTATACATGCCAATTATAAACGCTGATGATTTAACGCCAATCGAGGTAGAGTCATCAATTTTATCAAATACACTAACTGAAAACCGATTCCCAATATCTATTATTGATAATAGTGATATCCTCGGATCTCAGACAATTGGGTCAAATTTGGGCTCAAGCGTAAATATAATACCTGGTGTTTCTAATTCAGATTATGGCGTAGCAGTTGGGCAGCCTGTTATAAGAGGGTTAGGCGGAAGCCGTGTGAGAGTATTATCTAACAATAACTATGTAAGCGATCTAAGTTATTTTAGTGCCGATCATCCAAATATGGTTAATTTAAATAATGCAACTCATATAGAAGTAATAAAAGGGCCTTCATCTATATTCAATTATAGTGGAACAACTGGTGGTGTAGTCAACGTAATTACAAACTCTATCACTGATAAGCCTTATACAGAAGAAAGAATAAAATTTAGAAGGACTTTTGATAGCGTAAGCGAAGGTTATACTAATAATTTACTTTTCAAGAAAAATATTAACGATATAAGCTTATATCTCTCATATGATAAGCGAGACCATTTTAAATATGACTTACCAGAAGGCTCTTTATATGAAGATGGGACAGAAGTGTTTACGTTAAACAATTCTGACTTTGCAGATAAGAGTTCTCTTATTGGTCTTTCTTTGATGAAGAGTTGGGGATATCTAGGATTCTCATTTGAGAATTCTAAGGGTACCTATGGAATACCTTATCACGCTGAAGAAGAGGAAGAAGAAGAGGAAGAAGAGGGCGAGCATAGAATTTATAGTGCTCATAAATCGGATACTTATACTTTTAAAGGAAGACTTAACAGTATGCCTTTTGCAAATTCTCTTGATTTTTCTTTAAATAATACAAATGCATCCATTAAAGAGCATGAAGAAGATGGCAGCTTCAAAACTTTGAATAACAACGCAGTATCTATGAATTTGAAATTCAATATTGATACTAATATGGTTGAAAGACGTGTATTGATTGGTTACGAGCATACAAAATCTCCAATGTCATCTAATGCATACGTTCCTATATCAGATAGTTATGATAAATCACTTGCTTATTTTACAAATGCTAGTGTATTTGGGTACGAAGTTGATTTAGCAGTGAGATTTGATAACAATGAACGAATAACTTCTACAAAAAACTATGAAGATTCTGCAGTAAGCGTGTCTACTAACACAGTCTATAAAATAAATGATAACCTTAGCTACATTATCGGATATTCTCATGTATCCAGAAGTCCAAATATGGCAGAGCTTTTTGCTGACGGAAAACATGGTCCAACTAATAGATATGAAAAAGGAAATAATAATCTTAATAGAGAAGTGTCTAGAAATATTGATTTAGGGTTGACTTATAATGTCGGAAATACTCTTGTCTCACTGAATCTCTATCGAAATAATATCAATGATTTTATTTATTTAAGAGATTTAGGAACTACAAATTATGATGGTGATCACCAAGATGCTGATTGGTCACAGAAAAATGCTGTTATCCAAGGCTATGAGTTATCATTTGAAAAATCATTACAGATGGGTGATAAGGAATTACTCATAACTTTAAGCAGAGATGATATATCTGCAGTATTCGACGATAATACATATATTCCAAGAATACCAAGTGCAAGAAACATGCTTAATGTGGAAATGCTAGGAAACAACAATGAAAAGTATTCCGTAAATTTAATTCATTCTGAAGAGCAAAATGATTTTTCTTCAATAGAAACATCAACTAACTCATATACAGATCTAGGAGTGAAGTACTCTAATAAAATGCAAGTTAATAAAATGTATGATTTAACTTTAAATCTTTTTGCAAATAATCTGTTGGATCAAACAATAAGAAATCACGCATCATTTGTTAAAGCGCATGTTCCGCTACCAGGCTCAAGTCTCGGATTTGATGTATCAGTGGACTATAAATTTTAAATAATTTTCATTTATCATCTATACCGAGGTTTTAATACCTCGGTATGAAATATTTACTTTATACTGGCTCTTTAATTATTCAATAATCAGTTGTAAGTGGCTATAATATTCAATAGATGATTAATCGGACTAAATTAATATTTGTATTATTACTATCAACCTTATTTATGGGATTTTCTAATTCAATAAAATCTGCTGATAATAATATTATTAAAACTGACTTGATGAATTGTTCTGCATATCATCTTAAAGCAAAACTTTATTATCAGCACTTTGATATGAAAAAATATCGATTCCATGATGAATATTTTAATAATCTTAATGAAATATTTTTACAAAAATATCCTAACGTATCGCAGACAAGCTTTATTTTGTCAGTAACAAGTATAATGGAGTCATGGTCTTATCTAGCGCAAGAAAAAGGTGAGAGTTTTGCCAATAAGAAAATTGATAGTGACTATAAAGATCTTTGTAACTCAATTATTAATAAATCCTAGTCACACTTGAATTTCTTTGTTCCACCATATTGATAGCTATCTGAATAGTCTTTTTTGATTATGTTAAGACATTTTTGACACAAGAATATCCATTCTTTTTTATGATTATATCTACATCTGAAAAGTTTAGATGATGATACCAGGCATTTATTGCAAACCTTAGAATTTTTCATTGGGAGAAATATATATCAAACTATGGAGCTAAGTGCATTGCTAAGATTAATCCAAGTATAGTCCCTACAACCCATGACAAAAAAATAAAGGCTAATATATCTGCTAATGTCTTATATTGATAATTGGTAATGTCTTTTAAATATAGTGGTCTAAGAAATACATAAACGATAATTAACGTTAAAAATGTGATTAGTGATATTTGATTCATCCTGAGATACTTAAGTTTGTGATTATATTATAAAAATAATCATAATAATATCTTGCCACTTATATAAGAATATGAATGATAAATTCATGCTTTTCAAGAAATGCCTTATATACGAAATTGTCAATAAATTTAATTATTTTAATTTATAAAAAATATGTTTTTTTAGGTTAGATTTTAAGTATGAGGATATTTATTACAGATATGTATATAAATGCTCAAAACATGACAGAGCACTCTGTCGATGAGATTCTGCATCATAAAAATCACAAAAACCAATCACGCGAATTTATTCTTGATAAACTTCGGCCAAAATCATGCATTTTTTTTAAAAATATATCTAAAACTTCCCTTATTATTTGAGTAAATTTTCTAAGTTCCTGTTAAAATCTTAATGTTTTTATTAATGAGAATATAGGATATATTTTATTTATGTTTGATTATGCGGGATATATATTTTGGGCTTATTTTTCAGTGCTTATACCTATGGGACTAACAGTATTTCTTCTGTTTTATAGAGGTATGCAAATAAAGAAAGACATTAAAAATTCTTAAAAAAATCCAATGAAAAAAAGATCTATCAGAATTTACTATGTTTCATTTTTACTGGTAATACTTGGCGCAGTCTTATTTTTGTTTGTAAAAACGTTTAATGACAATTTGTTGTATTATCGTAGTCCAACACAACTTGTAAATGGGAATTTTCCAGAAAACTATATATTTAGAATAGGCGGTATGGTGGAGGCAGGTTCTCTTGAGAGAATTAAAGGCACTAAGAAAGTAATATTTTATGTTACTGATTTTGATAATAAAATTCTTGTTAAATATGATGGCATTTTACCCGATTTATTTAGAGAAGGCCAAGGCGTAGTCATAAGAGGAAGTATTGAGGAAGATTATTTTTTAGCACAAGAAGTCTTAGCAAAACATGATGAGACATATATGCCACCTGAAGTGGAAGAGTCATTAGGGCTAAGTAAGGATAGTATTAATAAAACAACACACAGTATGCAACCATGATAATAGATATAGGATATATTGGATACTTTTTATTGTTATTAGGGTTGCTAAATTGTTTACTACTATTAACTCCAAAGCTTACAACAGGAATTAATATTTCTGAGGAAATAATTTTATCTGCTAGTCGATTACATTTCCCCATATTATTAATATCATTTATTTGTCTTATAGTAACTTTCATAGGCGAAGATTATTCTTTGGATTATGTTGCAAAGAATTCAAACTCTAGCTTACCAATAGTGTATAAAATATCAGCAGCTTGGGCGGGACATGAAGGCTCAATGTTACTCTGGTGTGTGGTATCAAGTTTCTGGATGTTTCTAGCAAGTATTTATAGTAAAGATTTACCACATTCGTTAAGAATTAATTTCTTAGCAATAATGGGACTTCTTAATCTTGGTTTTTTATTATTTGTTGTTGCAACTTCAAACCCATTTGACAGAAATATGACTGTGCCAATTGACGGAGGAGATTTAAATCCCTTACTTCAAGATTTCGGTTTAATAATTCATCCACCTATGCTGTATATGGGATATGTTGGTCTATCAGTTGTTTTTTCGTTTGCCATCGCATGCTGTTTTGAAAGTGAATTTAAAAAAGAATGGGCTCAATGGATTAGACCTTGGGTTTTAGGAGCGTGGGCTTTTTTAACTCTTGGTATTGCTCTTGGAAGCTGGTGGGCATACTACGAACTTGGCTGGGGCGGATGGTGGTTTTGGGATCCAGTCGAAAATGCTTCTTTCATGCCATGGTTGATGTCAACAGCCCTGATTCATTCAGTGATAGCTACAGGTGAGAAAGGTATATTTAAGAGCTGGACCATTCTTTTATCTATCTTCACCTTTTCCCTTAGCTTGCTTGGAACTTTCTTGGTTAGATCTGGAATATTAATATCCGTTCATTCTTTTGCGAGTGATCCATCTAGAGGAATATTTATTTTATTGATGTTGTTTATTTTAATTGGAGGCGGTTTACTTGCATATGGTATTAATTCAAAAAAGTTTATTGATGATAATGAAGTTAAATTATTTTCTAAAGAAGGATTTTTCCTATTAAATAACATTCTTTTAATTACATCTACTTTTACAATTTTGTTAGGAACAATGTATCCATTATTTTTAGATGTTTTAGGATTTGAAAAAATTTCTGTAGGCGTTCCATATTATAATGCAGTTTTCATTCCACTTATGATTCCTTTAATGTTACTAGTTGGGTATGTGCCTATACTTTTATCTAGATCTGCAAAATACCAACAATTGACGCAGTTAATGATAATATTCTTCATAAGCATAATCTTATCTTTTATTTTTTCTACGCAGTCTATTCTTTTTTTTATAGGAATATTTTCTGCAGTGTGGATAATAGTGAACATTGTTTCTGATTTATTATTAACTTATAAAAACTCAATAAAACTTAAAAATAGATTGGGAATGTATTTTGCTCATTTCGGATTAGCAATATTTATCTTGGGCGCAAGCGTGTCAGAAAATAATAAGATAGAAAAAGAATTAGTTTTAGAGCTTGGTGAGACAACTAAAATAGGTTCATTTGAATATAAACTTGAAAGATTAGATGAATCTAAAGCTATGAACTATGATGCAATAATAGCCACTGTTCTAGTAAGTAAGAATCAAAAATTTATTACTGAAATTAATCCTGAAAAAAGGTTATATCATTCAAGTGACTCACCTATGACTGAAGCAGGCATTCATGCAAGATTAGATAGAGATTTATATGTCTCATTAGGTAACATGATAGATGATAATAAATGGTCCATTCGAATTTATGACAAACCCCTGATAAGGTTTATATGGATTGGTACCATATTTATGGTTATAGGCTCAATATTAAGTATCAGGTTAAGAAAGAAAGTATCTTCATGAACAAAAGCTCAATTTTTTTTACAATAACTTTTCTGTCAATTAGCTTGTTTCTTCTTAAAGGCTTATATAATGATCCAAAGAAAATAGAATCACCATTAATTGGAAAAGAGTTTCCTTTATTTAACCTAAATGATTTATACATGAATGTTTCTCACAGTAATGATAGTTTTTTAGATAAAAAAACAATAATAAATGTGTGGGCGAGTTGGTGTCTTGAGTGCGAAAGAGAGCATGCTCACCTAATTAATCTCTCTAAAAATAAAGAATATGATCTTATAGGCATAAATTATAAGGATGAAGTTGATGATGCAAAAGGATGGTTAAATATGAGAGGAAACCCATATCGAATTATTATTAGAGATTACAGCGGAGATTTGTCCTTAAACCTTGGTGTATATGGAGTGCCAGAAACCTATATTATTGATAAAAATCATATTATTTTATATAAACATATCGGAGCTATTAATTCTGATATTATTAAATATGAAATGATGCCTATCCTAGATAAAGACGAATGAAAAATATAATTTTTATATTTTGTTTAATATTCTCTATAAATTCACTTTCATCAGATATTGAAAATCAGTATAAAATACTCATTGAGGAGTTAAGATGCATGGTTTGTCAAAATCAAAATTTAGCAGAATCGGAGGCTCCACTTGCAATTGATATGAAGCAGAAAATAAGAGAAATGCTTGAGTCGGGGAAAAGTGAAAATGAAATTAAAACATTCCTCTCAGAGAGATATAGTTCTTATATATTGTATGAACCTCCTGTCAATATGCAAAATATTATTTTATGGTTTGGCCCATTAGTATTTATAATGGCTTTAAGTTATTTTCTCATAAGGCGCTATGTTAAATGATATACATATTTATCTTTTTAATTATAATTTTATATTTTTTTGTTCTATTTACACGTAGCGGAAAGGATGTAGCTTATATCGATAATAAATTAGCAATTATTCTTTCATCGACACTTACAATTTTCCTAATCTATATGTTTTCACTATCATTTAATGCAGAGAATACAGATGAATATAAGAAAATCCATTCAAAAAATCTATCCATTAGAAGTAATATAAAAACAATTAAAGAGAATATACCGATATTAGAATCTAATCTTTCTCAAAAACCTGATGATTTCAATGGATGGCTAATGCTTGGTAAATCATATTCAATTTTAAATAATTATCAGAAAGCGTCCCGAGCATACCAGACAGCAATAAACCTCAGTCCAGATAATACTGATGTTATAAGAGAGTTTATACTAGTTTTGAGAAGTGATAGCGAGATTATCAATCAAGATTTAATAAAAAAATATTTCAATATTTACTATAAAAAAACAAAAGATTATAAAGCATTAATTGACATGTTGAGCTTTTCTTTTTCAATAAACGATAACTTTCTCGCACAAAATACTCTAGAAAAAATTATCAAGCATCCAGATATCAAAAATAAAAATCAATATAAAGAACTTCTAGTTCAGTTAAAAAACAATGCGGCGTCAACAATTGCGATATTAAACTTAAATATCAAGATAAAGAAGATATATGGCGGATTTTTTTTTATGATTCTTAAAAAACCAGATAGTCAACAACCATTTGCAATTAAAAGATTACCTGCTGATAAGAGAGAATATCTAGTAAAGTTTACAAATAGTGACTTTATGATAAACAAAACTGAGATACCTAATAATTTTGATATCATTATCAAACATTCTCTTAGTGAGAAATTTTCAGATGAAAATAGACCAGTAACAGTTTTTGAAAAAAAAATACAGAATTATGAGGGAGTTAAAGGTAGTCCTGTGAAAGTTAATTTTTAAGAAAAATTCTATCGTCAAACACAAAGCAATTTCCTGACCATTTATCTTTTTTATTACCATTAGCTAAATAATTGATTATCCCTCCCTTTAATTGGTATACTTTATCAAAACCAATATCATTAAGGTATTTACCAGCTTTCTCACATCTAATACCTCCTGTACAAAAAATTGCTGTCTTCTTCTTTTTATCCAATCTTTTTAAATCACCATCTCTTTCCTTTAGGTCTGTAAAGTTTATTAATTTGAGATTAATTGCATCCTTAAATGAACCCAGAGAGTACTCAAAATCATTTCTCATATCAATAAGCTGAATATCCTCATCAAGTAATTTATCCCAAGAACTTGGATCGACTCTTTTAAGCTTACTTGAGCTGTAATTATGAAAAGGAGAATTAAATCTTATTATCTCATTTTTTATTTTGACTTTGAGTTTTTCGAATGCAATCCCATTACAAACATCTTTATTTATAAAAATATCCCGTACATCAATTAATGTGCTAATTTTCTCTAAAGCATTATCAAGAAGACTCTTATCCTGACTAATATTTACATTAATACCTTCCTTAGAAATAAGAATAGTTCCTTTTACATTTAACTTATCTAAAGACTTATATATTTTGCTTCTTAGTATTGATATATCATTCAATTTTATAAACTTATAAAAACTATATACGTACATTATTTTATATAACAAATAGTCATACCATCATAGATGGTTAATAGTGAGTGCTCAACTCTATCGTCATTCTTTATTAATTGATTCAAACTATTTATAGATTCAGTATTATTATTTTTTATTCTTTCATCATATACCCTTCCTTTCCAAAGAGTATTATCAATGCATATTATTCCACCGGATGACATCATAGTAATGACTTTTTCATAATACTTTGAGTAATTAGCTTTATCTGCATCAATAAAAGCAAAATCAAAACTTGCACCTTTCGTTTCAGATAATTCATCTAATGCATCTAATGCATTTATATTCATTACATTTATTTTTGTTGAAATTCCAGCTTTTTTCCAATATTTCTCAGCAATAGCTAAATACTCTTTATTGTTATCTATGACGGTAAGCTTTGAATCTTTTGAGATTGCAGAGCCAATGCATAAAGAACTATAGCCAGTGAACACACCTACCTCTAGACAATTTTTAAAATTAGCAATTTTACACAATATAGATAAGAAAGCACCTTGAGCAGCGCCTATTTGCATGATAGAAATAGCTCCAAGTTCTCTCGTCTCTTCTCTATTTTCTTTTAACAATTTTGATTCCGTGTATCCAAAACTATCGATATAATCCTTTAATCCTTCTGGGAATATAGGAGAGTCTGCTGACATTATTGTCTTCTAGCCTCGAATTCAATAATTAGATTTATTTCATCACCTACTAAGTTGTCTTTTAATGCATAGTTCATTCCATGCTCAGATCTTTTGATTGTTCCTCTAGCTGAAATACCCATTACATATGGTTTTATAATTCCTCCGAAAGGATATTTTCCTACCTTGTTTATTTTACCAATCAAAGTTAGTGGTTTCGTAATACCAAGGAGGGTCAACTCTCCTGTGATAGTAGTCTCATTTTTCTGAATATCAACATCTGTTGCCGTAAATATCATCTCTGGGAATTTATTGACATCAAGAAAATCCGGGCTTACCAAATGTTGATCTCTTTTATCATGGTTTGTAAAAACACTTGCTGTTTTAATAACAATATTTATATCATTAATCTTATTGTTTTCTATATCATGGGAATAGCTACCATCAATATCTCGAAACATGCCTAAAGTTTTTGCATAGCCAACATGTTCTACTAAAAAACCAACTGAAAAATGTGATTTATCAATAATGTAATTATCTTCTGCTGCGTAAGCCATTAAAGGTAACATCATGAGTATAATAATTTTCTTAATCATTTTTTCTCCTATATAACCATATTGAATCTTTTATAAATGAATAACTCAGTAATAAAATTATCACATACAATAATGTATTAAAAGAATGAACAGTATTAAAGCAGTTACAAAGTACTAATATCATAGTCATTGCTACACATATGAACTTCCTCAAAAAAGAATCAGGCAAATCATCATTACTAAGCAATCCTAACTTTTTGGATAATTGGAATACATATCTGTATATAGGAACTATTATTATATAATAATTATAATCATGATTAATGATAAGAGATATTGTAAGAATAAAAATTAAAAAGTTATCTACTTCCTGATCAAATACCTCTCCGAATTTAGTAGTTTGGTTTAAATATCTTGAAGTATATCCATCTATACCATCGAGAGACATGCTAATAATTGATAATATGAGTAGCAAATTCAAACTATACACATCAATATTTAATGTTATTACAAATATAAAAATGTTTATTACAAACCTAAATAATGTGATCTGGTTTGGCAAATTTAATACTAAGTCATATTTACTTAATAGAAAATAGAAAACGAATATAGATACAAAGAATGTTACTACAGATGACTGAATAACCTCATCTATCTGTCTTATATCTGTAAGTACGAGTACCAAGATAAAAAAGTATATAAAATTATTTATAAATAGTTGTATACCTGTGTATCCACTTATTGAAATTTTGTTATAATCCATTAATGAAGAATTATACAGCACAATCATTCTGGGTTAATAAAAAAAAAGGAGTTATAAAAAAAGAATTACTTAGGCAACCATTAGCAAAAGATGAGTTACTAGTAAAGGCGCATTATTCGGGAATCAGCTATGGAACAGAAAAAATAGTTTTTGACTCTCATGTACCAACCAACCAGTATAAATTTATGAGAGCTCCTCATCAGGTTGGAGAATTTAATAAAGAGGTTAAATATGGGTACTTAAGTGTAGGCAAGGTAATTGATGGGCCAAATGATATGTTAAACAAAATGGTCTATACCATGTTTCCTCATCAATCGATATACGTAATCAAATCCACATTAGTTACTCTAATACCAAAACACATACCTATTAGAAGAGCACTATTAACTGCTAACATGGAAACAGCAATTAATGCAATGTGGGATTCTAAACCATCAATTGGTGATAAAGTCTATGTTGTAGGAGCAGGCATTGTTGGTATTTTAATGGCATATGTTTTATCAAGTACGTTTGGGATAAATGTGACAGTAATTGATAGTGATAAAAACAAAAAAAAATTATGTGAATTCTTTAATATTGACTTTGAAAATAGTATGGATTGTATTGAAAACCCAGATATTATTTATGAATGCTCTGGAAATATATCTGTTCTGAGTGAGCTTATTAATAACTCAACATTAGAAACTAAAATATGCATCCTTAGTTGGTATGGTAAACAACAATCAAAAATTAAGATGGGTGAGAATTGTTTTTCAAGAAGATTAGAAATTATATTTTCTCAAGTTGGAAATATAACTGCATTAAAATCAAAAAAATGGAATAATCTTTCTAGGAGAGCTTTAGCATTACAGTTATTAGATAATAAAAAACTTGACATTTTAATTGATAAAAAAGAAATTAGTCTAGATGAGTTGCCCTCATTTTTTAAAAAAGGTAATCCGAAGGGAATATGCAAAGTGGTAAAGTATTAAATGTATAAACTAAAAATAAGAGATCATTGTTTTGTAGCTCACAGCCTAAAAGACGAATTTTTCGGACCTGCTAAAGATTTACATGGAGTAACCTACGTTATCGATTTTACATTAACATCTCCTAACCTTATAGAGAAAAACATCATCATAGATATAGGTATTGCTACAAACATTCTAAAAAATGTTGTAAAAAAATATAATTATAAAAATCTTGATGATATAGAAAAATTTGCAAATGACATTACGACAACTGAATTTATGGCAAAACAATTCTGTGAGGATATTTATGATGAACTTATATCAATAAAATTTCCAATACATAAACTAAACACAATTGAAATAGAACTTAAAGAAAATCATTTAGCTTCAGCTTCATACATTAAAAAAATTTAAAGTGATTTACTTCATTACTCCAGATTTGAAAAGTATGTCTGGAGGTAATAAATACGACATTAATGTTTTGAACTATCTCACTAATAATTATTGTAAAATAATAAATATCTCTCCGAATAAAAATATATCAAGCATCTTATTTTTTTATCTTAAAATTAATAGAATACCTGCACAGTCAACTTTGTTAATTGATGGCCTTCTAGCCTTTAAACTATCAAACATAGTAGACAAGCTCTCAAAAAAATATAAAGTAATATTACTTATTCATCATCCAGTATCTTTTGAAAATATGAAAAATGGAAAAATTGAGTTCAAACTTAAAGAAAGGAGGATATTCTCAAAAGCAGATAGCATAATTTCCGTAAGTAACTCTATGAAAAAAGTAATACAAAAAATGCTCAATTCTAAAAAAGAAATCAACATAATTAAACCTGCTGTTGATAAAATTTATCATAACCAACCACCGCTTAATACGAATAATAAAACTTTGGTTACGACTGGGTCGATAATACCACGAAAGAATATTGAAAAATGTATTGAAGTTCTATCTAAACTTGATGATGAGTGGAAATTATCAATCATTGGCAAGTATCATATAAATGATTCTTATTATAAAAAACTAATATCATTTATTAATGATAAAAACCTTAAACATAGAGTTACTTTTCATGACTTAATTCTGAATCAAGATGATTTAATTAGCATACTTCGTAATTCATCAGTTTATATTTGTTTGAGCAAATATGAGGGTTTTGGTATGGCTAATCTTGAAAGTGCATCCCTTGGCTTACCATTGATAGTATCAGAGTTACCGGTTTTTCGAGAAAATCTCAGAGGATATAATAGAAAATATGTAAAAATAAATGATACAGATTCAATTGTTAAAGCAGTAAAAGAAACATCATATACTCAAGCTATTAGGAGCAATAATTTGTATGAATGGAAAGACGTTGGAAAAAAAATTAAAAGAGTATTATATGGATAATAAATTTAGTAAATCATGGATAAACATGAGAATTCAATATGATCTCAAAAGCCGTTCAGATTTATTAATTCAATACCTAAAAAAAAATTATTCAAATTATGATATGGAGCTTCTTGATATGTGCTGTGGTTCAGGAAGTTTTTTAATATGGTCAATTAAAAATAAAATACTATTCAGTAAATGTACTCTTTTAGACTATGATATGAAATTGTTAAAGTCTATCAAAAGTAACCTTAGAAAAAACCTTCCAAAAAGTTTTATAATTAAATCTAATTCTAATAATATGAATCTTATTTTAAAGAAAGATAACCTAATTTCTTCTTCGATTATAATTAAAAAGAATGACTGTAATAAATTTAATGGAAAAACAAAAAAATTCCATGTTATAAGCTATTCTGCAGTTCTTGATTTAATGTCTAAATCTTCAATTATCAAATCTTTAAAAAAATGCAATGATAATAACGCCATCTTTTTTTCGCTTTGTTTTAATGGAAAGGTTAGATGGACGCCGACAAATACATTTGATAAATATATACTCTCCTTTTTTAACAAACATCAAAGAACAGATAAAGGTTTTGGAACAGCTCTAGGATCTAAGTCAATAGAATTTGTCAAAAGAACTGCAAACCTGCTAGATATAAATGTAACCACTAAGAATTCACCATGGCTTATTTATAATAAATCTGATAGAGACAAAATATTCTTACATCGTTATCTTTTAGATATAAAGAAAGCTCTATTTCACATTGAAGGTATTGATAAAGATATATTAAGGAAATGGTATCAAGATAAAAAATATGATATCGAAAACAAGTCAATAAAACTTAGTGTTGGACATCAAGACATACTACTTTTTAAAAAGTGAATAAAATTACTAAATACATCATTTCTTTTTTACTCATGGGCTATATTTTTGTCAATTATGGGAATGATATTAATTTAATAATACGTAAAGTTGATCTAATTTATCTCCCTGTAATCATTCTTTT
>TARA_B100001113_G_scaffold353533_1_pt1 | contig 13663 bp, 10 predicted proteins | sample TARA_B100001113 | Tara Oceans TARA_B100001113 (sample SAMEA2622402) | marine metagenome | biome: marine biome (ENVO:00000447); feature: deep chlorophyll maximum layer (ENVO:xxxxxxxx); material: "saline water (ENVO:00002010), including plankton (ENVO:xxxxxxxx)" | depth 50 m | reverse complement strand
GGGTTCGAGCCCCGCTCCCGGCACCACCATCGCATTGTTGAAGGGCTAGAAGCAAGTCCAGCCACTATGGCACAAGGTCCTGACATCGGTTGTCGCGTTCGTCTCAAAGTGACAACACACTCTGGCGAAACCGTCGTTGAAGGCGTCGTATTGCCCCCGGCCGTTAGCGAACATGTAACCATCAAACTCGCAAACGGATACAACGTAAGCCATCCCCTATCTGCGATTGAAGTTCTCGATTCCGAGCAACCGGAGACTGTTGCTCATCCACAAATGGATCCACCTCAACCCAGCGCTGATCTTCCTGTTGTCAGAATCATACATACAGGCGGCACAATCGCTTCAAAGGTGGATTATACAACAGGGGCAGTGACTGCACAGTTTGAACCATCAGAATTGGTTCAACATGTACCTGAACTCCAATCCATCGCAAATCTTGAAGTCCACAAAATAGGGAATATGTTCAGCGAGGATATCCGCCCCAACCATTGGAATCAAATCATTGACGCTACAGAAAAAGCATTCCAATCCGGATGTGTCGGGGTCGTGGTGACACATGGCACAGACACACTGCACATCACCTCCTCTGCATTGGCCTTTGCATGGTGCGCCCAAGGCGGAAATCCACCTGGGCGGATTGCATTTGTTGGATCACAACGTTCTAGCGACAGGGCATCATCTGACGCTGCTCAAAATCTTATTTCCGCTGTCAAATGGGCCGCAGAGGGACCTCAACCAACAGGAGATTTGAGCGATGCAGTAGTTGTATCCATGCACCGAACGAGTGACGATGGTGCATGCTCCATCCATGCAGCAACTGGCGTGCGTAAACTCCATTCAAGTCGTCGAGATGCATTTCGACCAGTAAACACGACTCCACTGGCGACTGTTTCGATTGAAAACAAAGAAGTTCAACTCCACCTTGAACATCACTACCAAGAAGCTCGAGCTGACAGAGTTCCACGCGATACGACAACAACTGCTGGACGTTACGATGAAGAAGTCAGCATTCGCCAAATGGTCGCAGGACCATGGTTCACCAAACAAGAAATCGATGATGCAGCTGCATCCGGAGTCGATGCATTGGTCATCCACGGCACAGGTCTAGGTCACCTACCTATCGAGAACCCAAACAATGATGCTCCACAGAACCTTGAACTTGCAGAAGCACTCAAGAATCTCTCCATTCCAGTTTTGGTTGTCAATCAATGCATCCATGGGCCGGTCAACATGAATGTCTATTCAAAAGGACGTATTCAGAAGGACATCGGCATCCTTGGCCATGGCATCACATCATCCCCTGAAGCTGCTGCTGTGAAACTCCATTACGCACTATCAAATGGATTGGATGTTGCCTCAACAATGGCGCAAAATTTGCTTGGAGAACAGCAACAAACCATTCTGAACTAAGCGATTCGATGAAGAACCCTCTCGTTCCTCGTTAGGCTATGGCAAGCCCAATTGGGGACCCTGTATCGGAACTACGGTCACGTCGAGAGCGTGCAAAAGCCGGTGGTGGCCGCAAGGCACTTGAAGCGATTCGAGCTACGGGACGAGGTACTGCACGCGACCGAATCGACCTGCTTGTCGATCCAGGTTCATTCGTTGAAGTTGATACCTTCGTCACCCATCGAACCAAAGACCACAACATGTTCCTCCATCAAACCCTAGGCGATGGTGTTGTTACAGGTCATGGTACAATTGAAGGCCGGCGAATTTACTGCTTCGCACAAGATTTCAGTGTGCATGGTGGATCAATGGGGGAAATGCATGCGAAGAAAATCGCCAAACTCGTCGAGATGGCTGAACGCTCCAAAACACCTCTCGTCTGCGTTTGGGATGGCGGTGGACAACGAGCACATGATGGGATTGATGCACTTGCAGGAACCGGCGAATTGCTCGACCGATTGGTTCAATGCAGTGGTAGAGTTCCTGTCATCAGTCTCGTATTAGGTCCGGTTGTTGGCGTATCTGCTCTTGCTGCAAGCCTATCTGACTTCACAATTCTTGGCGAGGAACACGGCCAACTCTTCTTATCATCTCCACTTGAAACGCCAGAAGTCCAACGCGGAGAAGTTGATGCGGCAGGACTTGGCGGTGCGACTTTGCATGCATCGCGCTCTGGAATTGCCTGTTTAGTCGCTGATGACGAGGATGATGCGTTTTTCCTCGTCCAAGAAATTCTTTCCTACCTCCCAGACCATAACGATGCAATACCACCTTATGTCCCTACAGACGACCCAATCGATCGCCTCAACAATGAACTTGAGACACTCGTTCCCGACAATCCGAATCGACCGTACAACATGGTTGGCGTTGTTGAAGAAGTCGTTGATGACGGAGAATTTCTTGAACTCTTCCCGAATTATGCTGAAAACATCATCATAGGATTCGCACGTCTTGAAGGACGCAGCATTGGTGTTGTAGGAAATCAACCAAATGTCCTTGCAGGATGCTTGGACATCGATGCCTCCATCAAGGCCGCTCGATTTATTCGACTCTGTGATGCATTCAACATCCCTTTGGTTACCTTTGAAGACGTTCCTGGTTTCCTCCCCGGTGTCGTTCAAGAGTGGGGTGGCATCATTCGTCATGGAGCAAAGTTGCTGTTCGCCTATGCAGAGGCAACTGTTCCGAAACTAACACTCGTCACTCGCAAAGCCTACGGCGGTGCGTATCTTGCAATGTCATGCAAGCATCTGCAAAGCGATTACAACGTCGCCTGGCCAACGGCTGAACTCGCTGTCATGGGGGCTGAAGGTGCAGTAAACATCATTCATCGACGGGAGATTAATGCCGTTGAAGATGATAAGAAGGAAGAAGTTCGACAACGTCTGGTTGGAGAATACAAAGCAAAGTTTGGCGATCCATATGTGGCCGCACGAAACGGTTGGCTTGATGATGTCATTGAACCAACAGAAAGCAGACTCCGATTGTGCAGGGCACTCGCCATCCTACGCTCGAAGCGTGAATGGAGTCCACCAAAGAAACACGGCAACATTCCACTATGATTGTCCAATCTTAGCTTCAGCACGTGCAAGCAATCCGCCAGAAGCAACATCTTCAACCGGCTCTTGTGGAGGTTTTCTGAATTGGAACAGAAGCCATCCAATTATTGTAAGAAGTGGTACAATAATGAGTGCTGCAATGAATGTTCCACCCGAATTTGCCTCTGGATCGTCCCCCTCATCGACGCTTGTTGATGGACCACCGTCATCAACGAGGGTTTGCAATCGCACCACTACATCTGAAAATGAAGGATCTCGAGCAAGTATGTCAATGCTAAGAAGTGCCCCGGGTTGGAAGGTTAATTCGAGGACTTCTGAACATGAACCTGATACATCGCATGTTCGTTGACCGGTTGTATCCTCGCCATTCAAACGAAGTTGGACATCCATCAAATCTCCATCGGCATCAAACCAGTCCCATGCCACAATCAATGAGGAACCGTTGGTTTGCGTAAGTGAAGCATTGGCAAGCATTGGTCGGTCTGGAAGCGGTGATATCGCTACATCCAGCCTCTTTGAGAACACTGTTTCTCCATCGGTTACATTCAGCCACCAAGCCGAATCATTCCCCCATTCATCGACCAAAACAGAAACGAGGAGTTCTTGACCTGAAAGGGCGAGAATCACTTTTGATTCTTCCTTGGATTCAACGGACCATGTGAGAGCATCACCATCAATATCAGATGCGAACGTCGCAAGGTCGAGCAGAACTGTTTCTTCTTCCTCCATACCAATCGACCACGCAGTTTCATCAACAACAAAATCATCGTCGACCGCTTCAATACGAAGTGGAACATCAGTCAAAAGAGGTGGATTGAATCCATCTGATATTGACAATTGCAGCACTTCTGCACCGTTCTCATCCGGAAGTGGAGTAAACTCAATCAGAGGTAAATCGTTTGAGACACTCCAAGAAACAACATCGCCTGAACCCTGACTCGCACCGTTGATGAGAACGGTCAATGGTTGCCCTTCGGGGTCCACGAAGTAGTCTCCATAATTGATAAACAAACTCGCACCATCTTCTGTGAGTGTTTGTTGATCGATCGTTGAAAGTTGAATCAATTGGTCATTCACCGGCAAGATACGTCCGTCGAGTGTCACATTCGCCTGGTCAAGAATATCCCCTTCTGCTTCTAAATCCACTTCAACACGAGTGGTACCTTCCCATTCCTCATCAACAGAATGATAGATTGTCATCGAGGATTGGTCAGGGCTGATAACTGCTATGAAATGCGATTCATTTTCCAACAATATAGCATTGAGAATGCGGATTGGTTGTCCATCGGGATCTGTTGCTATATCCGAGGCATTGAGAACAAACGAACCTCGTTGTGGAACAAGCAATTCAGGGAGAGGATCTGCCAATTCAAGAGGATCGTTGGTTCGATTGAATTCGAAACTCGCAAATCCAGTTCCACCTTCAACCGATACGACGAGACGGATCTCATGCTGCCCAGGAGCAATCCCTTGCATAGGAATCATACAAGAGACGTTTTCGTTGTCAATTGTTGCGGCAAACGTCGTTACGTTATCCAACAGACAATGCCCCTCAACCGTCCAAGCAGATGGAAGATCTGCGTAAACATCTCCATTTCTCATCGACCAAAGAGCATCAAATTTGGCGTTGTCTTGAGGTCCGAAGACACTACCGTTGAGGCTGGTAACATTGTTGATTCGAATCAGTTTTGCATCATCAAGTAACTCATCGACATATCCGTTAGAATCGGAGGAAGAATAGAGATTATTTTCCCTGTTGAAAGCTTGTCTGAATTTGGAATGATCGCCACGTAATGTGAGGTCCAAGTAGGGCAAAACGTGTTCCATCGCATGGTCAATTTGTTCTTCTTGCGTCAATGACGCATCACCATCATTGAGATTTTCTAGGAAGGAAGTCGTGTCTTGGTATTGGTAGTGGTTTGCGCCTAATGAATGCAATATTTGCCACGCAAGGCCATCGACATTTTCCAATACAGGAATGACGTTTTCTGTTGCAGGAGCGACTTCATCTGCACTTCCTGTTACGTAAAGAGCAATATTTGGGACAGCGCCACTGTGGATAGTTGGCTCCTGTACATTATCGACCTGCATTGCAAAACCGACAAGGGCGCGAGGTGGTTGAAGCGATTCGTCAGCAACCAAATTTTCCCAAGTGATGTACGCGTTTGTTGCTTGGACAGCCCCATAACCATGACCGACAAGACCCCAGTGTGGTTCATCTACAGCACCATACATCCCTAGAACAACTTCGTTTGTTTGATTCGCTTCAGACATCCAAGCTTGCACATCTAAGAAAATCTGAATGAAGGCCCCCCACGTAGGAATATCATTTCCATCCAACTCAGGGTGAATGTAAACCATAGTACCTCGTTCAGCAATTCGAGTTGAAAGGAGCATGTAATTGTCCGGCGTTTCATTCTCATCGATGAGCAAGAGAACCCACGGGAACGGTCCGTTACCTGCCATTTCCGCATCCTCTCCGCTGCTCAATGCAGGATAGACCAAACGGTGGTCTTGTTGGAATGTACCCGGTTGTTGATCGAAGTCAACATAACCAACAGGGAAGTCAACTCCAGTATGCGATGGTTGGAAGTTCGTATCTTCTTCAGGAACTGCAGTCGTCGATGGAATTGTACAAAGTAAAAGCAGGCAAACGAGTGCACATGCTCGCCCTATCATGAAGAGCGGTATGTGAAGAAACATTTGATTGTTGCAGGCGATTGTATCAATTTTCTGTCAATTTACTCTCGATTTCAATCAACCAAGTCATCACGTTCTCAAGAGTGGGTAGGTGTTCGGAAAGATGGGGCGTCCACAGGCATCGCCATGATTCAAGATGTTGAGCGGCGAGCATCCACCTCCCGTCGATGGTCGTGTTTGTTGGTGAAACGGCCTCTTTCAATTGTTCGCGACCGCCTTCCAGGTGACCGTAAATTGGATTGAGTGAATAGATTGTTTGAGGAGCATCTGTCATCGATCCTTCTGCGTCGATTGTCAAATCGAAGGTCATACCATCGTTGAATGTTCCAGTCACCAAATCAGCAGGCAGTTGGCGACGACCGCCCAGAGAAACAACAGTTCCACCCGCTTCACTCCAAGCAGACGCAATCGAGCGTGCAGCTCCCCCGCCTCCGTGAATACCCAGGACAGCTCCTTTCGAGACATCGATTCCAACGTGGTAAGCAACGTTCACGATGCCATGTCCATCGGTTGATGCACAATACCATCCCTGCCCAGTATATCGAAGGGAGTTGACGGAAATGATGTCAAAGGCATCGTCAACGGGTGAGAACACCATGCTCTGAAGTTGGTGCTTCAATGGAGAAGTTAGATTCAACCACACTTCTTTGGAGGAAGAGCGGGCGGGTAAGTTGTTTGATCTTGTACTCCTTTTTGGTGTTTGCAACACAGGGCCAAATTCAGAAAGAGCTTCTCTTTCAAGAGCCTCTTCAACAAGATGACTGAGACGAGTCTGAAACGGTTTCAACTTCCGATTCGCAGGAGACCATATGGGTTGATGTTTGTCGTGTTCAATGTAAGCCCATCCGAGAACCTCATCAATATGGTTTGCATCAATGACCGTAATCGATGACACATCAAGTTTTGAAAAGTGGCCCATGTTCTGCAAATCTTTCAATACAAGATTGAACAAAATAGGTGAGAGCGAATGGGCGACTGGGGAGCCACCTACTGCATATCTCAAATCGTCCATGAAGCTACTTTGTAGTCATTATTGATGAACGTCTGCTTTCCACGTCCAGGTCGATTTTACCCTGAATGCAGGCCATGTATTCAAAAAGAGGGCCGTACTACATTCACCATGGCCGCAGCAGAACGTGGTTCTTTTCTCTGGATGATGTTTGCAATTACTCAAGTATTTCTCTCGATCAAACTTGTTGGCGAAGTAGAAGGATGGATTACAACCCTATTCGGTGGTTCCGCAGCCGCAGCATTCATGCTTGCTGTAGTCATCTTCAGACAAGAACAACGTGATCTTATCCTCAATCCACTCAAAATGAGCCGGGAAGTTCACGAGGATGCAATCAAAGGCCAAGGAAAAGGTGTTGGCTTCGGAGTTGGACTCTGGGTCATATCACTGATCTTCCTTCTCGCCGCCGTTTGAATGTTAGGCGAACAACATGATACCAGTAGACCCTGGAACTGTCACCACAATTAGGGCCATCGATGAAGGCTCCGAAGAGTTATTTGGCGGGCTATGGCCTTTTATCAAGCGCACGTTGATGTTGTTCTTACCACTCTGGGTATTGTTGCTGTGTTGGGCGGCAGGTTTGCCGAACATCGTTTCTGCACTGTTTTCGGGCCTATCCCTTTCGGTTATTGTCGCAATAGAACGCTTCAAATTACGCCAAATTGCTAGAAAAGACAATTAATGACTGGCTATTATCCTGAGCCATGACCTTATTTGAGATGATTACTGAGTTCGTCGGAATCGAAGCACCTTCACTCATGGAAATCATCTTCGTAAGTTGTGCGGTTCTTGGTGGAATTCTCTTCTTCATAATGATGCTTCTCATGATGGTCGGCGATGTTCTTGGAGGAGTAACTGATGCTATCGGCATAGACATCGATGCAGGAGGCGGGGCTTTCGAGATTCTAAGTGTCCAGGGTCTTTCCGTTGCAGTGATGATGTTTGGATTGACAGGAATGTTTGGTCTATCAGCCACTGGAAGCGATGTTGTTGCCGTCTTAGCAGGAGGAATTGGTGCCGCAGGTGGAATGTATGGCATGGGGAAGATGATGTATGGAATCAACCAACTGCAGGCAGATGGAACCATCAATTACAACGATGCAATCGGACAACGTGGTCAAGTCTATTCGCGAATCAAGCCAAACGAAACTGGTGAAATTCAAGTCCCTGTCGACGGTACACTCAAGACCTTGTTGGCTCGAGCACAAGACAAGTCAATGTTGATTGCATCAGGAGAATTTATTCGTGTTGTCGACATTATTGGATCGACAATGATTGTCACTCCACTTGAGGATGTTTCCTCAGAGGAATGAACAAAATTAGTATAATTACGTAGGCAAAGTGATTAATAACGACTATCCTTAGTAAAAACCATGGCGGACGCAGGTTTTTGGGCAGTTTTCATCGTTTTTGGCGTATTGGCTATTGCAGCCTTTGGAATTATTTTAGTTGCAACACGATACAAGCGTTGTGCATCTGACGAAATCCTTGTCGTCTACGGGCGGATTAGGGGTGGTAAAGCCTCGAGATGTATCCATGGTGGTGCTGTCATGGTTTGGCCACTAATTCAAGAATACAAGAAAATCTCGTTGATTCCAATGACGATTTCTATCCCACTCGACAATGCTCTTTCACTCCAAAATATCCGTATCAACGTTCCATCGACATTTACGGTTGGTGTCAGCACAAACCCGCTTATCATGAACAACGCTGCTGAGCGATTGCTTCACCTAACCAAGAACGACATTGAAGGAATGGCGCAAGAAATCATTCTTGGTCAACTCCGTTTAACTGTTGCAAGTTTGACCATTGAGCAAATAAACCAAGACCGTGATGCGTTCCTTGAACTCATCCGTGACAACGTTGGTGCTGAACTTCACAAGTTGGGTCTTTACCTCATCAACGTCAACATCATTGACATTACTGACGAATCGAACTACATCAACAGCATCGGAAAGAAAGCTGCTGCAGGTGCTGTCAACAAGGCTCTCGTCGACGTCGCAAACGCTGAGCGTGACGGTGCAATCGGTAAGGCAAACGCTGACCGAGACCGTGAAGTCCAGGTTGCTCAAAACGTTGCTGAGTCGCAAAAAGGACAGAAGTCAGCCGAAGTTGATCGACGTGTTTTCGTTCAGCAACAAGAAGCAACTGGTGTACAAGGCGAAAACCTGTCTCGTGCAGAAATTGCATCGTATCAAGCAGACCTCGAAGAAAAGGAAGCAGCTGCAATGCAACGAGCAGAAGTTGCTCGACGTACTGCTGAAATGGAAGTTCAAAAGGCTCAATACAACCTTGAACAAGAACGTCTTCGTGCTGCAGAAATTGTCCGTGAGGAAATTTCAAAGACGCAAATTGAAATTGCTGCAGAAGCAGAGGCTGAGCGCCAACGTCGTATCGCACAAGGTGAGGCTGACGCTGTTCTCGCTCGATACAATGCAGAAGCAGAAGGTACCAAAGCGGTCCTTGAAGCGAAGGCGAACGGTTACAAGCAACTCGTGGCAAGTGCAGGAGGCGATGTTAAAGCCGCTGCAACACTCCTCATGGTTGAGAAAATCGAGGAAATCGTTGCTCGACAAACCGAGGCTATTGCAAACCTCCAAATCGACAAGATCACTGTTTGGGATTCAGGCAGCGGTGGAGAAGGTGGAAGTACTGCCAACTTCGTCTCATCCTTGATTCGTTCACTACCTCCAGTTCACGACGTAGCCAAGATGGCTGGTGTTGACCTTCCAGACTACCTTGGATCGATGAAGGAAGAGTGAACAGACAAACAACGTCTGTGAATCTTCTCCTGAATCTGGATTCGCTCTGGAACGACTGAGGAATAAGTATGTTGAAATCGCTATACTGGCGACTTAACTTCTTCCTAAAAACCAGGAAATCCAATCGTTTGAAACAACGACTAGGCAAGGATGTTGATTCAATCATTGTCAATACTGTGAACGGTAAGTTTGCGGTTGACCCTGCCGATCTTGAAGTCGGTGCGAAGTTGAGGCTGACTGGAGAGTATGGTCTTGATGAAATCAAATTGCTTTCCAGTTTTGTCAATGAGAACGCATCAGTGTTGATTTTAGGAAGCCATATCGGATCACTGGCAATACCAATTTCCAAACATTGTGAGAAGGTCGTTGCGATTGAAGCTAATCCGAACAATTACAAGTTACTGCAAACAAATGTTCTGTTGAACAATTGCACCAATATCACCACACATAATGTTGCAGCAAGTGATAGGGAAGAGACGATTAAATTTCAGCTCAACACTGTCAATTCAGGTGGAAGTAAACGACTTCCAATCCATAACAAATACATCTACACATACGACAATCCTGAAGTCATTGAGGTTCAAGCGTATTCACTTGATGATTATCTCGATGACCAACGTTTTGACGTTGTCCTTATCGATATTGAAGGATCGGAATACTTTGCGATGAAAGGAATGCCATCGATCTTGTCGAATACAACAACACTCATCGTCGAATTTCTGCCTCATCACATCACGAATGTAGCGGGAATCACCTTCGATGAGTTCATCTCGAACATCCCGTCCCATCTGAAGAAATTGACAATTCCATCAAAAAGCCAGACCTACTCAATTGACGTCGGACTCAATACGTTACAGGAAATGTTCAATTCTGGAAGTGGTGATGATGGTATTGTGTTCCACAATTGATTTATTGTCGATACCTGAATGAAACATAAATTCCTTCTTGAATAGAGAACAATCAATCCGCGTAAATAGAACGCAGTGCAAAACGTTGGCTTCATACAAAATACAGGGGTTGATTTGATAGCCAAATGGCCTTGCAGGTGTTCATGGCTAGTGACTTAGAAATCGCACGTGGAGCACAATTGGAGCCAATCGAAACGATTGCTTGGAAGTTGGGAATCCCATCAGGAGAGTTAATTCCGCATGGAAAGTACATGGCAAAACTCACCTGGGAAGGCATGAAACAGCGATTTGATACGACGAAAGGGAATCTCATTCTCGTGACATCTGTTAACCCAACACCTTTCGGTGAAGGAAAGACTGTGACGACCATAGGATTGACACAAGCCCTCTGTCATATCGGCAAAAATGCAACCTGTGTCATACGAGAACCATCAATGGGCCCCGTATTTGGAATCAAAGGTGGAGCTGCTGGGGGTGGGCAGTCACAGGTCCTTCCGATGGAAGAAATCAATCTTCATTTTACAGGCGACTTGCATGCGGTTACCTCTGCCCACAACCTTCTTTCTTCATTGATTGACAATCACATCAAACACGGAAACGATTGCAACATCGATGCGAACAGAGTCTTTTGGCCCAGAGTCGTAGATTTGAACGACCGTTCGCTTCGAGAAGTCGTCATTGGTCTTGGAGGGCCTGCAAATGGAAACGTCCGTCAGGACCGTTTCGATATCACCGCAGCATCTGAAATCATGGCAATTTTGGTTCTAGCTACCGATTATGCCGATCTAAGAAAGAGGCTAGGAAATATTGTCATCGCTCAATCGATGGACGGGCATCCAATCAAAGCCGATAATATTGAGGCTGCAGGTGCAATGGCATTGCTCCTACGAAATGCATTCCTCCCCAATCTAGTCCAAACACTTGAAGGAAATCCTGCATTTATTCATGGTGGTCCCTTTGCAAATATTGCTCATGGAAATTCATCGATTGTAGCCGATCGAATTGCCCTCTCATGTGCTGATTATGTTGTTACTGAAGCTGGTTTCGGCAGCGACATGGGTGCAGAGAAGTTCATGCACATCAAAGCAAATACCTCAGGGAAGGCTCCGGATTGTATTGTCATGAACGTCACGGTACGATCGATGAAATTACACGGAAAAGCGTTTGGTGATCGAGGCGGTTATCGCCCATCCAAGGACGAGTTGGAGACCGAAAACGTTCAGGCCGTCTTAGCAGGGGCGACCTCAAATCTTGATCGACACATCAAAAACATGGCTCGTTTCGGGATTCCTGTCGTCGTTTCAATCAATCAATTCACAAGCGATACTGAAGCTGAACTCGAGGCAATCGAAGCGGCTGCCCGAGCAAGCGGAGCAGCCCGTGTTTGTCGAACTCAGGTTCATTCCAATGGAGGAGAGGGTGGCACAGACCTTGCCCATGCTGTAGTAGAGTCCATCCATGACCATGTTGCCGCTGGACGCCCATTCCTCCCACTGGTCTCTCCTGCCGATTCGATAGAATCCAAAGTGAACTCAATAGCAACTCGGATGTATGGGGCAAACAGCATTGAGATTGAAACTGCTGCAAAACGCCAACTCAAGAAGATTCAAGATTGGGGTTACGGCAATCTTCCCGTCTGTATGGCAAAGACCCAATATTCCTTCTCACACGACGCAGGGATGCTTGGAGCACCGTCTGGTTTTGACCTTCCAGTACGTGAATTCCGTTTGAATGCAGGTGCTGGCTTTGTTGTCGCAATCCTTGGTTCAATGATGACGATGCCCGGCCTTCCAAAGCGACCTGCTGCAAACGATATGGATATGGATGAGGACGGACACCTCAAGGGTGTCTTCGGGTGAACATCGATGCAAATTTTGCGGCAACAAGAGGCACACTGGAAACTTCGGGTTGAATCCGAAGATGACCTGTGGGTTCTTGCTCGATTAGCGTCACCAGGACGTAATATTGCTATGCTTGGTGAACGAAGAGATACAACAACCGCAGAATCTGGTGCAAGAGCAAAGGCTGCTGAGCGCAAGAAAATGTGGATTGAATTGAGAATTCTCAATACAGAATATCAGACGTATTCTGACCTCTTACGAATCCATGGTATCATCGAAAAAGCCCCAATGGATATTGGGTCGCATCATACGCACCTCATTGAGGTCGGTGATGAGGTCGAACTTACGTCCCTTGTTCCATACCCTAGTTTCGACCACGCCCTTCTGAAAGAAGCCGTGGACTCTGCGAACAAGACCAACATTTCACTCATCGTTGTTGAAAATGATGAGATTGTTCTGTTTGAAATCACCTCAAGGGGACTGAGAGAAGGGGCAACTTGGACAATGCGAGGTGGGGGAAAACGTGGAGATGTTCGAACCAGTGAAGCGGTTGCTCAATCCTTTCAGAAGCAAGTTGCGAAGGAGATCATCTCCGCCACAGGGTCGGACGTACCGATGATCTTGTGTGGACCCGGTCATGCACGTGAGAAATTGAAATCGGTAATTCTTGAAATCGAACCCCAACGAAACCTGCGACTGATTGCTACATCAATGGCAGGCCGTGCAGGAGCAAACGAAGTCATATGTGAAGGACTTGCAAATGAGTTTCTTGAAGACCACGCAATCCACAAAGAAATGCAACTCTTGGAGGAAGTCTGGAAGCGAATCAGTTCGAACGGTGCTGTCGCTTATGGTGAGCAAGAACTTCTTCGAGCAATGGCTGAAGGTGCTATCGAAACCCTACTTGTTGCAGTTGATTTACTGCGCAATGAAGAAACACAACTTGATGCTAAACCGCTCAGTGAGTGGATACGTGGTTTGGATGATATTGGAGGGACGCTCATACAATGTTCAACAGACCACGATGCAGGTGAACAACTCCTTGGATTAGGAGGCGTAGTTGCATTACTTCGATACAAAATGGTGTAGTTCATGAAAATAATACGTTTTTCAGAATTAGGAAGTAATGTTCGAGAGGAGATGGGCGGAGCACGCTGGATTCTTCTCGACCAAGATGACATTCAACATGCCTTGTCCGCTCTCATGTTTGCAGAGTTGGACGGAGTATTGGTTGCCGTTGATCATCGCAGAACCAATCCCGGGTTAGGACTCTGGCAACGCGCAGTCCATCTCCTCCTTGTTTCTGAGCAGGAAGATGCTGAAGAAATCCGTTTGAAAACTGGAATTACAAAGGTCATATCGAATGACTCCTCCACAATTGAAGATTACCTTTGGTAATGGGTCCGGAGGGAATTGAACCCTCGATCTTCGCCTT
>TARA_B100001113_G_scaffold138533_2_pt1 | contig 13674 bp, 17 predicted proteins | sample TARA_B100001113 | Tara Oceans TARA_B100001113 (sample SAMEA2622402) | marine metagenome | biome: marine biome (ENVO:00000447); feature: deep chlorophyll maximum layer (ENVO:xxxxxxxx); material: "saline water (ENVO:00002010), including plankton (ENVO:xxxxxxxx)" | depth 50 m | reverse complement strand
GGTTCTGTTTCATCTTCTAAAATCTCTTCAAAAGCCTCGTCATTTGATGAATCAATAGGGGGTGATGGTTCAGATTCGATAGTTTCTTCTGCTTCTACAGGAATCTCTTCTTGCTCCACTGAATCTTCGATATTAGTATCAACGGCATGAGTTAGTGTCTGATTAACTAGATGTTCTTGAGTATGAGGCATAACTCTAGGTGTTGAATGAATAACTCCTCCTGCTGCTTTATTGGTGTCCATTATTTTGACTAGATGTGGGTGTCCTGGGAAATATTTGAGAGCTCTATCGGCAATTTCCAGCGCTCCATCAGTTTCTCCTAATCTATCTAACAAAACTGCTAGATTGGCTAGCGCTGGTCCATGGTTTGGGTCCAAATCCAGACAAATTACGAATGCTTGTTTTGCTCCTCTTGAATCTTGTTCAGCTTCTAGAAGGACACCACGATTGAACCATGCCATAGCATTGGATGGGTCTAGGGCAATCGCTTTGTTGAAGGATTTCAATGCGGCTTTATGGTCTCCAGATCTATGCGCTGCTTCTCCTTCAGCCACTAAATCATCAACGGTAGTATCAGGTACATCTTCACCATCGTTTGGCTCATCAACTTCATTAGATTCAACATCTACTGTTTGATCTTCGTCTAGTGTTTTTTCAGTGTTTGAATTGTCCTCTTCTGGACTTGAAATTGCATTCTTGACAACATCTGCTAATGAGGACATCATAGCATCGGTGATTTCGGCTGCCGCGTCGATAGGGTTAGTCGTATTGCCATCACTCAAGGGGTGTCACCAGTCAGTTGATAATCCCATAACGGATAAGCATTGTCCGTATGCGTTCCCGTTGGATTGATACGAATAAACTACTTCGATGTGAATGTGCGACCTAGTTTCAACAACGAAAATGGCGGTACATTTGTCTTGATTGAACCTGGCAATGTACTAGATATCGTTATTGAAGAACCATTCTTTATTGGTTCTCGGCCAGTCACTCAAGTTGAATGGACAGCAGTGATGGGTGAAAATCCATCAAAGTTCCAAGAAGGTTGGTCCGCAGGTCTAAGACCGGTAGAATCTGTTAGTTGGTTAGATTGCCAATCATTTCTCTCAGCTTTGAATGCTCAGGAGACAGAACAACGGTTTGGCTTATCCGGATTATGGCGTTTACCAACAGCACAGGAGTGGGAGTATGCATGTAGAGCGGGAACAGAGACAAGATGGTTCCATTCTGACCGAGACTCAGATCTAGATGAAGTTGCATGGCATGCAGGAAACTCTGGCGCTACAACTAGAGAGGTCGGTCAGAAAAAAGCCAATGATTGGGGCCTTTTTGATTGTCATGGTAATGTTGCTGAGTGGACTGATTCAGAAAAGGGTAATCGACGAATAACGAAGGGAGGTTCTTGGTTGATGGAATCAGAATCAACAACCTCTGGAGCAAATGGCTCATCCGCAATGGATAAGCGTAGCGATGCCATAGGATTACGTCTTGTTTGGTCGCCAATCTGATTTACTAGACAATCTACGGACGGTACATGCGTTTGTATCACAATCCTAGATGCTCAAAGTCGAGACAAGCCTATACTATTATGCAAAATAGTGGTATAGCGTTTGAAGATTACAGATATCTTGAGTTCGGTATTCACCCTAGCGATATCTCAATACTTGTAGAACTGGAAGGAATAATTAGAACAAATGACTTGGAAACTGATGTTAAATTAGATCCTACAAACAAGTCACAAATTCAAAAATTATTGGAATCAAATCCGAAGATTTTACAGCGACCTATATTGGTTAATGGTGACGAAGCTATTATTGGAAGACCTGTGGAAAAAATCCTCACTCTTCTTCCTTCGGCTTGAAAACCGTAGCCACATTAAGTCTAACAAAAACCTCCAAGTAAGCTTTCATTCTTTCTTCAACTGGAGCAATATCTTCATGGTATAGAGATTCCATTATCTCACAAATTTCTTGAAAATTTCTTTCACCATCCATTAATTCCCAAAGCATAGATTGTGTCGAATGCATAGTTCTTCTAACTGTTTTTGGTGCTCGTAAAATCTTAGCTAGTAGCCGTTCAAATTTTGTAAATTTTTTTTCAATAACTAGAACAACACTCTTTCCAGTAACACCTTCGATTTCTGGATGGATTCCGGCTTCACCTCTGTATTCCCATTCTACTGGTAATCTCACTGGGACAAAATCGCCCCATTCACCTTCAATCATGAAAATGCCTCCGTAGTGAATGTGATGTAAAGTAACGCTATCATTGAGATAGCACCACATATTCCAGTAATTCTCTTTAGGTTATCTTTCTGAGTAAAATTATCCAAAACCCAAGTTGAAACTCCAAAAATGGATACAAGAGCTAGAAGGACATACCAGGTGGTAGGAACTTCACTCATGGTGGGTCGAATCATTAGTTACCTGTGAACCTTGTGTATCTTGCCATGCTTGATACTCTGCCATCTTTCGATTATATTCATCCAATTGTTTTTGATATTCTTCCATGGGGCTAGGTGATGAAATCGTAGTTGCAGGCGGTCCAGCAAATGCAGTGGCAGGCGGTCCGGCTATTGGAACATCTTGCTCATCGTACTCATCCTCAATATAGTCTTCATCATCAGCATCTCTCCTACGAATGAAAACTAAAATTAGCAAAACAAGTAAAATCAATCCTCCGGCTCCAGATGCGATAATCGTTCCAGACAACTCTTCATTTGCAGGAGATTTCTTCCAGGTTAATTTCTCTGTGTATTGATAAGTAATCCGTGAATCACTTCCATTGATGAATACAGTGATCTCACCCGAATAGTCTCCATTTTCCCGTAAAACTTCACATCGCATATCGTATTTTTGCACCGTTAGATGGCCCGCATCCATCTCAATCTTCGTATCATCTAGATGGATGGTATAGCCGTCACAAATCATTCCCCAGCCCTCTGGTACATCTGCTCCTACATCGAATATTTCACCTTGGGTTGAGGTTGAAGAAAGATTTACCCACATTATACGTGGTGATTTTTCTGGTAAATCTCCCTGTATAGGTTCAATATCTTGAAGTTCCACATTTCTTCTTTCGCCTACGATAAGGGCAGCAGAGACTGTTTTCAGAATTGGTCTACCTAATTCGTCCATCCCCCCTTCTAATTCGATAGTCGCAGAAATGATAGTGTTTAGGCTACAATCTGGTGAAACTATGATCTCCCCAAGTAACTCAATCGATTCAGTAGGTCCCAGATTTAGATTCATCCATTCTCCATCTTGCTTTGAAAGCCCAGTGTTTGTAGATAAGAAGCCAATAACTTCGTCTGAATCTTGTGATGATTGAATTACAAGTCGAGCACGGATATTTGTGTCTGCAGCATTTCCAATATTCCATGCAGTTGCGTTAAATGTATAGATTGAGTTTGTCTCAATGACACTCTCACCGGCATATCCATCCAATCGAGGTTGCCTGATTGTTTCTGTTATTGCTTCAAACATTACAGAATTATCACTAATGTTTACATCTTCTCCATCATTAGAATTGACAGAAATTGTGATTTCGTGAAACTCACCTGGTGCTTCGAGAGATGGCAGTAGAAGCCAAAGGTCTACTTGTTTGATATTATCAAGATCGTAAGAAACCGAGAGAGGTATTCCTTCGGTTACATTTACCCCATCATCTAGTGCCCACCAATCCCATGATTCTGGAGACCATGGCAAATCTAGCATGGCCATTGTAGGTCCATTTCCGTCATTAATCACCTCTACTGCAATCTGCATTGGGATTCCAGGTGTTAGAGTGACTGGGGAGTCAATAAGTGAAATAGATAATTCTTGAATGGAATTAACTCTTAGTTCCTGCCAACTATCTCCAACGACTAGTTCTCCAGAACGCATAGATAATGCCTTGGGGTAAATCATTGGACCGTAATCTCCTGCTTGTGCGTTAATTGGTGCGGTAATTTTCACAGTGTATGTAGTCGAAGACCCAGATGAAATTGCAAGCTCTGGTGAATTGAGCAGTTCAACTTGCCATCCCGTTATTTCCGTGAAATCAATTTGTGGTTGAAATATATCGATTCTACTCGCATTATTCCAAATTCTGAATGTAACTTCATGTGAATCTCCAGGATCAATGAAATGTTCGCCAATAGAATATGAATCTAGACTTACCTCAGCATTACTAATCATTGCAGCTGCAACTTCGATAACTTTTGTGTCATACCTCCGAGTGTCATTTGTACTGGTGGCTGTCAGCCAAACCTCAGCAGTCAAGTCAGGTTCAATCCCGCTTGGCACAGTAACTTCTAGCCAGATAGCGCGAGGTGTATCAACCCTGACAAGTATCTCATTTGTTTGATTCCAAGCAAATTCTATGTTCCAGCCATTTGGTATATTTTTATCAGCCATACTCAAACTGAAAACATCTGTTGCTTCACCAATGTTTTCAATCATAATTGGAAAATTACATGTCGAGCCTGGAGGGCATCTTGGAGTGTACTCAGGTAGTATGATATCTGGTAAACGGTCAGGCAGTATTTTGATTATTGATTGTGTACTACTTTGTATGTCGTTATAGATATTTGATGTCACATTAACAGTTACTGGGATATTTCCTTGACTTGCATTTTCGTCAACTAAAACACGTAAATCGAAGATTCTAGTTTCACCTGGAAGTAACTCGATACCAGATGAACCAATACTTGCTCCGTTTGTGTATGCAAAGTAATGTGTCCAATTAGATGGAATACCATCTGCAGTTGGAGTGTATCTTGCAGATATATTTCCTGTATTTGTCATCTCAATACGTGCTGTTGACCAATCACCAGGCAGTCCACCAATAGTTGAGACTCCGTTAGTTTGAACCTGGAATTCTTTCTTTTGAGCAGCCTGGTCATAAATAATAATCAATTCATCCATCCAGTACCCAATATCATTCCCACTTGCATCAGAAGAAAATGTGAACCTAAGCTGAGTTGTTGTGTGGAAATGTTTGTTTTGAACAGGAAGTAATGGAGAATTTTTGCCATTATATTGTGCACTAAAGGTATTCCAACTTAATCCATCTGCAAAATTGTTGTCGACGACATTCTGTAAAGTGAAAGTTTCATCCCAAGTTCCAGTATCATCCTTGATGTACCCTTTTAGTTGATCTCCTGCTCCAGCCCCGCCTGTGTAAAATAGTGAATATCCTATTGCAGAATTCGGGTTTGAAACATCATCTGCGACATTGAAAAAAGGACTAGTGAGGGTAGAAACTGTGTTTGGAGAGTAAGTGGAGAATTGTCCGTTTCCTACATGGAATGCTTGTGATTGAGATATGTAAACATCGGAGTTAACATTCCACTCTCCAGTAACCGTCCATTGAGACATATCATTGCAGTTATCATAATGATAAGCAACAGTTAGGTGGCGGGACTGCTCATTATTTGATTGATCATCATCTCCTACTGTATTACTAACAGATATTGCCAACGTATGATTTCCTGAATAGGTGGGTGTCCAAAGTATATCTACTGACCCAGATGAAGATCCTGAGAGTGGACTCATACCTTGAGTTGTATTAAGTAATTCAAAACGCGTATATTCATTGTGAAGAACTAGAACTTCAACGTCGATAAAACCTGATTGAACAGTTCCCAAGTTTTCAATAGCGATGTTAATATTCATTTCAACTCCAACAACTCCATCGGTAACATACAACATTTCTGGCTTATCGAAGTTAGGGATAGGATAGTTGGATGAAAACATTTGATACAACGATTGATTTGTAGAATCGGGATATGTAATCGATATGTCTTTTACATCCAAATCAACGTTGACTGCACGTCCCGAAGCAGCATTTGCTAATGGCACAATAGATGATGCCATAAGAGCGATGATGGCAATGGCTACTACTCTACTCATCGGGCTCATTTACCCACAGTCATTCAAAGAATATGACACCTTCGCTACTCTTCGGACAATGATGATTGAGCCGCCTCAAGACGAAGATCGATTCTTTTTTGTCTTGCTTGAGCAGCGAAATATATCGTAAATGATGGTGCTAAAACCATTGCAAAACAACCAACAACTGCGGCTAATGCCCACACAAATTCGGTAGCAGCATCGATTTCAAATTGCTCTATATTATCGAGTTCTTCGTTAACCTGTGTAAGCGAAATAGATGGGCTAACTGTACGATTTCCGCTTTCAATTACTGTGATTCTTACTGATGTTTTTTCGAACTTAGTAGAAATAATCTTTGCAGCATCTTCCTCGGCTTCTGCTATTGAATCTGCATAAAGAGAACCCTTGCCTCTTAATGCAGGATTTGGATCTGTAAGCGATACAATGCGGGAAACATCACCCGTTATGTTGATTGTATGCTCATCTAATTTTGAGCAGGATTCTGAGCATGAGAAATCATCAGCATCAGGGTTGCCTAAATCTGGATGGCTGTATAAGCCCTCTCCATTAGAAATAGAAATTGTAGAACCTTTTGATAGCATTTCACCTGACAAATTAACCCATGTTAGATTTGTACCGTTAAGATTAGCATCCCATGTCCAAATTGTACGATTCAAATTTGCATCATAGTATTTTTCAGCCGTCCCAAGTTCAACAGCGGTATCTTCAGATTCTGACTCATAAACGTACATTTCACTGTCGATTGTAGCACCGTAAACAGCGTACGCAAGGAGGAATATCAATGTCAGACCCATGCCGATTAATGTGCGCAACAAATTCGGGTTTTGGGCCAGTGCCTTACGCATATTTCGGGGGAAAAATTCGTCCTTCATGAACCCTGCTACATTTTGTCCGCAGTACCCTCTTCAGCATAGTGATATTTGTCATTTTAAACAGTGCCATTGATATAGGGGAGTTTGGTCGGCAAGTTGCTTGGTGCTACGATGACGACGTTTTACGATGTCCCTGCTGACCTATTGAACCCTGCTTTAGCTGGGAAACTTTCCGAACTTGATAGTATTTCACGTCCGCAGTGGGCTGATTACGTCAAGACTGGTATTCACCGTGAGAGACCACCTACTCAAGATAATTGGTGGGAAGTGCGCTGCGCTGCGCTTCTTCGTAAGGTTGGAAGAGAAGGCCCAATTGGTGTGAACTCACTTGCACAAGCATATGGTGGAAAGAAGGACAATGGTTCCAACCCTCATACTCCTGCAATGGGTAGCCGTCACATTATTCGCACAGCTTTGCAACAATTAAGCGATGCAGGACTGATTGCGATGAAGGAAACAAAAACTGTACAATCAGTTGACGGAGATCAGAAATTGTATTCTGGACGTGTTATTACTGCAGCAGGTCATAAATTATTGGATGAAGCCGCTCACTCAGTTCGTGATGAGGCTGAAAAATCCTATCCTGGATTAGCAAAGTATTGATGGAAGTGACTGGAAGTGACAACTATGGCTGTATCTGCTGATGATGAATTGGCCAAATTGCGTGCACAACGCATGGCTGAAATTCAATCTCAGTTAGAGGAGCAGGCAGCAGCTCAGGCAGAAGCTGAAATCGAGCAGCAATCAAAACAAGCAGCATTGGCTGAACTAGACTCGGCAATGAAGCGAATACTTACGCCAGATGCTAGGTCAAGACTAGCTAGTCTTAACTTGGTAAATCCCGAATTAACTACACGAGTCAAGACTCATCTTGCTACTCTTTCCGGTGAGAACCGAATTGCAATTCCGGTAAACGATGTTCAACTAAAGAGAATTCTTGCTGGCCTGTCAGAAGGCCGTAGAGAAACTAGTATTCGAAGGATCTGAGGTGAAAAAATGTCACGCAACAAGCCAGCCGCAAAAAAAATCCGCCTACTAAAAGCAGGCAAACAGAACCGAAGAGTACCTGTTTGGGTTATGCTAAAAACATCGAGAAACACAGTTTCCCATCCAAAGCGTCACCACTGGAGGCGCTCTAAATTACAGAGGTGATATGAATGGCACGTGCAGCAGTAAGTGAACTGGTAGTTCCTTTGAGAAACGCTTGGAACATAACAAGATACAAGAGAGCACCTAGAGCAATGCAAATTATCAAGAACGAAGTAGTCAAACATTTGAAAGTTCGTGAAGATGAGGAAGTATGGATTGATCCATCTGTTAACGAAGCAATTTGGTCAAGAGGTATTGAGAATCCTCCTCGTAAGATCAGATTGCAAGTTACTCGTCACGATGAGCCAGATATTCCTATTGAAGTCAAACTAATGGAGGAGTGAAAATGGGTAATATTAGACCAACATTCATCAAATTACGAGCAATTATTCTTTGTGAAGAACACGGCGAAAAATTCACTGATGACTTTGACCACAACAAGAAGATGGTCGAGCAACTGACCGATGTTTCATCTAAGAAGTTGCGAAACTGGATTGCTGGGTATGTCACAAGATACCGTCAGCGCCGTACCGATTGAGGCGGTTTTATGGCGATTAGAGTCGCCTGGGATAGAACCCCTGTTAGCGTACATGGTACGAGGGATGAATTGACAGCATTGATTCATCATCTAAGAAATAATCACAGTTTTCGCAAGCATTCGATAATTATGCCTGATAGAGAAAACGACGAAGAAGCAGTAGTTTTCCTATACGCTCCTTGTGACCCTCGTTGGATTGCGGAGGTCATGTAATGGGCGATCGCCTGAATGTACCTCTTCCAAACTCTAGTTACAATCTCGATATTGTTTTGGTGGGGATTAACCATCCTGGGAATCTTGGTGCTATTTGCAGAACCATGCTTAATCATGGATTTGACAAACTGTCTATGGTTAATCCTAATTGTTCTCCAGATGATGATGAAGCTAGAAACAGAGCAAAACATTCTGGAAGAATCCTAGACACCGCCAGAATATACAATTCACTAGAAGATGCAGTCTCTGATTCGTCCCTTGTAATCGGTACAAGCGGGAAACGCGAAGTTGGTTCAAAGGTCCTAAAACGTCATTTTGTCTTACCGTGGGAGTTTGCAGAAATGCTAAGAGATTTTGATGGTAATGTCTCTTTGGTTTTTGGAGAGGAAGGCAAAGGTCTTTCCACAGATGACTTAGATCGTTGTGATTTTTTGCTAACTCTTCCGACATGGGAAGGCTATCCGATTGCAAACTTGTCTCAAGCAGTTGGCCATTGTGTTTACGAGTTGCACCGTGATAGAGTGATAAATGGCGAAACAGTCAAAGGTGTGCGCAAAGAAAGAGTTCTGTCCCCCCAGTTGAGAAAAATCTTGAAACAATCAATTACAGATTTTTGTGAATCGCTTGATGGCGATAAAAATGATTTGATTTCTGATGTTTATGACAGAGTAATATTACGTGGCCTACCTATTGATTCAGAGGCAGAAAGGATGATTGGTGCTTTTGTTCAAGGGGCAACTGCACTGCAAAAACAATCGGGGGATGAAAACTGGCGAAGAGAGAGAAGAAAAAGGGTTAGACCAGATGAAAATTCAAACTCTCAGTAAGTATAACCAAAATTTATCTCTTACACTTTGCACTATTTGCACCGTGCTCCCTAACTGTAACACTTTCAACCCAGCATCTATCTCCATAGTTCTCTTCAATCATTTTGCTTGAGTATTCCATAGCCATTTTAGCAAACATTTCTGCTCCTGTAGATTCTACAATTATCATGTCTATAATGCCATTATCATTCAGCGATTCGAATTTCGACAAATGGGGGTCATCAGATGCCACTAAGGTCTTATGATCGAAATTATTTCTGAGCCAAGACTCCAATTCTTTGAGTCCACCAAAATCAACTACCCAGTTTCTTTCATCCAATTCTTTCGCACCAAATTCAAACTCAAATTCAAGTGAGTATCCATGTAAGAATCTGCAATGACTATCTGCTCTCCACTGTCTGAATGCTGCTGATAGTCCTCTTTCGTGTCCATATTTCTTCAAAGAAAAAAAGTTCGTCATTTTAATCACCTCTAAAATTCAAGCATATCGAGTTTATACAGTAACGTGGTCCGCGGCTTTCGTGGAAAAGATGGCCTAAATGTGAATCACATTTAGAACATCTAACTTCAATTCTAACCATTCCATGACTGGTATCTTTGAGTTGGGTAATTTCAGCATCCGCAACTTCCTCACTAAATGCAGGCCATCCACATCCTGAATCGAATTTTGCATCAGACGAAAATAGCAACTTATCACAATCTGCACAATAGTATCCACCTGATTCGAAGTGCTTGTCATATTCTCCAGTAAATGCTCTCTCAGTCCCATTTTCTTTCATTACATAATGTCGCAATTGGGCTTTCAAAGCACTTCTAAGAACGTCTTCCCAAGAATTGACATATTCTACAGGGTCTTTTCTTCCTATGGCATGGAATGCTAGTATTCTTTCAACATCAGCCCCACTAGTTCCACTTGATCTTCCCTGGCTATCTGGGTTGTATGAGGTATTAGTATTCGCAAATATTGTATCGAAATCCAGGTCGAGTTTTTGACATGAAATTAGAGAATCTCGGAGAATCGTTTCTTTGTCACCATCGATGTAAGGGAGTTTAAAACTAACCTTTTCGCTATCCCAGTTTCCTACTGCAAATGCATTTGCAATAGCATCGTAAAATTCGGGACGACAATCTGGATAGATAGCATGATCTCCGGAGTGCACGCCCAACGCGATTTCGACTTTGGTTTCTTCCTTAATCGCAATAGAAAGCGCATAACCGTAGAGTATAGATGCAAAAATAGCATTTCGATTTGGAACTACAGTTGCTTTCATTTGTTCTTCTTCATAGTGTCCTTCTGGTATGTCGATTTCATCGCTCGTCAAAGCTGAGTGGAATAATCCCATTGCAGAAGATAGATCTGCAATTCTATGTTCAACATCATACCCTTTTTTGGACAAATATTCGATATTGGCTTTTGCTCTTTCAATTTCGATATTGTGCTTTTGTCCATATTCATATGATATGCAACTTACCTTGTATCCTTTGGATAATAAATGGATTAACAATCCTGTTGAATCCATCCCCCCGCTAAAAGCCATGACTGCTCGCATTAGTCCACTCCCATCCATTTGTGTGTTTGTAATGAAAGCCTCCATCCTGGAGACTCCTTGACAATATTTTCTACCAGTGCAAAATTTTTCCCATTTTCTTCTACTGATTCATTTTCCATGTAACATGGTTGAAGATAATGATGTTCAAAACCCTGCTTTAATTCATCATACATCGAGAGGTCTTGTCCACAATATACTACTTTTAGTTCATCTCCAGTTCTTTGTTTAATCGACATACTCGAATATAGTTGATCTTTGGGAGATACGCAAATCCAATCGATGATTTCAGGCACTGGTATTGTACCATTAGTCTCAACAGATAGCGTGATGTTATGCTTTTTTAGTTCTCTTCCGATTGTATCTAGATCCTGGAGACATGGTTCTCCCCCAGTGAATATTACTCTACTACAATTATACGAGAGAACTTCTGACAAAATGTCGTCTAAATCCATCTCCTTGTATGTTAGGAAATCAGTGTCACACCATTCGCAACGAAGATTGCAGTTTCCAAATCTAACGAATACATGTGGTATTCCGGCGTGGAATGCTTCACCCTGAACAGAGTGAAATATTTCCACAATTGGATAAATAGCCATTTAATCATCTCACAATGGTGGGCTTTGTATTAATTGCATCAGTTCTGCTCTCGCTTCACTCTTGTCAAAGAAGACACCTCGCATAGCGCTTGTCGTCATGACAGCATTTTGCTTTTTGACACCACGGCACTGCATGCATCCATGTGATGCTTCGATTATTACAGCAGTCCCAAGAGGTTTGACATGTTTCTCCAAATCGTCTGCAACCCCTTTGGTTATTCGCTCTTGGTTTTGTAAGCGACGAGCATGCAATTCTACAATTCGAGCTAATTTGCTAATACCAACAATTCTGTCTGTTGGAATGTATGCAACATGTGCTCGTCCTTTGAACGGTTGTAAATGATGCTCACAAGTAGAATGGAATTCAATATCACGTAGCAATACAATACCGTCATAGCCTTCTCCGTTGAATGTAGAAGAAAGAACTTCAGCTGAATCCATTGAATATCCTTCATATATTTCTTCGAATGATTCAATCACACGTTTTGGTGTATCAACTAATCCTTCTCTCTCATCATCACCTTCAATGTACTTTAGTATGGTGCTAACTGCTCTCATAGCATCTTCCTTTGTTATCATTGCGAACCCTCCATTCGGCCATGCCTAGCGTCGATAAGGTCAAGTTGATCGAGCATTTTGCGGCACGCTGTTCTGATAGCATCTGCTACACTCACAAATTTTCCATCATCTCCAACATGGAGTTTAAGGTCATCCAGTATCTGAGATGGCATGTCAAGACTTACCTTTGGCATGACTTAACCTGCTAAAATGTATTATTAAAGTATTACCATAGTAATACTCAAGTATTACTTGTGACTTTTAGATTTAGCCTGTTGTGCTCTTAATCCGCCATCCCAACACATCATACTCTTCGATAACCATTGTATTATCATCATTGTATAACATTTGTACTGGGACCTATATGAATGTATTATTTCGTGTAAATTATGAAAGAGAAGCCACTAAATCCTCTCTCTTAAATTGTTTAGCAGCAAACCATGCTGCCAGACCAGCGTAGAATACACTTGAAATAAGCCAAACAAGTACGTGTTCTAGTATGATTCTATCTAGCAATAACTCTCGCATTGCGAGCAATATATTGACTAGTGGTATTGCAAACCACCATGACTCGACGCTGTCGAGGTTGATCACTTGAGTGAATAATGCTGGGAAAATTATGAACAAAATCGCAGGTCCTAGAAGCGATCCTGCTTCCTTTACACTGTGTGCTTTCATTGCTAGTGCTAACTCAAACGCAACGACCATTATTGCAAAAATTACAACAGCCGAAAGAAGTAATAGAATACTAGATAGGGACACAGAAGGTAATCCGATAATAGAAGAACTTGCAAGATATGTAATTGCAAATAGCAGGCCACCAATTTGTAAAGCAACACCAGCACTAGTTATACTCGCAACAGCCAACCATTTTCCAGCAAGTAATTGTATTCTGGAGCAGGGTAAGCATAGCAATGCTTCCAGGGTACCTCGCTCCCTTTCACCAGCAGTCATATCAATTGAAGGTTGAATGGCACTGGAAGCAGTCCAAATTGCGATAACCATTGGAATAAATAATGATAATACTAAACCCGCTTGTTCTCCTTTAGTGGCAGCATCTGCACTCTCGAAGTCTCCATCCCACTGGACAGGATCGAGTGTGGATTCTGGCTCTAATCCTGCTTCTACTAGTGTCCCATTTACTACATCTGATTCCCATACTGAAATGGCCTCGATTATTCGACTACGTGCTTCGCTAGACGCTTCACTTGTAGAAACATAAAGTATTGAAAATTTCCAACCACTTTCATTTTCAATTAATCGGAACACAGCTTGAGTTTCTTGATTTCTAATCCTATCAAGATCCCCGCCTATGTCTGATAAATTCTCGAGATCATCTGGAATCGTTTCGAAATTAATTATCAAGTTCGATTCATTAAATGAGTTGTGAAGTTCATCGTTAACGTCACCTTGCCATGTTACGTCTAATTCCAGTGCATCCAGTTCTGCTGCTTCTGATTGCAGCAGAAGCGGCAATGCAATGAACAGAGCGGGGAAGATTAGCAGTGGAATCACTACCAAAGCGAGCAGAGTT